>CENY01026874.1_pt1 | contig 16567 bp, 15 predicted proteins | sample 356181 | NCBI WGS metagenome assembly CENY01 (sample SAMEA2619840, study PRJEB7988) | marine metagenome | isolation source: saline water (ENVO:00002010), including
TTGGAACGATTCAAGCGATTAGTTGCGACGTGTCTGATCCAACGAGCGTGAAATCCGTTTTCGCCACCATCCTCGAACAACACGGCAAGGTTGACATACTCGTCAACAACGCCGGCCACGGCAACGCCAATACTTTCGACCGACTCGACCAAGAAATGCTCGACGAAGATCTTCACCTCAAAGTCCACGGTGCCATGTATTGCTCGAAGCAGGTTCTTCCCGGAATGAAAGCAAACAAGTGGGGACGAATCATCAACATCACCACTGCTGCCGGCAAAGCCGCAGGCTACTCCACTCTCCCAACAGCCATGTCGAGAGCCGCAGGAATCGCCATGACCAAATCTATGTCCAAAGAATTTGGTGCTGACGGCATTCTGGTAAACACCGTCTGTATCGGATCAATCCGCAGTGCCCAGAACCTCAGGCAAGCCGAAGCTGCCGTTGCCGCTGGAACCGTGTCCGACACCGAGGAGTACTACACCAAACGTTGTGAAAATGTGCCCGTGAAACGGGTCGGAGAAGCGAGGGAAGCTGGCGATCTAATCGCATTTCTGGCCTCAGAACGAGCCTCATACATCTCAGGAGCCGCCATCAACATGGACGGTGGAGCCGCCCCGGTCGTCTAACTTCTACCAAACCCCAACGGCCCGACCCTGCTGGAGGGGCCTTCGGTGGAGTCGGGATCAAACGCTCAAGGGGCGCCTAATCCAACGTCACAAACAACGACCTACGCACCTGACCATTCACCGCTCGCGAAATATGTCCCTGCCCGGTGGTGTCCTCGCAAATAAACACCTCACCAGCCTCAAACACCCGCTTCTCGCCTGAACCGACTGTTATTTCCACAGCACCATCTAAATTCACAACATACTGCCGACGCGGCGCTGTGTGGAAATCGTAATCATAATCGCCGCTCGTCTCTCGAAAAACGATCCCGGTTGCCCCAAACGTCTCTGAAATGTGACCCACAATATTCGGCAGCATATCCACCTCGATCTCCTCAAAGTGCGACTGCCCATCATCTCCCGTATACAACCGCGTAACCGTCGTTTTCTTTGTCATAGCAGTTAGTCCGCCTAAATCAGTTTTGTGAGTTTTTATTCTGAACCTGATTCAGAATTTCGTGTTCCTGCCAGCAACTTACAACATGGGGACATACAAAGAAGCCTGAATCTTTCGAATCAGGCTTCAACAAACGATCCACTAGAAATTTGCTGGCGACTAGAAGTGAATCGCCTCATTCGTAACCGCGGCACCTGCCTCCTTCACTGCCTCTGCAAGAGTCGGGTGAGCATGCGTCATGCGGTGTAACTCAAGGTTCGTGCCTTCGAGATACTGCAACATTCCAATCTCAGCGATCAGCTCAGTCGCTTCCGGACCAATGATGTGAGCACCAATGACCTCACCGGTGTCATCGTCAATCAGCACCTTGGCAAAGCCCTGAGGCTCCCCAATAGCAACTGACTTACCAGCGACCTGGAACGGAACCTTACCCACCTTCAGGTTCACGCCGTTCTCGCGCGCCTGCGACTCAGTAAGACCAATTGAAGCAATTTGGGGCTGAGCATACGTACATCGAGGCATGTTCGTGTAGTCCTCGATTGGCTCTGTCTCGTGACCCGCGATCGTCTCAGCAGCAACCACACCCTGGTCGAACGCAACATGGGCAAGCATCAACTTGCCGTTCACGTCACCAACTGCATAAACACCACTAACGTTCGTGCGCATGTTCCCGTCGACCTCGATAAATCCAGGACCAACCGTATTAATGCCAACGTTCTCCAGACCCAGATCATCTGTGTTTGGCTGAACACCAACACCGAGCAGTACCTTGTCGCAAACGTACTCTTCCTTCTCACCGTTCACTTCGTACTGAACAGCAAGTCGGCCGTCACGCTTTTCAACACCAGAAACACTCGCAGAAACAGCAAACTCGATTCCCTGCTTTCGAAACTGGCGCTCCAACTCGACAGAAACCTCTTCATCCTCTCGCGGAACGAGGTGACCCAGCATTTCGAACATCTTTACGTTCACGCCGTAAGAGTTGAAGTAGTAAGCAAATTCGCAACCAATAGCCGATGCGCCAATAACCGCAACTGCTTCAGGCTGCTCTCGAAGCTCAAGCGCGTGACGGGAAGTAATGATGTTCTCACCGTCGATCTCTAGGCCCGGCAAGCTCCGCGCTCGTGCACCCGTTGCAATCACAATGTTTTTCGCAGTTAGCGTGTCGTTACCTTCAACTGCAACCTGGGTAGATGAAAGAAGAGTAGCCTTACCTTGGACGAGTGTGATTTTGTTCTTACTGAACAGGAACCCAATACCGCTCGTAAGTGCCTTTGACACCTCTCTCGAACGATCAACTGCCTTTGCCATGCTTGCAGTCCACTCACCAACCTCGATGCCCCAGTCATCAGCGTGCGAAAGGTGGTTTACAACCTCGGCGTTCTTTAAAAGCGATTTTGAAGGAATACAGCCCCAGTTCAAACAAACGCCGCCAAGACCCCCAATTCCAGAACCGTCGTCCTTCTCGACAACCGCAACACTCAGACCCAACTGGGCACCCCTGATCGCAGCGTGGTAACCGCCAGGACCTGCACCGATAACGACAAGATCAAAACTAGTTTCTGCCATCAGTAAAATTCTTTTCTTCTATGGATAAGAGATCGCCACATGGACGGCGATCAAACTCAACCGGGCTTAACTACCGCAAGATTCAAACGCAAAAAGGAGCGCCATAAACCCGCTTTACATAAAAAATCAACCGCCGAATTATACGTGGGATTAAACCCAAATCGACCAATCACAACTCCAAGATACCGAGCCTGCTAGAAAGATCTTCATGTAGCGAGGGAACGGCGCTCCATTCTGACACTACCAAGATCGTGAAAAAGAATTCAGGATGACATCAATATCACCTTTTCTATGCATCTGCCTCACTGAAGGTAGCTTCCGCGGATATGCGGTATGTGCCCGACGCTCACTTCACAAGAAATAGACACTCACCCCAACACGCCTCTCTGCCCGCTAGGATGAGAGGCACACCACACGCTTGAAAGCGTCAACTTGAGCTGGTCGCAACCCAGCTACTCGGAATCGCCATCCAAAGTCGACCCAATACTCGGCCGATAAGCGCTAGCTCTACCATTCGAAGTATCAAAAATTCGGTAAAGCCGAACGAAAAAGATCGTCGCCACAAACACCAATAGGAACACGATCAGAAAAATAATCGCCGAAACCAGCACGAACGGCTGCCAGCTCGCGGGGCATGCCGAGATCCCTGAACAGAGCCATGCGCTCGTACCGCCATATCCACCGGCAATCAATAAACCCAGGACCGACCCGATAATCAGTCCTGCAACGGCAGGGCTCCTATTCGCAATAAACCTAAACATCACCCATCAACCCTACTGGCAAACCACCTCAACCGAAACACCCACACGCTCACCTGTCATTACGAGAAAACGTGGAAATCCGCAGAAAATCGATCAATCTCACAACTTCAACGTTCCTCTTAACGAATTTATTCAACTCCTTACCAACCACTCACCGCTAAACACAATGTCACCCTGATGAAACTTGAACGCAATCCGCCTGAAACCATCCCTGCATCCGTATGAACATTTAATAAAGATTACTTTCTAAACGAACGCACTTACTATTATTTAACCAACGTAGCAACGAGCTTTTTCTTAGGCTAAAACAAATGCTTTTCGGAATCCCAAGCGAAACAAAAGTCGGTGAACACCGAGTCGCTATCACGCCCGAAACCGCTAGTCAGCTAACTTGCCGCAACCAAACAGTTCTAATCCAATCGGGCGCAGGCTATGGAAGCGGATTCAGCGATGACTCGTATCGCAAAGCCGGTTGCAATATTGCAAGCTCCGCCGAAGAAGTCTGGGGCTCTGCCGATCTCGTTGTGAAAGTAAAAGAGCCTCAGCCATGTGAATACGGTTTAATTCGAGAATATTCCGCACTATTCACATTTCTCCACCTCGCCGCAGATCTACCGCTGGCACAAACGCTGCTCGAAAAGTCTGTTCTTGGGATCGCCTATGAAACCGTGACTCACGCCGACACCCGATTCCCAATTCTTGCCCCAATGTCAGCCATCGCCGGACAACTTGCCGTTCATGCCGCTGGGCATCATCTTCAACGAGCGCACGGCGGACTCGGCAAGCTCATTTCGAGAATCGACGGAGCGCCTGCGACCGAAGTTGTAGTAATCGGCGCAGGAACCGTGGGACAAAATTCTGCCCGACTTGCGCTCGCAAATGGAGCCAACGTAACTCTCATTAACGACACGCAAGATCGACTCGAGCAGTTCGCGTCGGAAAACGAATACTTCGCCGATAAACTGAAAACCGTTATCTCAACGCCTGATTCGGTCGAAACCTCGGCGAAAAACGCCGACGTTGTAATCGGAGCGGTATATTCACCGGGACGACGCCCGCCGGTTCTTCTAAAAGAACAGCAAATAAAGAAAATGCAACAAGGATCGGTGCTTGTTGATGTCGCTGTCGACCAGGGTGGCTGCTTCGAAACTACTCACGCGACGACGTACGAAGACCCTACGTACACGACCCACGGAGTAGTCCACTATGCTGTCGCCAACATGCCAGGAGCTGTACCGAAAACAGCTACTGCAGCACTCTCAAACGCCACTTTGCCATATTTGTTGCAGATTGCAGAACTTGGCATCGTTGCGGCTCTAAAAAACAATGAGGGGTTCGCACAAGGGGTCAACACATTCAAAGGAAACCCTGTCGACCCCGGTCTTGCTGCCACAATGGGCACTACACCAACCCCATTCGCAGCCTAAACTACCTTATAAGCTGAATTAGATGAAAGCTCGAAACCACACCCTGAACCAACCCCGGCTGTCATGCTGAACTTGATTCGGTATCACGACCAAACCTACAAGTAACCCAAATCCCGTCATGACGCCGTCCCTTCTCCGTATGGAAAGGGCTAGCGATAGAAGAATAAAGTCCCAAGTGCGAATGCACGCCTGAACTTAAACAAACCGACCAGCCTGTCATCCTGATCCCTGTCGAAATGACACGGAGACACCATCAACATGCCAATCCCTGCCGCCAACGATCCCCAATCCCTTCGCCAAGCCGTGCTCGACCACATGCACGTCGGCATGACCAACCAAACCATCCTCGCCGAAGAAGGCGGGCCCCTCCTCATGGAATCAGCCGAAGGCATCTATGTCACAGACGTCGAGGGCAACAAGTACATCGACGGTATTTCCGGCATGTACTTCCGCAACGCTGGACACGGCAGAGAAGAGATCGCCAAGGCAATCTACGACCAGCTCACTAACGTCAGCATGAACGTCTACTCCGGAGCCACTCCCAAAACGATTCAACTGGCCGCAAAGCTCGCGGAAATCACACCAGGTGGCCTTTCACGCACATTCTTCTGCCAGGGCGGATCCGAAGCCAACGAATCGTCACTCAAAATGGCGCAGGCGTACCACGTGCGTAGAGGCGACAAAGGACGCTACAAGGTAATTTCACGCCGCGGCTCGTACCACGGCTCCACTTACGGCACCATGTGGCTCGGAGGTCATCCCGGCTTCCCACGAATCGATTACCAACCAAAGCCTGCAAACGTGGTTACTGTTGGACAACCTCACTACTACCATGACGAGTACGGTGCGAATTCGCCTGAAGAAAACGGCGAGCGCGCTGCGAATGAAATAGAGCAGGCAATCCTCTTCGAAGGCCCCGAGTCAGTTTCGGCCGTTATTGGCGAGCCGGTTTCACAACCTCTCGGAGGCGTAGTGCCGCCGTCGAACTACTGGCCAATGGTTCGAGAAATTTGCGATAAGTACGGGGTCCTGCTCGTTTTCGACGAGGTCATCACCGGGTTCGGACGTCTCGGAGAATGGTTCGGTGCAGATTTTGTTCGTGTCACTCCCGACATCATGAGCTTTGCGAAGGGAATCACATCGGGCTACTTCCCGGTCGGAGGTTCAATCTCGACCCAGAAAATCGCCGATGCGTTCGCAGGCGGACCCGACAAGGTCTGGTCCCACATGTACACCTACTCGGCTCACCCCGGAGGTGCCGCCGCCGCATTCGCCAACATCGCCATCGTCGAACGAGAAAACCTCGTATCCAACGCCCGAGCACGCGGTGAACAAATCACTGAATCGCTCGAAGAAATGAAGGCGAAACACCCCATCATTGGCGACACCCGAGGCGTCGGACTCGTCCAGGGCATCGAATTCGTCAAAGATCGCGAAACCAAAGAACACTTCGATGCCTCTCTGGGAGTCAACGCGATGCTTACGGAGGAACTCCGCAAGCGAGGGGTTTGGATCCGTGTCCCCGCCTACATCCTCCCAATAGCCCCACCACTAACAATCACCCCCGACGAAACCGACACCCTCCTCAACGTAATCGACGAAGCCCTCGGTGCGGTAGAGTCGAGACTGGGTACTTAAGGCCCCCGCCATGCTACAACTCCAAACCCGGCGACTCGGCAAATCCGAAATAAACGCAACCGTCCTCGGTCTCGGCGGCGGGCACCTGGCAGGTGGCGAACAAACCGACGCGGAAACGACGGCTCTGATCAGAGGCGCAATCGAACAGGGCATCAACTTCGTCGACACGTCGCCAAACTACGGAAAGAGTGAAGAACGTTACGGCGCCGCCCTCGCCGACGGCTGGCGAGACAAGGTCTATCTCCAAACCAAGGTCGGATCCCACCCCAAAGTCCTGCGCGACTGGTCACGCGAGGCGACCTCTTGGAGTCTCGAAAACAGCTTCAAAATGCTTCGCACCGATTACGTCGACTCGGTCTTGATTCACGGACCTCGGCACGATATCGAAGAGCCGCTGGGACACTGCCTCGACGTGATGCTCGAGTGGAAAGACAGGGGACGCATTGGAGCAGTGGGTGTTGGCGTGCGCCAGCCCGAGTTCCACAAGAGAGCTATCGACAAGGGAGTCGACATCATCCTGTCGTTCCTCAACTACACCCTTCTCGACCAAACCCTCGCCGAAGAAGCGATCCCCTACGCAATCGAAAACGACGTTGGAATCCTGATTGGAAGTCCAATTGCTGACGGTCTTCTCTCGGGACACGAACCGATCCAAACCCGCGAAGGAATCCACGATGAAGATGGCAAGGTGATCCCCGCAGCAGTCGGCAGCTTCCTCGATCCCAACGCTTACCCTTCGGCCCACGCCATGTGGAGGTGGTGCACCGATCGAGGGATCAACATTCGCCACCTCGCAATGCAGTTCGCCATGAACGCACCCGTTTCCGACAAAGGCATTGTCCTAACCGGCGCCGCCAATCTCGAGCAGCTAGAAGACTCTCTCCACATCGCCACCACACCCGTAGATGAAGAAATATGGCAACAATTCGAAGCTGAATTCGGCGTCCAGATGTAGATTCTCCCTCCGTCGGGAGGGAGTTAGAGCATGTGATGAGTTCGCGAAGTAGGAAGTAGATTGCAGCGAGCGACCAAGTGCGTATTCACGCCCGTAGCTTGAAAAGAGGACGAGGACGGGCGTGTTCTGTGTGCCAATGCCAGTGCACTCATCCCAACCGAAGATCCCTCCAACAAGGTCGGGACATCACTGCACTTGTTTCGAACCTTCCCAGCTAAACAGCGAACGGTTTTATCTTCTCGAAGGTTCCGTTGACAATCGGCCTGGCTTCCACTTCAAGCCAATCTTCGAGAATGTCGGTGTAAAGACCGCGGAAGTCATTGTTGAACGCCAGATCGCCCTGAACCCAGTCCGACGGGTTGATCGATGGGTACTCGGCGTAGTGCCCGCCTTCGACCTGGTTTCCAACAACAAACGCAACGCCCCCAGAACCATGATCCGTTCCCGTTCCGTTGTCGAGAACTCGTCGACCAAACTCTGAGAAAATCAACACGGTCACTTCGTCGCCAAGATCGTGCTCCTCGAGATCGTCGAAGAACGACATTAGCGAACTCGAAACGTGCCCCCAAAGCATCGACTGAAGCGCTACTTCATCCGTATGAGTGTCGAAACTGCCGTACTGCGTGTAAAAAATTCGCGTGCCGAGATCAGCCATATGAACTTGCGCAACACCCTTCAAGCTCTTGGCAAACGGATTGTCTGGATACTCAACATTCGACTGATACTTGAGCGGTGCTTCTTTCAGGATGTCGGCACCACGCATCGCATCAAGACCGGTTTGACCCAAATAGTCCATAACCGTGTCTGAACCGAGCAGAGGGGTGTACATGCGACTAAAAGCGTTCAGAGCCTGCTCACGCTGATCTGTACCCGCCACTCCGGTTAGTAGACCGTAGTTTTCAAGATCACCAACAGAAGCTACTGGTACGTCGGGTGCAGCGAGCGCGCGGGGGAGTCCGTTCCCGAAGTTCACCGCTGTAACCGGGTTGCTTCCGGTCGGATCAAGCTCTTTGATCGCCTGCCCCAGCCAGCCCTTAGAACCGACCGTCGCTGGTTCGGCCGTGTGCCAAATATCCATTGATCGGAAGTGTGACCGGTTCGGTGTTGGGTAGCCAATACCGTGAATGATCGCGACCTTGTCTTGGTTATAGAGCGTCTTCATTGGTCCCATGCCGGGGTTGAGACCGTAACCCTGATCCAGCGGAATTACTTGTTGGTCAGTAATTCGTATGTTCGGTCGAGAATCCTTGTAAAACCCGTCCTGATAAGGAACGATGCAGTTCAAGTAATCGTTTCCGCCAGAGAGCTGGATTACCACCAGAACTTTCTCTCGTTGTTTGGACGGTCGCTCTACTGTTGTCATTTGTTTGCCTTCGCTTGTGGCTGGGCCTGAGGTTTTCGATCGGTAGACATTCCTGAACAATTACTCGTTGGAACGCTGATAGACCTGTAGTCGGTGACGTAACGAATCCGTGATTATCAGGCGACCTTCAGGGTCAATCTCGATCGCCGTCGGATCCCAAAAATAACCCTCGACTCTTGAAGAAACCTCGTGCGGATCGTCAGTGTCGACCTCAATGATTGATTTGAATCTCGACCTGGCTTCTGCCTCGTCGGCGTTGGCATCCAGATACTCCTGCGCCCATGGAGAAACCGTCGCTTCTCCGCGGATTACCGCCTGGAAATTCCAGTTGGAGTCGAACATTTGGACGCGCTGGTTGCCCCAGTCCGCAACGTAAATAAATCCTTCTTGATCAACGGCTACATCGGAAGGGCGATCAAATTCACCTGCAGTGGGACCAGAGGTTCCGTACATGTCTATGAACTGACCGTCTGGGGTGAACCTCTGAATGCGATCATTTCGCCAATCGGCGACGTAAATGTTGTCTGATGCGTCCACATCGATGCCCCACGGTAGTTTGAACTCGCCTTCTCCCGCACCTTCGGATCCGAAGTGAGAGATGTATTCACCCTCAACAGTCATCCGTTGAATACGGTTATTCAGGTGGTCAACGACAAGAAGATCGCCATTTGAAGTGATTTTCAAACCCGAGGGACCACTAATTTGTCCCGGCTCACTTCCCTGTTCACCCCACTTCGAAATGAACTCTCCATCCGGATCGTAAATAGTGATTCGGTTAAGTTCTTCGTCGGCCAAATAAACCCGATCGTCAGGACCGTGAGTGATAGCCGTAGGTCCCGTGAACTGACCGTCGTTTTTGCCGTCGCTGCCGAACTCGTGATACCAGCCGTGCTGAACGTCGCAAATTCCGACTCGTATCCCAAGTCGATGCATCGGGCTGCGATTTACGACAAACATGCGCCCATCAGGCCGGATAGAAAGATCGACCGGGATGTGGAAGCCGCGGCCACCCACATCGGCACCAAAGCCGATCGTATCAAGGTAGTTAAGTTTGGATTTCGTCTGGGTTGTCATAGCGATCTAAACGAACTGGTATTCCCGGGTAGCGACGATCAGTTGAAGCAGCGAAGCGATCTGTTCGTCTGAGGGGTTACCGACATCGACGTTGCCTTCAACGAACTCTGTAAGACCAGACAACGTCGAATCTGTGACCTGGAGTCGACCAATATTGTTCAGAGCTGCTCGAACGATGGTTCCTGCTGTGGTTGGTGATTCGGCTTCTTCGCGGATTCGGGAAATTAGCTCGCTAACACCTTTTCGTCCGGTGTCACCAACAATGCTTCCCGCGAAATTGACCCTTTGAACCATCGAACCTGTCGAGATCCAGTCCGATCCGCCCATCCAACCCTCAACGCTAGGCGGAGCGTAAATGTCCTGTCCCATGAACCCACTTGCATCAATGTGGCCGTATACGTCACCCGTCGGACCGTCGTATCCGCCCGCTAGACGCAGAGTCCCCACAACCAGTTCTATCGGACTCTTAACCCGAGCGTTCCAGCTTTCTTGCGACTTGAATTCCTCTGAAAGGAACAAAGCTCGCAGCATCGCCTTGATCGAGTACTCTGACTCGAAGTAGGCGTCAGTCATTACCTTGATCGCTGACGGGTTGAGCGGCGAGAAGTGAGGCCACTGCGGAACCGGCAGTTCATCGGCGAGGAAGTAGTGGTAGATGTGACGAGCGATGAACTCAGCCGTCGCCGGGTTCTTACAAATGATGGCAATAATGTCTTCGCCGTTGAAGTTGCCGGTTTCACCCAAGAATGTCTTTTCACCGTAATCGTGGTCGTCGGGGTCGAACTTGAACTGCCAGTTCACATAGCCGTACGGGCGCATCGTGTTGTTGCGCATCTTGATCGCCATGTAGTCGGTGTTTTCGATCGTCCAACCCGTAAAGGCTCGGGAGCATTCCTTTATGTCTTCCTCGGTGTAGTTTCCGACCCCCATAGAGAACAGTTCGAGAATTTCTCGACCGTAATTCTCATTAATTTCGTCCTTGTGGTTGTCTTGATTGTCGAGCCACAGGATCATCGCAGGGTCTTTCGACAACTGGAGCAACAGATTGTCGAACTTGCCCAGGCCGTGTTTGCGGAACATGTCGAGCTGTGTCGCCATTGCTTTGCCCTGGATGAGCTTGGTTTGACCAGTAGCGAACACTCGGTGCCAGAACAAGTTCACCTTTTCGACGAACGGCGCATCGGTGTTGACCATGTGATACAGCCAATTGCCTGAGCTAGACGGCCGCGTTCGAAGGTCGGACATATCGATGTGATATCTACGAATCACGTCTTGCGGAATCGAAGTCGTATCGGTCGCGTCCAGAAGCGCATCTACCGCTGCTTCGTAGTCAAGCTGGTCGAACTGACGCAGTTCGTGGCATGTTCCTCCGAATCCTGCTCTTCGCACCAAATGCGCAATAAGTTGCCCGTCGGTTCTCGATTCGGTAGTCGTCATTTCTCGGCAAACCCTTGAAGGTCGTTGACTGATTTGTCGAGAGTGTAGCGCAACTTATCGCACGTGCAAGATGCTCACTGAACGCCCCGCCCTTGCTGGAGGGATCTTCGAAGAGGTCGAAGGTGTAAGGCAACCTTACGAACGGCCCACGGATTCCGCGAAAGCCGCCACAATCTCCTCGTTCGTGCGACGAAGTATCGAGCTATTTACATGAAGCAATGGCACCGGCCATTCGGCATTCGGCCAGTTCAACACGATCCCGTGCCCAACAAGATTTTTCACGAGGCCATCAGCGTCAACACCATCAAGGATCAACTCGAAAATATTTGATCCATGCTCAAATTTTCTGACCTGAATCCCATTGATTTCGTTGAGACTCTCAAATAGTTCTTCTGCCTTGGCGAATGACTCAGCAAATTTTTCTACAAATCCCTCAAAACCTGCAAGCGAAAGACCAGCAGCGAGGTAGCCAAACGGGATTCCGCCGCCGAACATGCGTCGATCGTTGAACAACCCTTCAATGAAGTCCGACGTACCAGCAAGAATCCCACCGAACGGTGCACCGAAATACTTGTAGCTCGAAACGTACACACTGTCGAAAAGCGCTGTGTACTGCTTGACGGGTATTCGAGTAGCGGCCGACATCATGTACAACCGCGCGCCATCGAGATGAACTGGTATTTCTTCTTCGTGACAAAGGTCAGTCACAGCGATCATTTCGTCCCAAGGTGTAATTTGCCCCGCCTGCCTGCGAACCGGACTTTCAATCGACACCGCACCGACCGGGTTCAGAACCCTGCCGGTTGTAGATAAACGAAACGTTTCCTTCAGTTCGTCGTCTGTGAAGTAGGGACGGTTCGGCGCCAATGGAACCGCGTTGATCGAACACAGCCGTGACAGAGCGTCCCCTTCGTCCTGATAAATATGGCTTTGCTCTTGAAGGACCACCCGAGCGTTGGTTCCACAGTGTTCTCTCAAGCCAATAATGTTCGCCATCGTTCCTGTCGGCATCCATATCGCAGCTTCCTTGCCAAGCTCTTCAGCCATTCGGGTCTCAAGTTCGGTTACCGTCCCACCGTCCGAGTAATTGTCGGGCGAAAGCTTTCCTTCTTCGAGAAGTGTATTGAGCCGGGCGATTGTCGATTCCGGGGTGTGCGGTTCACCGTCACCGGCAAAGACAACCGCGTTCGGATCTGACTTGGGATTGGGGTTGGCTTGATTGGTCATGGTGAGAGATGGAGTGAGGCGTAGAGTTCGAGACCGGATCATAGCCCAAGAATCCGAAGGCCGGACGGGGATTAGAGAATCAGTCGTCAGTATTCGACCACGCCGACTCAAGCATCTCTTCCAGTTGCCTCTCATCTACGCCGAGCTCATGAGCCGTTTGAGCATCGTTGTCCGATTCAACCTTCAGCCCGAGTTCAGCCTGAATAACCGCCCTGTTGGCGTACGCTTCTGCCCAATCGGGTTTCAGTCGGATGGCCTCTGAAAAATCCTTGAGCGCCGTATCCAGATTATTTAGCTGGTAGTGGGTATTTCCACGATCCAGATAGGTATCCGGGTACGCAGGGTTCAATCGCACTGCGGTGTCGTAATCGATCACTGCCTGATCAAGATTTCCGTTCAAAGCATATGCGTCGGCGCGGTAGTGGTGGAGTTTTGCCGAATTGGGAGATGCGTTTATCGCTTCGGAAAAGTACTTGATTGCTCGATCCGGGTGGCCTTCGTCTACCTCGCGCACTCCGTTCTTGAACGTGTTCAGGGTGCGTTCAGGTGTCGTCAATTTTCGTTGACGATAACAAGTGCGCAGATTGTCTAACCAGTTAGGCATTAACCTCATCCGAAAAGATCAGTTCTGTGTCGAGTCCTCTGGTGTCGGATCACGAGAGACCATTTCCAACCAATTGCCATCTGGATCCTGAAAGTAGATCGCGTAGCGCGCCCACGGGTACTCCAGATCACGTTCATAGTCTGGACCAAACGTCTTTATTCCTTCGACAGCGAGGCGTTCGCGCCATGAAGGCACATCGTCAACGACCATAGCCGCGTGGGCAGATCCGGGGCGGTTCCGGTCGAATTGATCAGACCTGGTCTCTCCACGAGGGTGCATGTACTCGATCAATTCAATCGAGTGGCCATCGCCGACACCTACGTATGCCTGGCGCATCTTCACTTCCGGGTAACCAACAACTTCGGCAATCCAGGGCGTATCGGAAATCGCGGGTTCCCGCTCGATGTTCATCCCGAGAACGCGAGTGTAGAAATCGAGGGCTTTTTCGAGATCTTCGACAATAAATCCCGTGTGATAAATGGCTTGAACTCTGGGCATTTCTATAACTTACAGGTCACCCAGCAGTGGCGGCCACAATAGTCCCGACGATAAAAATCACGAGACCAGCAAGGTGAACACGCCGCCGACCAATAATGTCGCCCAGCCTGCCCATAGGCATCATCAGAGCGGTAATAGTTAGTCCCTGGACGATTACCACCCACACAACTGAGCGAAGAGTGACATTGAAATGCTCAGCAATTGGCGAAAGCGCGACAGTAACCATGCTCATGACTATGGTTACCAAGGTTATTACAACCGCCGAATAACCTATCCATGGGTTCGACCCTTTAGGGCTATCGCTGAGATTGCCTTCGATTGACTGTGATGTCACTTCGGTCAAACGCACGACCTCGTATTCAGAAGCGCTCGCTGACCAGCAATGTCCTCCCCTTAGATGCAGCGATACTACGCCCAAATCCGCACAATACAAACCACTAGATTCGGTAGTACTTCTCAGCGTTAGTCCGGAACAGTTTGGATCGCTCTTCATCCGTGAAATCGACAGTGATCTCATCGTAAGCATTCCAAACGGTCGCGTAATCGCTGAACAAGCTATCGACCGGGAAGTTCGACGCGAACATGCAGCGATCTACCCCGAGAATGTCGATTGTATCGAGAACGAACGGTGCAATAGAATCCGCGACCCACGTTTGATCAAGCATGCCGAGAGCCGAAATCTTCGCCGAAACGTTTGGCGCTGTTCCGAGTGCTTCAAGTCCCTTTCGCCACTCGCGGAGCTCACTAGGCGATCGACCTATCGGCATTGCCGTGTGGTTCAGAATCATCGGCACCTCTGGAATGTCGTTTCCAAGCTTCGCTGCCTCTTGTAGCTGCCACGGCCAAACTTGCAGATCAAACGATCCTCCAAAGATCGCGAGTAGCTTGAAACCCTTTCGCCATTGGGAATCGGACATTAATCCACCAGCTTCAGCGAAGCGGAAATTTGGCTTATCGTCCGACCAGTTGAGCATGTGTCGAATGCCGCGCCAGTTCACATGCTCGGCATGTCGTTCCAGAGTGCCTTCCACGTTCGGATCAGCAAGATTCGCGTAGCCAACTATGGCGTGGGGCATTCCTTTCGAGCCGGGGTCGTCTGCAACAGATTGCAGCCACGCCGTTTCATCTACAGGATCGCCTTCATGATCCCATTCCGCTTGAACGTGGACTGACTTCACGAGCGGAAGGTTTTTCGCCCCTTGGTGTAAATCCTCGATCAACCAAGATTTTCGAATTGCAGAGTAGTCGCCAACGAAGTGATCAATGGGCTCGGTTAGCCACGGATACGGGTTGTTCTCTAGATCCCAAAGATGATGGTGAGTATCGATAAATGGCGGGACGGTCACTTCGCACAACTCTTTCTTGCGGTCAGGCAGGTTTGATCTGCAACAGTTTAGCTAGATATGGTGAATCGATGTCCAATCCAGCAACAAGAACTCTTCCACACGGTTTCGAAATTCGAATGTTGAACTCTGCCGACCCGCGGATCATCTCGGCAGCATTCGACAAACTTGGTCGGAGCAAACCGATCGAACAGTACGAACGATACCTCTCACGGCAAAGTCAAGGTCTTCAAGACGTTCTGGTCGCCACCGTAGAAAAAGAGTTCGCCGGCTACGTAACGGTGTTGTGGAAATCCGGGTACAAACCGTTCGCTGAAGCTGGAATTCCGGAAATTAACGACTTCAGCGTTCTTCCGAAGTTTCGACGAAAAGGTATTGGTACAGCCTTGTTGGGCGAAGCAGAATGCAGGGTAGAAGAACGATCAACCGTAGTCGGCATCGGCGTCGGGATGACTTCCGATTACGGAGCTGCTCAAAGAATGTACCCAAAACGCGGATATGTCCCCGATGGCCGCGGCCTTACGCAAGAGGGGATCCCGGTCGTTCACGATCAACCAATCAGGGTCAATGATTCGACCGTGCTGTGGTTCACAAAGATTTTGCATTAGGCATAACGTTCAGCGGTTACGTTGCACTACCTGCTGCGAGCCAGCAACGAACTGATCACTTGTGGAGCTGCCTCGATAGCCCGTTCGCGAATTTGTTCGGGCGTGAGACTGCCAATTGGGTGCTGAATTAGCGCGAAAGGGTAATCCGACATCCCGCCAAGGTTCGCTATTGCTTGAGCCCCCGATTCGAACGGCTCCGTGCAAATAGCAATTGCCGGCACACCTAAGGCTTCAAGCTTCATCGAGTCGTACACACTGGACGACGAGCAGCTTCCTCAGTCACCGTTCGCAAGAAGCGCAACATCCACCTCTCGCGAAAATCCTTCGAGCAGATCAGGATCGGCTGGACGTGAAGCATCGCCCTTGTTCACTTTATGCGAAACAGCAACATCGAATCGTTCCGCAATAACATCGTATATAGCATCGAGCAGCGGCTCTGATTTGAGCTTGTTGTTGCGAAGCAAACCAATTTTTTTGCCTGAAAGAGAATCAGGACGATCCGCCATGCCATTGGTAGTGATAGAGAGGTTTTGAGTCGGGTTCAAAACTCGAAATGGTTGTTCCGCCATGTGATCTACTCCTGAACGTGAATACTACCCGACTACTTTGACCTTACGCGTAACGACTTTAGATCTTGAACCCAGCGACCATGTTGGAATCACCGAACTCCAACCACCACCGTCGCCACCGACTACCAGCGGAATTGCAGATTCGGGTGATAGCAGTGCACTTACAGTTTCATGGTCTTTCGGTGCACCTGAATCCGGAGATTGCTCAGGGCCGACAGCAAGTCCCATCGTCGCCCATTCTTCAGTCGTTTTGGTCGCATTTTCGAATAAGTACTGACCAATCTGATTTTTCTTCCAGTTTTCTCGTTCGAAATGTTCAGCGTGCTCCGGACAGATAGCTAGAACGATCTCGGTGAGCTGCGGCCCAAGCGGGAATAATCGCTGTGCAAACGAATCGAGAATCCCTTCTGGTGTATTCGATTCATGATCACC
>CENY01060155.1_pt1 | contig 16520 bp, 17 predicted proteins | sample 356181 | NCBI WGS metagenome assembly CENY01 (sample SAMEA2619840, study PRJEB7988) | marine metagenome | isolation source: saline water (ENVO:00002010), including
GCCTCCTTGCTCTTTGCTTTATATCTATTCTGAGATGAATAAGATTGTTGTTTCCTGCTCAGATTTCCAGCAATCATTTGTAATTGACCCCTAGCTATCCCGGTTTCATTACTTAATTTTTGCAGGTACCTGTCTTGCTCGTTCCAATCCTGTACTGAAAAAATCAAAGGCAAGGTCTGTTCAACTAATTCTGATTTTCCTTGGGCCGAAGACAGATCTAATTTTTTAGCCTGTGTCTCTATAAGAAAATCAATTGCGGAAACTGCATTCGCTAGAATCCGGTGCCACTTTGATATATCTGTCCGAATCAACTCATCTGGATCTTTCCCTGACGTAACTAATGCAATTCTAAGCACCGATAAATCGCTAGGTCGATTGCGGACGTTTGATCGAGATGAATTCAAACCTACAAGATCCCCCACTAATTTCCATGAAGCATTCAAGCTTCGGAGCATCGCCTCCTGTCCGGCTGTATCTGCATCTAGCGCAAGAATAATTTTTTTCGCTTTTGCCCGAAGTAAAATTATTTGTTGCTCAGTTAAAGCTGTTCCCATCGAAGCCACAACATTAAAATTCCCGTATTCATGAGCAGTAATAACATCCATGTAACCCTCAACAACTACGGCAGTGCCTTCTAACGAAATGGAATCCTTAGCTCGATCTAACCCATATAGTAATTGCCCTTTATCAAACACTTCCGTCTTCGGGGTATTTATATATTTAGGGTTTGATCCATCCAATGATCGTCCAGAAAAACCCAAAATATTGCCCCGGATATCACGAAGAGGGAACATCAAGCGCCCATGAAACATATCACGAACCGCGCCCTGATCAGATACGTGAACTAATCCAGATTTAAGTATTAATTCTTCTGGGTAATCTAGTGCCTTTAAATGTTTCCAAAGCTCCTCTCCAGAACTTGGGGAATAACCAATGCCAAAATTAGCAATAGCCTCCGCCGATAAATGCCTCTCCTCAGCATACGCACGTGCATGTGATCCTCGGTCTGCAATAAAGGAATCTGTAAAAAATTTCTGCGCCACTCGATTTAGAACATACAAAGGTGGGATTTCATTACTCGTGGACCGAGTTTCTAATTGAATTCCTGTCTTATCTGCCAATCGTGTTAAGGCGTCGAAAAAATTAAGACCCTCCTTTTTCATAAAAAACTCAAATACATCCCCTCCTGTCGCACACGCACCAAAACATCGCCACGTTTGCCTTTCAGGAAACACTACAAACGAAGGGGTGCGTTCATTATGGAACGGACAGGGGGCATGGAAATTCCTACCTGATCGCTTGAGCTCAGGTATGTATTCCATAACAAAATCAACTATATCAATTTTGGCTTTTATCTCTTCTGGAGCACCCATAGGATCATTTTAGACTATATGTACAGGTGCAAACGCAAGAGGCAATTGGTTAATTATTTTCTCTATACTCTGCCAAGGAATACATCTGATGTTATACCAGGCTTCAATCCTTCCACAGTATAAATCGCAAACTGATCCGTCATGCCAGCAATATAATCCACTATTGCTCTCCCTACATTATCGTCCTCTTGAAAAAATCTTTCTGGAATTTCTTGAGAATTCCTATGAAAGTACTCATAAAGAAATTCAATTATCTCTCGCGCTTTTTCTCCTTCAGCTCCGTCTCCCGCAGGCATGTAAACACGGTCAAACATAAATTCCCTAAGGCTGGTGACCACCCCTGTCACTTCCGGACTCATCGAAAGAATTGGGTTTCTGCTTAGCTTCTCGACAGAGGAAGTAGCTTCGTTGTAGGAATTTGCCACTACGTCATTGACCATAGTATCTACTCGCTGTGAGTGGCGTGTTCCTAAAATTTCCCTTGCTTCTACAGGTAAATCAGATTCATCTAGAACTCTAGCACGAATCGCATCCCCAATGTCATGGGCGAGATACGCAATGGCGTCTGAGATCCGGACAATCTGAGCTTCTAAAGTTAACAACCCCAATTCCGAAGCGCTCATAAAATTACCCCTTGGCTTTGAATGATGCAAAATTGCCTGCCTTGTCTCATACGTCAAATTTAAGCCTTTTCCATTTTTTTCAAGAGTGTCTATGGTTCGTAAACTTTGTTCATTATGCCGAAATCCTCCAGGGTGGATCGCATCCAGTACTTGTTCTCCTACATGCCCGAAAGGAGTATGGCCCACGTCGTGTCCAAGAGCGGCAGCCTCTGCCAGATCTTCATTTAAGCCTAGTGATCGCGCAATAGTCCTTGCTATCTGGGTGACTTCAAGTGTGTGCGTTAATCTGGTGACGAAATGATCGCCTACTGGAGCGATAAAAACTTGCGTCTTATGCTTCATTCGCCTAAATGCGTTAGTGTGTATGACCCGATCCCGATCTCTTTGGAATTCAGTCCTTAGTTTATCCTTGGGCTCGACAATTTTACGTCCCTTTGTATGAGCGCTAAAACTAGCATTAGGAGAAAGCATCTCTAATTCACGCCGCTCCAGAATTTCGCGCACTACTAGCTGCTTATCGCTAGAATCAGGCACGGATCTCTTCACGCATGAATTTCAAATACGAAATTGCAATTAATAAAACAACCATCGCAAGCAACGCCACAATATGAGGCCACACCAATTGCAAACTCTGAACAGAAGAAACTGGCGTAGATAGAAGACCAGACAACCTACTTTGCTCTATTGAAAAAAAATTAAGCGCTCTGCCGCCCATAGGATCTAAAAGAATTGTTGTCGCTTCTGAAAATAAACCAGAAGGTGAAATCCTGTTAACCCAAGATTCAATCGTCAAATGTTTAATCGCATCAGCCGATACTTTTATGTCAGGAACGATTCGGTCTGCTATTACGCCTCCGAATAAATTTACTAAAAACCCCAACGTAAACCATGCTCCTATTGATGCTAAGGCCGAAGTAACGGTATTCCTAAATAAAACCGATGCGGTAATAGAAAGCGCAAGCCAAAAAGATAAGTACATCATAGTAACCGCATAAAAGCCTATTAACCGTATTACTTCTTCGCCATTAGGCGGAATTCCCAGCCGAAACATTGTTACGCCAATCACAACAATCATCACGCTTGCAACAATGAATCCAAGCGTCACTGCAGCCGCAATTAATTTTGCATTAAATACGCTATCTCGGTAAATTGGTTGAGCAAGTAGACGTGAAAGAGTTCCTTGGGTTCGTTCTCCATTAATCGAATCAAATCCAAGCGCAATACCGATAATTGGTCCAAAAAAGCTTACAAAGGAGAGTAAGGAAATTGGCACGCCAGCGTTAGTTGCAAACACTTCAAGAAAAATAAAGGTCCGGCCTTGGTCAATCAGCTTAGAAACGTCAACAAACACGCCCCATAGTAACCCAATACTCACTAATCCAAGGAGAAGAATAAACCTTCGCCGACCGAAATGATCTGCCAGTTCTTTCCACAACAAAGCTTTCATGTGGACGCCTCTTGAAAATACTTCAAATAGATCTCTTGCAAAGAATTTCCCTGCGCCTGCAATTCGAGAAGGCGGCTCCCAGAACTAACCACCGCTTGAGCAATATCCGCCCTAACATCCGTAACACTCTTTACAAGCAAATGTTTGCCTTTTCCCGTCACATTCTTAACATGAGGCATCGCTCTAATCTGTTGCCTTAAAGAAGGAACGGCACTTTCTGTTTCTACTGAAATTTCATACTCGCTATCATCAGTAGGATTCACTAATTCCGTCACTTTTCCTTCTAATACCAACTGGCCATAGGACATGATTCCTACGCGATTGCAAATTCTCTGAACTTCATGCAATTGGTGGGACGACAGGAATATAGTTATCTTCAATTGCCGGCTCAACCGCTCTATCAATTCAAGTAACCATTGGATCCCTGCAGGGTCTAATCCCAAGGTAGGGTCGTCTAAAATAACTATTTTAGGATCTTTAATCAATACGTCCGCAATTCCAAGTCTTTGCTTCATGCCTCTAGAATATTGACTCACCGGTTGATCTTTAGAAGTGAGCAATTCAACCATGTCCAATAAATCAAGACTTCTACAATGCGCTTCTTCAGGATTAATTCCATTCAATTCTGCTGTGAATAGTAAATTTTCAAGGCCCGTAAGATCCCCATAAAAGCCAACTGTTTCAGGGAGATAGCCAACTATGCGCTTCACCGCAATGGGATCTCTAGCCGGATCCTTGCCCCACACGCGTATACTCCCCCCCGTCGGCTCCGTATACCCAAGCATCATTAAAATCGTAGTACTTTTACCTGATCCATTAGGACCAAGAAATCCATAAACCTCGCCCTCCTTTATGGACAGGTTGATACCACTCACAGCTTGAATCTGACCGTAAGCCTTACTTAGGTTATTGGCCTCGATTACGACTTCACTCATCTACGGCCAATCCTCCAGTACAAACCTGCAAGTCCGCCAATTACTACTACCACCAAAAGGATACCCAGCCAGCCCCATATGGTGGATTGCGCAACAGTAACCCTAATTTCTAAATAATCTGAAGTATCTGGATGGATAGTTCTCAACGTAATCAAATAGTCCCCAGGAATAGCATCTTTCCCCGGAGTAATTGATATGGGTACGTCTATCATATTAGCTGCCGGTAAAGAAGCGACCTCAGTTATCTCAAAATCCACTTCCCAGCCTTGAGGTGCATCGGCTAAAAGGGAAAGATTAGTCAATTCCCCAGTTCCTATATTAGTAATCCGTAATTTAGTTAATGCTTGCTCTCCTGCAACAGCGTCCACATTTAGTAGTCCTGTATCAGTACTAGTAATTATTTCCCCTTGTCCTTTTAAGGTGATCTGTAACAACGTAGTTGCTTCAAATCCGGCATCATCAGAAATTTTTACAGGAATAAAATAATCACCTGGTTCTGTATTACTTGGAGGCTTAACCTTTACGTCTACGCGTTCTGATAATGCATCCGAAACGCTAATTGACGCAATCAATCGATCGCCTCCAAAAGAAGGGGCATATGAGATTTGCCAACCAGTTAACGCCTGAGCATTCGCATTAACTGCTTCCCCTTCAAGTTTAAAAGATGAATCTGCACCAGTATCATTTACAATTACGATTTCAAATTCAAATTCACTGGTGACTGAGCCTGTCAAAACTGGAAAGGTAGAACTGACTGAAACTCCAGTATCTGTGCTAGCAGGAGGCGAAGGCACTATAACTGTATATTTTGCGTTGTCATACTTTATTTTTCCGTCAGGTGAAACCACCTCCACTTGAAAAGAATACTTGCCGGGATCAGGGCGTTGATCCGGAAGGTCAATCCTCAGCCTTAAGCTCTGGCTCGGCATGTTTTTACTTTTAGGCGGCTCTACGACTATCTCATTTACTTTTAGGTCAAAAAACCTATCCCAAATTGCAACATCCCAATCTTTGGGAATTTCTGCCACGTTCAGCCTGACAGTTCTACTGCTATCAATAATATCTAAGGATTTAGTTGCTTCACTCAAATTGTAGAGATCAATGACCAGGTCAGCCCTTACTTCTCTTGATCCCATTTCAAATGACCGTACGGGAGAATCCATCTTGATGTTATTTTCATCCACTACTGTGTAATTTATTTTTTTTGCATACGCATTAGCAGAAAATGCAGTGAACAAAAGTACACAAGCTAGTGTAATTACTATAAAACGGCTTTTCATTGTCACGTTGCCTCCTATCCGGCTTATTTTACTTGTTTTTCAAAATCTTTGGCTTGTTCCCACAATACGAGTTTTTGCTCAGATGTAAGCTCAGTAAATTTTATATTTTTTTCGCGCGCATAGACTTCAATACTGCTAAACCTGGAAAAAAACCGACTGTTTGCAGATCTTAGTGCTAATTCAGGGTCAATGTTCTTTTCATGAGCCACGCCAACTAAAGCTAGCAAAATATCACCAAACTCCTCTATTTCGCGCACAGAGGATTCTGCTTTTTCAAATTCTTCAATCTCTTCCGATACTTTCTGAAAAGCATCTTCACTCTTGTCCCATTGAAACCCTGCTCTACGTGCGCGTCCAATTACAGAATATGCATACGCCAAAGCTGGCATGGCAGTTGAAACACCTGAAAGCATCGATTTGTTTTGCTCTCCTTTTGCCTTACGTTCCTTGGCTTTCAATTCTTCCCATTGACCCAAGACCTCGCTCGCCGTGCCTACCGGTTGTTCTCCAAAAACATGAGGATGCCTACGTACTAACTTTTCATTCAATTTCCTTATGACCTGATCGATATCAAATACCCCGGAATCTTTTCCAATCTGAGCATGAAAAACCACCTGAAGAAGCAAATCACCTAATTCCTCAATTATGCCTTCCTTTTCTTTTGCATCAAGGGCATCTAATAATTCGTAGACCTCTTCGAGGAGTGATCCTTTAAGGCTGCTATGTGTTTGCTCCAAATCCCAAGGGCATCCTTTATCAGGATTCCTTAAAGTGGACATTATTTGAATTAATTCCTCAAATGGCATAACCATAGTTCTCTCCCTTAAATAATTGGTACCATAAAGACATGTATTTCTTATTTACTCATTTAGTTAGAATTTTAAGTTTATTTATTCCTTTACTTATAGCATTTACTCTTGTCGTTATTAATGTCCGGTTTGCTGTAAACAGCCTTCCCTTACAAGTTGCTTTATTTGAGCGGAATAATATTTCCGCTCTTAGTAATTTTTCTTCCTTTGAATTGAAGCAGATTGCAATTCAAATACAAAATTATTTTAGTGGCGATTCAAATGCTTTATTTGTGACCTTAAAGGATCGTTACGGAGGCCAGAATTTATTTACCGCCAATGAAGTTACTCACATGGCCGATGTAAAAAACCTTTTCCTTTTCTTCTTCACGCTCCAAAATTATGCTGTAATAGCTATCTTAATCACTGCCGTATTACTTTATATTTCCATAAAATCGAAAAGTTCCGTGGTTTTCGCGAAATGGCTCACCCAGGGGGGATTAATTACATTTTGCGTTATTCTTTTGATCGGCTTTATTAGTATCGTGGCTTTTGACCCACTTTTTACTTTATTCCACTATATTGGTTTTCCCCAAGGAAACTGGGCTTTCAATCCTCGGACCTCAGTGCTTGTCCAAATCTTCCCTCTCGGCTTCTGGAGAGATATCACTTTAGTCATAGCAGGATTATCTATTTCCGAAGCGCTCATTCTTATAGGCATCGGACAAATTGTCCAAAGGATAGGCAAATCTAAAAATTAGCCACAGCCACAGCCACCGCCGCAGCAATTACTAGTATTTGGAACTAAAGCCCTTTTACTTTGAGAAGCAAAGATCGAAAATGTCTTTACGGCATTTTCGCCACATTCAGGGCAATCTACTTCTAAATTCCGCGTTGCTATTGAGAGTCGTCTTTCAAACCGTTTATCACATGGACGACACAAATATTCATAAAGAGGCACTGCGCATACTCCCCATACTAGGTACGTAACCTGTATCCAACATTCCAAACCGTTTCGATAAATGAGTGATCAGCGTCCTCAATTTTACTTCTCAGTCTACGAACATGAACATCGACTGTACGAGTTCCACCAAAATACTGATAACCCCAAACTTGTTCAAGCAAAACTTCTCTACTATAGACGTGACCTGGGGAGGATGCTAGCAACTTGAGCAATTCATACTCTTTAAATGTTAAAAATACTGGTCGCCCTCCAATAAATACATCATAGCGACTTGTATCAATTGTCAAATCATCAACCTGTATGATTCCGGGTCTTCCCTCAAGTTCCTTACTCTTAATCTGTTGTAGTATTCTCAAGGATAGCTCGCCTCTCGACCACGGTGTCACGATAAAATCCGAGACGTTCATATTGCCACCAACATGTGCCATATGCTCTGGTGCAATCGCCGCTATTACTGGCACCTTAACAGGTTGGTTCTGCCGAAATATATTTGCTAATTCATGGGGGTGAAATCCTAAAAGGTCCAGAATTAGAGCATCGGTATTAAATAATTGATCCTCAAATCCATAATTGACTCCTTCTTCTTGAAGTGAATCCAGTAGCTTTTGACTAGGGCTAGCAGAAAAAGAACGTATCGAAACATGAAAACGTAACCGTTGCTTCCCTTCTATATCGTTTGGCAGACCATCTAATTTCCTTACCACCAAATTTTCCCTTCGATTTCCTTCTGAAGGTCCTTATACTCCTTAGACCATAACCCTGTACTTAAATACTTCCACCCACCATCCGCAAAAAGGCAAACAATTCTTGCCTTCGCTACTTTATCTGCTATTCTTCGTGCCGCACCTAAAACTGCGCCCGATGAGACCCCAGCAAACACACCTTCGTTCTTTAAGAGTAATGATGTCATTCGAAAACTTTCTTCACCGCTGATCATTATCCTAGAATCTAACAATGATAAATCCAGTATCGGGGGCACGAAGCCTTCTTCCAAACTTCGAAGTCCCTGTATCCGGTCGTCTACTTCGGGAGCAGCTGCAATGATTTCTATTTTTGGATTGACTTCCTTTAAATAACGGCCTACCCCCATCAGCGTCCCACCAGTACCCAAGCCTGCAACAAAGTGCGTAATTTCAGGAACGTCCTTATATATTTCAGGGCCTGTTGTTTCATAATGCGCTCTAGGATTCTCTTCATTCCCATACTGATAGAGCATAAAATATTTATTATCCCTATTTGCCATCTCTTTTGCCATCAAAATCGATCCATTCGAACCATCCTCACCTGGAGAATAAATTATCTCTGCTCCATATGCTTCTAAAAGATCGCTTCTTTCTTTGCTAACGTTATCAGGCATAACTGCCGTGAATTTATAACCTAGTCGCTGGGTAACCATGGCAAGAGATATTCCCGTGTTACCACTAGTTGGCTCCAAGATAGTTTTCTCTGAGGAAAGCAGGCCGGCCTTTTCTGCAGCCTGAATCATTCCGCGAGCAATTCTGTCTTTCACTGAACCCGTAGGGTTAGCTCCTTCGAGTTTTGCGAAAATTTGCACTTCTTGCTTTGAGCTTAAAGATGGTAACTCCACTAAAGGCGTATTCCCAATTGAATCGATAAGATTGTCGCTACGCATAACTTATCTCCAGCTCATTAGTATTCAGTAACTACTAAACACTAATGAGCTGGAGAAGAAGCCTCCTCGCTCGGGGCTAATCCACAAAATATTTCATAGTCTATAAGCTCTGTTACAGTAGGGTTATCTCCACAAAGAGGGCATTTCGGGTTTCTTCTGGTTCGAACCACTCTAAATTCCATATTCAGCCCATCCACCAATAAAAGACGCCCTGTCAAAGTTTCACCAACACCTAAAATAATTTTCGCAACTTCAGTGGCCTGAATGCTTCCAATAGTGCCCGTCAGTGCCCCCAAAACTCCTGCCTCAGCGCAATTAGGGACTAGTCCGGGTGGTGGTGGCTCAGGAAACAGACATCTATAGCATCCTTTGCCTGGCTCATAAACAGTTACTTGCCCATCGAAGATCAGAATGCTCCCGTCTACAACCGGCTTATTGCTTAGATAGGCTGCATCATTAACTAAGTAGCGCGTAGCAAAATTATCTGCCCCGTTAACAACAATGTCATACTGCGCGATTAGCTCCATCGCGTTTTCTGAGTTAATCGGAAATTCATGAGGAACAACGTTAACCTCTGGGTTGTATCGAGAGAGGGTTAGAATTGCAGATTCCACTTTTGGCATCCCTACTGTCTCACTATTGTGCAAAACCTGCCGCTGTAGATTACTTAAATCCACCGTATCGAAATCAACCAACCCAATCGTGCCAACCCCGGCAAGGGCCAAGTATAAAGCAACAGGACCACCCAAACCTCCTGCTCCTACCACCAGAACTTTGGCATCAATCAACTTTCGTTGTCCCCCGCTTCCTATCTGCGGCATGATTATATGCCTGCTATATCGCTTTACCTGCTCTGGAGTTAATTGTAGTGCCATTGCCATTACATTCCCCTTTGTTCAAAATCTATACTCTTCAGCAATACCTAATTCTGGCTACTGCCTATAAAATTCAACTGTTGTACTGTCTTTTTCCTCTGCCTTAAAGCTAGTGCTCCTATAGAAGTAGTGGTAAGAACTGCATTGATCGCATCCTCTACGTCCTTCCATGTATCACGCTGGGCGCAACAATCAGAAAGAGCACATCCTGAGTCTCCATCTAGGCATTCTAGAGGAGGCGTTCTTCCTTCCAGCGTAGCAACTACTTCATCCAAGGTTATTTCCAGCGAAGGCCGTGCTAAAATATGTCCTCCCTGAGGACCCCTCCTGCTTCTAATAAAACCAAATTTATTCAAGGTCGTAAGAACTTGATCTAAATAAGCTTCAGGTATTCCCTGTCTTTCGGCTATTTCAGCAGTTCGTACAAGCTTTCCTGAATCCGTATGCTGCGCTAGCTCAATTAAAGCTCTAACCCCATAATCAACTTTCATAGGAATACGCATGCACTACCTCCTGCAGAACTTGCATGATACATGTGAATTTTAATAAAAGTCCACTTAATAGATCAACAATACGTTATTATTGATACCTTCCATTATGGAAAGAAACGGTCTGTTCTGGTAAACTACGGTGGCTCCGAAATAGAGCAGTTTTATTATAAAGGCCTAAGAGATGGAAGAAACCGTTATAGACGCAGAAATCCGAGTTGCTCTCGGTAAGAAAGTTGGAGCATTACGTCGCTCGGGTATCACTCCTATCCATGTATATGGAAAAGGGGGCGAGTCTCTCTCTCTCCAGGCGGACACTTATAACCTTATCAAAACACTCGGCTTAGTTGGTCACACTAGCCCTTTGACTGTCAGGGTTGGCAGTGAAGATCATTTTGTAATAGTTCAAGGAATACAAAGGCATCCTGTGACTGAACGACTTCTACATGTAGATCTATTACGCATTTCACGAACTGAAAAAATACATGCATCTGTCCCATTACATTTTCAAGGTGAATCGTTGGGTGCACGAGGCGGAGCCCATCTTTCTGAGGACTTACATGAGATTGAAGTTGAGGCTCTCCCTTCAGATATTCCGCATGATTTAATAGTTGATGTATCTGTCATGGATGCCCCTGATTCAATTATTAGAGCTAGCGACCTTGCTCTACCAGCAGGAGTATCTTTAGTCACTGATCCTGATGCTTTTGTTGCACGGGTTATACAACGACGAGGATCTACTGCTGCCAATACTGGAATAGCTGCAACTAGTGAGCTCGAAGATGACGCAGCGGGTGCAACACCAAGTGCCGACACTAATGAAGAGGTTGCTGAGGTTTCCGAAGACAGTATGCCTTCAGAGGAGCAGGAGTCAGAATCGGATTCTGACTAAGAGGGAACGGTTGTGCCGATTATGTTGGCATGCCCTAGAAGGAAAGCTTTCATCGGCATTGTGCTTTTTCCCGCAAGTTTAACCTTGTCTATTACTAATGGTTGCGTCCCTGTACCTATCAGTATTTGTCCAGATACTTCGATAACTTCTCCTGGTTTAACCTCAAGCTTGTCTTTTGAAAGGTGCGCTTCGATAATTTCCATCTTTATATGGTTCCAATACGTCCACGATCCTGGCCAATGGTCCAAAGCTCTAATCTTCCGTTCAATTGTCTCCCCAGGTTCAAGCCAATCAATTATCCCATCTTCTTTTACCCATCTCCCCCAAAACGAGGCGCCTACTTCTCCTTGTGGGACTGGCTTTACCTCTTCGTGCACCAGCTTAGGTAAAATTTCACGAAGCATTTCTGCCCCAAGAGAAAACAGACTAAAGGTCAGCGCTTCAGCTTTCTCAGTTCCTTGCAACCCATATTCTTTTTGGGATAAAAGAGGCCCTGTGTCAAGGCCCTCGTCCATTAATATTATCGATGTCCCTGTAACTGTTACTCCTTCTAAAATTGCTGCAGCAACAGGCGCTGCTCCCCTATACCGAGGAAGCAATGAAGGGTGAATATTAATGGCACCATACTTGGGCTCAAATAGGAATTCTTTTGGCAATAACAATCCATAAGCGGCGAGAACTATTAATGAAGGATTTAATTCGCGGAATTGATCAATTGCCTCAGGGGTACTAAGCCTAGGTGGAGTGAAAACATCTAGCCCCAATTCATTAGCACGTTCTCTTACAGGTGAAGCACTAAGGCTTCGCCCTCGTCCCTTTGGTTTATCCGGCGATGAATAGACACCAGAAAAAACCCATTCTTCTTCTACACATATTTGCGCAACAGCCTCTAATACTGGAACGGCAAATATTGGGGTTCCCATAAAAACAACATTAACGGGTTTCATAGTATAAATATTACATTATCTTATTAACCGCCGTTAGTTTTTATGGCCATTACCTGCTGCACTTGTACTTTTAAATCTTGCAAGTGGGAATAAGAGCAAAATCCTCTCAATTCTTTTATTGGCTTCCTCTGCAGTGCAAGGTAATTTAACACTGTGAAGTTCTAACTTCCGATCTTTTTACTATCTTTACTGGAGGATAGGTTGGCAGATACTGCAAACCGTTTATGGGAAGCTGCATTGGGTAGAATCCAGCTGCAAATTCCTAGGCCTACTTACGATACTTGGCTCAGAAATACTCATGCTTTGCGTTTAGATGAAACGCAATTAACTGTTTCTGTGCCTTCCTCGTTTGCTGCAGAATGGATTGAGTCCCGTTTGCAAAAGCTTCTATACGAAGCATTATCAGCTGTATCTCATACCCCATTATCTATACGCTTTGTAGTAGGTGATGACTCTTCCTCTGCCCAGGCTCCTGTAGGCAAAGAGGCTGTCCTAAGCAGCCCAGAAGCCCTCATTCCGAGCTACACATTTGATAATTTTATTGTGGGCCCCTCTAACCAATTGGCATACGCTGCCGCATTCGCTTTAGCAAATAATTCCCCCTCGGCTTATAATCCTCTTTTCCTATATGGGGGAGTTGGCTTAGGTAAAACACACCTAATGCATGGAATTGGAAATCTTGCCAGCCTTCAAGGCCAGAAGATCCTTCTCGTTTCCGCTGAGCAATTCACCAACGAATATTTACGTGCTATTCGCGATCGTAAAACAGAGGATTTTCGGAATAGGTATAGTGCTGTTGATATTTTGCTGATCGACGATATCCAATTCCTTTATGGAAAAGAAGCAACCCAAGAAGGGTTATTTCATTTATTTAACGAAGTTTACCGTAAAGGAGGACGACTAGTTATGAGTTCTGATCGTCCTGCTGGAGAGCTTAAATTACTTGAGGGGCGTTTACGTTCACGCTTTGAGGCAGGATTACAAGCTGATCTTTCTTCTCCTGAATATGAAACTCGACTCGCGATGCTTTCAACCTTTGCTAAAACAGCCCAAACTCCAATTGAACCTGACTACTTAGCCTTTCTTGCTAACCATAATATTGATAACGTTCGAACCCTTCAAGGTGTGCTGAACAGATTTCTTGCATACATGGAATTTACAAATCAAGCACCAAGTTTTGACCTTGCAAAAATCGCTCTTGGCCCATTATTGTTAACCGGAGCGGACACCAACTTCAATACTACTTCTGTTTTAGAAAGTACCAGCTCCCTTTGCAATCTTTCCGTTAAGATATTAATAAGCTCACAACGAACGAAAGAAGCTTCAATAGCACGACAATTAGCTGCATATTTAATGCATGTTAAGCTAGGTTTATCTCCAGAAGAGATAGGGAAAATATTAGGAAACAGAGATCGATCTACTATTACATACGCAATAAATCGGGCAAAAGAAGCCCTTTCTACTGATTCTAACTTTGCTCACTTATTAGAACTTGTTGAAAAAAACATTCGCGAATCCACAAAACAATTAAAAAATAAAAAACTAGCCTAAATGGCAATAATCTGGTTCCAACAAGTTCTCCACCGAATATTCAACAAAAAATAACCTATTATTATTATTATTACTTAATACAATTATAGTTACTGATTTATGGATGATACTAAAACAATAAGATTAATTGCTGGAACTGGAGGAAATGGAGCAGTTTCGTTTCTTCGTGAGAAATTTAGGCCAAATGGAGGCCCAGATGGTGGAGACGGAGGAGCAGGAGGTTCTATTATTCTTCGAGGCCGTCAGAATCTACGTTCACTTACTCATTTAGAAGGAATTAACAAAATTATCGCTGAAGATGGTTTGCCGGGTAAGAGTAAACAGCGGACAGGGAGAAAAGGGAAAAATTCATTCTTAGATGTTCCTCTTGGGACTGTTGTATGGTCTATTTCCGAAGAAGGAAATAGGACTTGGCTTGCTGAAGTAATTGCGGAGGGGGAGAAGATTCTTTTGGCGTATGGAGGAAGCGGAGGAATAGGTAACATTCATTTTGCGAGTTCTGTTAATCAGGAGCCGTTATTAGCGATTGGTGGAAATCCAGGGGAAGATCGAGAGATATCGCTTGAAATAAAGCTTTTGGCAGATGTAGGTCTTGTAGGATTGCCTAATGCAGGTAAGTCGTCACTTTTAAATCGTGTTACGCGAGCGAATTCGAAAATAGGTGCTTACCCTTTTACAACAATCGATCCGACGTTGGGAGTGTTAAAATTACAGAAAGGATCTCTTGTCTTATTAGATATTCCCGGGTTAATTGAAAATGCACATCTTGGTAAAGGTTTAGGATTAGAATTCTTGCGTCATTGCGAGAGATCAGCTGTTTTACTTCAGCTTATTGACGGGTTATCTGAAGATTATCTAGCAGATTTTAAGGTTATTGATCAAGAACTTTCTTTGCACAATGCTGGGTTGGAGCATAAGCCGCGCTTTGTTTTTGTGACAAAGGCTGACATTCCTGAGGTTCGTCAACGGTTCGAAGAGCAACGAGCGGGTTTATGTCATGAAATAGGTTCAGAGCCCTTTTTAATATCTTCGGCAGGTAATATAGGTTTAGACATGATGTATTACCTACTAGAAAACTATATAGCTGAAGAAACGGAAAAAGATGAAGCACCTCTAGGATTAAGATATGTCGAGCCATTACCTGCGCTACCATCAAAACCGTGGGTGGTACAGGAGGAGGGTCGGTTTTTTGTGTCATGTGCTCCTGCAGAGAGAATTTTGGTTACGGTTAACTTAAATAATTGGCGAGCACGATTACAATTTCATTATCAGTTAGAGCGATTAGGTGTGATGGAGGCATTGCGAAAAGCTAAAGTTCACGATGGTGATACCGTCATACTAGGAGGATATGAATTTACGTGGGAATAATAAATGCGTAGAGGAATCTTAGGAGGGACTTTCGACCCTATACATACAGGGCATTTGATATTAGCCCAAGAAGTATTATGGCAATTAGGCTTGGATCAACTATGGTTTGTACCGACGGGACTGCCTTGGATGAAACGGGATGAACCTATAACAGAAGGCGTTCATCGAAAAGCAATGGTAGAGCTTGCGATTAAAGACAATAATGCTTTTTTCCTCTCTACCTCAGAACTTGAGCGCCCCGGCGAGACATATACGGTGGATACTTTAGAAGAAATGCGCTCAGGAGATATGGCTGATGATGAGCTCCTCTTTGTAATGGGAGCAGATACACTTCATACGTTGCATCTTTGGAAAAAACCAAAGCGTATCTTAGAGTTGGCGCGGATTATTGTTGCACTACGTCCTGGCTATGGCCCAATTAATTTAGATGCGCTGCTCGCAGTGGACCCAACTGCCTCGGAGAGAATAATGACAGTGCAGATGCCGCTCATTGAGATTAGTGGTAAAGAATTACGCAGGCGTGCCACTCGTGGAGAATCAATAAAATATTTAGTTCCTGACCAGGTTGCAAACTACATTGACGAGCACAGCCTTTATCGATAAGAGGAGAGAATTTGGCAGATGGATGATGAAGCAGAACGAGCAAAAGCAAAAACTTTACTAAGCTTAGCAAAAGATTTAGGAGCATTAAAATTTGGAGACTTTACTTTAGCATCCGGCCAAAAGAGCAAATATTATTTTGATGGTCGATTACTTACGCTTTCGCCCTTAGGTGCTAATTTAATAGGTGATTTATTACTACCAGCGATGAGGAAATACAGAGTTTCAGCCATTGGAGGCCCAGCAGTGGGGGCTGTACCACTAGTTACTGCGATTGTTATGCAGAGTGGACTTGATGGCCTCAATCCAATTCCTGGATTTTTTGTTCGCAAAGAAGCAAAGGAACATGGCCTAGGAAACATTATAGAGGGTCACCTTCAAGGGCAAAATCCTGTTGCAATTGTAGACGACACTTGCTCTACTGCAGGCTCTTTGTACCTTGCAATCAAGGCTGTCGAGGACGCAGGTCATGAAGTTGCTGTTGTGGCAAGTATTCTAGATAGAGACCAAGGTGGTCGGGAACGACTATCTAACGATGGGTACGCATTCCATACGATTTTCAGGGCTGATATAGCAGGCCAAATACAGTTAGCGAAAAACGATGGTTAACCGTTAAACATCTAAGTTTTTAACTTGTCGGGCGTGTGCTTGAATCCATTCTTTACGCGGTTGTACCAAATCGCCCATTAGCTCACTAAATGCTTTGTCTGCGTCAGGCTCATCTTTTACTTCAACTTGAAGTAATGTTCGCGAGGA
>CENY01092416.1_pt1 | contig 16491 bp, 15 predicted proteins | sample 356181 | NCBI WGS metagenome assembly CENY01 (sample SAMEA2619840, study PRJEB7988) | marine metagenome | isolation source: saline water (ENVO:00002010), including
ATTCGAGTTGCGGTGCAATCATGTAGGAGAGCACGCGGGTGATGCCTCGCCCCGCCACGGCGACGTGCTCAATTATCGGGAACGCTCGGGACCCGGTTGCAGTGAGGCGTGTAGCTAGACCCCCGTTCTTTCGCGAGTCAGTAGACAAGTAACCCGCAACTGGGAACGCCTAGCTGCACTTCGAATAGCCGCACGACGTGCACGTATCGCAGTTTTCCATTCGGATGACACTCGGCTGGGCACAGCGTGGGCAGGGCCGAAACCCCGGGGTTTCCGAATCACTGCCACCCGCTGCAGCGGCGAGTTTCAGCTTTTCCACATTGGCGCCGGGTTCGGGCTGCTGGATGAATCCAATTTCGACGAGGTGCTGCTCGATCACTTCGCCGATCGCCGCGAGCAGGGACGGGATGTAGCGCCCGCCCATCCAGTGACCGCCGCGTGGGTCGAACACCGCCTTCAATTCGTCGACCACGAAGGAGACATCGCCGCCACGTCGGAATACGGCGGAGATCATGCGTGTCAGAGCAACGGTCCATGCGTAGTGCTCGGTATTCTTTGAGTTGATGAACACCTCGAACGGTCGACGTCGTCCGTCCATGACGACGTCATTGATTGTGATGTACATGGCGTGGTCACTTTCCGGCCAGCGAACCTTGTAGGTCGCACCGGGCAAAACCTCGGGCCGGTCGAGCGGCTTGGTCATGTAGACCACGCCACCGGCTTCGTAAATGTCCTGTGGCCGCGCCTGGGGTTCCTCGAGAGGAAGTTCCACCTGAGTGTCCGTCGCCTCTTCCTGCGGGCTCGCTTGAAGCACGGCACCGGTGACGTCGTTTGGTCGGTAGGTCGTGCAGCCCTTACATCCCGATTCATAGGCTTCGATGTAAACGTTTTTGAACGAGTCGAAGGGAATACCTTCCGGGACGTTGATCGTCTTGGAGACCGCCGAATCGATATATTTCTGAACGGCTGCCTGCATACGAACGTGATCAGATGGCGTCAGATTCTGGGCATCAACGAAGGCGTCGGTGAGCGGCGCCGTTTCACCGTACTCTTGTCGATAGAGCCGGAAGGCATAGTCGTTGACCTGTTCTTCCCGTCGGGTCCCATCGGGCATCAGGACATTGCGGGTGTATGAGAAACTGAACACCGGTTCCAGGCCCGATGAAACATTGTTGGCGACAATCGAAATTGTTCCGGTTGGCGCCACAGAAGTGAGGAGGGCGTTGCGGATTCCCTTCGCGGCGATCGCTTCGCGGACGTCTTCGTCGAGGACGGCGACGCTCTCCGACTCCAGGTAGCGGTCACGGTCGAACAAAGGAAAAGCGTCTTTTTCTTCTGCCAATTCGGTTGATGCGAGATACGCGGCACGTCGCAGTGCCGCCAACCAGGTTTCCGTCAAGGCAACGGCACGTTCCCCGCCATACCGGGCGCCACACATGATCAGTGCGTCGGCAAGTCCGGTCACACCCAGACCAATTCGGCGCTTGGCCTTCGCCTCGTGGTCTTGCTGCGGGAGGGGGAAGCGCGAGCTGTCAATCGCATTGTCGAGCATTCGCACGGCGACCGCGACGAGGTCACTCAGGTCGTCGATGTCGATCTCCGCTTCCGGGGTGAATGGGGCCTTCACCAGGGCAGCAAGGTTGATCGATCCCAGAAGGCAGGCACCATACGGCGGTAGAGGTTGTTCGCCGCAGGGATTGGTGGCGCTGATGGTTTCCGTATAGTTGAGATTGTTGGCGCGGTTGATCCGATCGATAAAAATTACGCCTGGTTCTGCAAAGGCATATGTCGCGCGCATGATCTTGTCCCAGAGCTCGCGCGCCGGCAGGCTCTTGTAGCAGGTTCCGCCGAACTCCAGCTCCCAGGGTCGATCATCCTTCACCGCGGCCATGAAATCATCAGTGACCAGGACCGATAGATTGAACATGCGCAGGCGGCCCGCATCCCGTTTGGCTTCGATGAAATCTTCAATGTCGGGGTGATCGCAGCGCATGGTCGCCATCATGGCGCCACGCCGATGTCCGGCACTCATTATGGTGCGACACATGGCGTCCCAGACGTCCATGAAGGTGAGGGGGCCAGAAGCATCTGCACCCACACCTTTGACCGCCGCTCCCTTCGGCCTCAGTGTCGAAAAGTCGTATCCGATGCCGCCGCCCTGCTGCATCGTCAGCGCCGCTTCCTTCAAATTTTCGAAAATCCCCGACATGTCGTCAGGAATGGTGCCCATTACAAAACAGTTGAACAGCGTGACGTCGCGCTCGGTGCCTGCGCCGGCCAGAATTCGTCCAGCAGGCAGGAACTTGAATCCCTCCAATGCCGCGTAGAACTTGTCCTGCCAGGTTTCGGGAGTAGCCTCGACTGCAGCCAGGGCGTTGGCCACGCGGCGCCACGATTCCTCAAGGGTCTTGTCGAGAGGTGTGCCGTCAGCCGCCTTGAAGCGGTACTTCATGTCCCAGATCTGTTGCGAGATGGGTTCGATAACAGTCGTCATCGGGCTTCCCTGAACCTCAGGCCGCGGGTTTGTGCCGACACAAGAGTTTTGCGACCCACACCGGCGCCGTGCGAACAGAGTGGAATGGCACAAACCGAAAAGATAAATGGCTTGGACGGACGCATCACTGAATGGTCCGATTACCTTAGAAGTGTAGTACCGCGTGGTGCGCTGGTCAAACTTTTGTTCATGTTATGTTTCCACATCCATTTTGATGCTTAACATATTGATTTAATTCAATATAATATGTTTTCCCGACAATTTAAGTGCCCATATATCCACAAGGGTACAGAAGTACACAATCTATCCGCAGATTTATCAACAGGTTCCAGGTTCGGCTGTTCGAGACATTTCGATCGGTCGTGGATCCGTAAAGACGTTGGATTGGAATTACGGTCCGCGATCGCTCCGTGTTCTGGACTAATGATGGGCCTCGCTCTCCAAAGCGTCCGTCGCTGTTTCGATTCTGGATTCCAGTTCGTTCAGGAAGGGTTCACGCTCCAGGCCCGGTTCGATTGGCGGGAGAAACTCAACGATAATCGTGCCGGGCTTGCGCGTCAGCGACCGCCGCGGCCAGAACAGTCCGGAATTGAGTGCGACGGGCACGACAGGCAGGTTCAGCCCGCGGTAGAGCGCGACGACACCGGGCTGGTAAGGCTCTCGGGTTCCAGGTGCCGTTCGTGTCCCCTGGGGGAAGATTATAATGGGTTGGTTTTGGTGGACTGCCCGTTTTGCGGATCGAATCATCGCCTTCAAGGCGCTTGCACCTCCACCTCTATTGATCGGGATCATGCCCGCCTTAAGCGAATACCAGCCGTAGAAGGGTAACCACAGCAATTCGCTCTTCATGACCACTGCCGGATCGTCAACTATCACGTGCCAAATCAGGGTGTCCCAGGCCGACTGATGTTTAGATGCAATGATCGCACATCCACGATCGAGGTGCTCGCGTCCCCGTACTTCAAGCTTGATACCCGCAATCGAGTGTATCAGCCATAGCACGCCATTGGCCCAGAAGGTTTGACAACGCACCGTGACCTTCCGGTCGAGCATGAGTACCGGTAGACATATGACGAGCATGAACGTCGTCCAGGCATAGAACGTGGCGTTGAATAGCGACGAGCGGACAGCGATCACGCGTCCGTGCTCGACCGATCTCTGGAACTGCCCAAGAATGTCATCCAGGCTAGGCTCAGAAGGTATTTGCTGTACTCCGTGGCGATCAGACTTGTCGTACCCGGCCACCGCCACCATTGGGACAGTTTAACGTGTGCAGGAAATACTGGATGCTCGATCAGCAGTACACCGGGCATGACACGACGAAATTCCAGAAGGCTGCGAGGCATGTGATATGCGGCCGTCACAACGCGCAGGGACCGGTATCCCTCTTCGGTCGCCCAGCGCGAGGTTTCGGATGCATTCCCTGCGGTGTTCTCGGCTGCTTTGCCGAGAACCACACAGCATTCGAACATCTCCGGTTCGCGCTTCAGCAAACGCTGCAACTGGGTGACGGAGGTTAACTGGTGGACGCCGGAGACGAATAGCTTCTTGGCTTTGCCGGCAGCCAGGATGTCGAGACCCGAGGCCAGTCGGTCACTTCCCCCTGTCAGGACAACAACACCATCGGTAACACTGGTTGGATCCTCAACATCGTGAGGGAGGCCGGTCGCGAACCACATGAAACCGCCCAGCCAGATCAGGGCGGCAACCACCATGAGAACGGTTGTGGCACGCAGGATCGAGCGACGTCGTTCCCGGGATCTCATGGATCGTTCCCTAACAGCATGTCCACGGCGCCTCGTAGATTCTCGTAAACCGCGACGGGCAGGATATCCGGGGCCAGACCATCCGCTTGAGTGGCAGCGCCGTTTCCGGTTCTTACCAGGATGCGCCGGCATCCGGCTGATGCAGCAGCCTGGAGGTCACGCAGCGAATCACCAATCATTGGAGTTTCGTCTGCGACACTACGGAACTGCGACATGGCTTCGCGCAGCATCCCTGCACCAGGCTTGCGCCGATCCGTGGCTGCCCACGGAGGATCGGTGCAGGCGTAGATTTCGTCGAGGTGCCCACCTTCTTTTGCGAGTTCGGTGCGCAATGCGTCGTGAATGCGGTCGAGCATGTCCTGCGGGATTATGCCGCGCCCGACGACGGACTGATTGGTGATGAGGACGACCCGATGTCCGGCGCCATTCAGGTCAGCAACCGCCTTGGCTGAACCCTCAATCATAACCAGTTCGCCCGGATTCTTGACGAAATCTCCACGTTCTTCGTTGAGAACGCCGTCGCGATCGAGCAGCACGAGCATTGTCTTCTCCGCGAAGATTCCGTTTTACAGCATGCGCGAGAGATAGCGCATTACGGTAAAGCGAGCCGTGATTGACGCGATAACGGCGCCCGCCAGTGGCAACATGGCGAGACCGGCAACGAAAGGCGGGCTCCACCGAACTGCCGGTAACAGTGAGCCTTCGAGATCGCGGGCCAGGAGCCAAAGTCCCAGAACCGTGACGCCAGCGAGAAACAGCCCGAGCAGTCCACCCCATAAAGCAAGGGACACCGCTTTGCCCTGAAATTGTCGAGCGATGTAAGTATCCCGGGCGCCAATGAGGTGGAGAATCTCGATCACGTCGCGCTGCACAGCGAGCCCTGTTCGTGTGGCAAACATCACGGTGGCTCCGGCCGCCACTGCAATCAGTAGCACCACGAAAATGGCAATCAGTTCGGAAGTTCGTGCGAGACGCAGAACTTTTTGCAGCCAGATTTTATGATCATCGATCTGGGTACCTGGCACGGCGGTCTCTAACTGGCGGGTCAAAGCTGCCAAATCGATGGCGCTGTTCGGCTCGAGCGTCACGTCAATGAGGCGTGGGATGGGCAAATCCAGAGAAAGCAAGTCTTTGCCCAACCAGGGCTCGATCAGGTGCGCAACTTCGTCCGGCGCCAGGGGTGTCGCTGACAATACGCCAGGCGTCGTGAGAATGACGCTCAGTGCAGCTTCGATTCGTGCGTCGGTCTCCGCATCGCCGCCGTCGACAGAAGGGTCGACAACAATGGTGATAGACCCCTTGAGACCTGTACTCCAGCGATCGATGACTTGCTCCAGGACCATGGTGGCGGATAGAGCCAATCCGGCGAGGTAGACCATGAGGCCGATGATCCAGGGAAGGAATCGGCTGGTGCCATCCCGATTGGGAGCGAGATCGACGCGTCGGGCGAACATCTACTTCTTGCCTTTCGTGACATCCCAGCGAACCGAAAGGGTCCCCTTTTCAATGCGGAGTACGGGATGCTGATAGCGCTCGATGATGCTGCGGTCATGCGTCGCCAGAACGACGGTCGTACCGATCTTGTTGAGTTCCTCGAACAACCGGAGAATGCGGCTGCCCTGTTCCTGATCGACGCTGCCGGTCGGTTCATCGGCAAGTAGCAGGCTGGGCCGGTTGATGACTGCACGTGCGATGGCCACCCGTTGCTTCTCTCCGTCGGAAAGTGTGCGGGGATGTGCGTCGAGGTGCTCGCCCAACCCGACCCAGGTCAGGAGCTCCGCGACGTGTTCCTGAATCGTCTCTCTGCGGGCCCCGGCGATTCGTAGCGGCAGCGCCACATTGTCCAGGGTCGAAAGGTGGTCAAGAAGCTGGAAGTTCTGGAAAACGACGCCGATCCGGCGGCGCAGATTTGGCAGCTCCTCGCGAGGAGTTGTTGCCACGTCATGATTGAAAATCGACACGCTGCCGTGCGACGGCTGGTGTGCCAGGTACATCAAGCGCAGCAGGGAGGACTTTCCAGCGCCGCTCGGCCCCGTCAAAAAATGATAGGAACCGGGTTCCAGATGAAAGGTGATGTCGCGCAACACTTCGGGTTCATCCCCGTAGCGCATACCGACATTCTCGAAACGGACCAAATGGTTCGCTCCCTCAAATTCGAACATATCCGGCAATCAGCCAGAAAGTTAAGGATTCCATAGGGCTAACTCGGCGTCCAGTCGTGTCCGGGCAGCCTTGCTTGGTAATTCGCAAACGCATATAACGTAACTATTCCGGGGCTGCGGGATTGTGGAATGATACTCACCTGCCCCTCGTGTGAGGCGCGCTTTAACATTAAACCCGAGGCCTTGCTGCCGAACGGTCGGTCCGTTCGCTGTAGCAAGTGCGCGCACACATGGAAAGAACTCCCCCCTCAGGACATGCCCAAGCGCGTGGTCGAGGAAGAGCCGGAACCCGTCATCCCGATTCCTGATAACTTCGACAGCGATCCTGACTACGAGGACGTGCGCGAAGAGACCGTCTCGGATGAAGCGGAAGAAATCGAAGTCCCGAGCATCGAGAGCATCGAAGCGGACGCACCGAGCGAAGATGACTTCGAACTGCCCGGCTTTACCCCGCGAACGCGTACCCGGCGCCAACAGCGCCAGGCCAAGAGCCGTGGCCCGATCTTCATGTGGGTGGGGATCGTGGCGGTGTTCGGCATTATATTTGGTGGCGGCTTTTTCGGTCGGGCCGCCATCATCGACGTCTGGCCGCCGGCGTCCATGCTTTACGGCATGGTGGGACTCGGACAGGAGCCTGGATACGGCCTCGAACTACGCAATGTTTCTCCTGCGCAGGAACGCGAGGGAGATACCGTGGTTCTGGTCATTAGCGGCGAAATCACCAACACGACGTCTCGCCCGCGGCCGGTACCCAAGCTCCAGGGCAAACTACTGGACGCAAGTGAAAACGAAATCCACAGCTGGACTTTCTCAATGGCCGTGGACCAGCTTGCACCGGGCGAGTCGGGCTCATTCAACACGCGGGTACCGAACCCGCCCGAAGGGGCAAGTGGATTGGCAGTGACGTTCGTCGAAGGTCAGGAAGGCTGAATCGCCTCCATGAGACTTTCATCTCGGGCGTTTCGCCTCAGGACACATTCCCAGTGACGACAGAATCTGGATCGGCGGTGCCCTACGGGGACGTGCGCACCCTTTTCTCTGAGGCGGAGATCTCGACGCGAGTTGATGAGATTGCGCGGGACATCAGCGCCCAGAGCACCGCGGATATTCTCGTGGTCGCTATTCTCAAAGGTAGCTTCGTTTTCACAGCAGATCTGATTCGCGCCCTCCACCGCGCGGGCGTTCGGCCCCAGATCGATTTCATGCAGTTGGCGAGTTATGGGACCGGCACTGAAAGCCAGGGGCAAGTGGAGATCATTCGCGATCTCACCGACCCGGTAGAGGGACGTGATGTCCTGATCGTCGACGATATTCTGGATTCCGGTCGCACGCTCGCTTTCGCGCGTGAGCAATTGCTGTATGGCGGCGCCCGCCGTGTGCAACTCTGTGTATTGCTCAACAAGCAGGCTCGAAGGGTCCAGGAGGTTGAAGCGGATTTCGTCGGTTTCGAGTGTCCGGATGAATTCGTCGTGGGCTACGGCCTCGATCATGCCCATTTTTATCGCGAGCTTCCCTACATCGGCGTCCTCGACAATCCCACGCCGTAGTCATCCGCAGATTATTGCTCTGCTGTCTTGATCCGTTCCACGCGCCAAGATCGTGGCGCGCGGCGTGATGAACATGGGAAACAGCTCAGAAGCGGCGCAGCAAGCGATCAATATATTCGAGTTCGGGCTGCGGACGGGTGCGCTGACTGGCCCGCCGGTGCAACTCGTCCAGGATCTCCTTCGCTTTCTGCAGTGATGCCTTGTCGGGCACCTTGACATCGTCACCGGTGTCGATGCCGGCGCCCTGCATGGGCCGTCCCAGGGGATCGACGTCATCGTCGCCTGTGCCCGGACCTTCCTCCATGCCGATATCGCTCAGCATCTGCTGCATGATGGCGCCCGCACCCGCGCGCAACTGTTCCAGGGCATTCGTCTGTGGGCCAATCGCCTGATCGTTGCGATTGCGCGACAATGCCTCGCGTGCGTCCCGCATCGAAAGCTCACCTTCGCCGAGCGCCTCGGGAATGTCGCCGGAATTCTCACCCAGGCGCCGCATGATTTCGCCGAGCATGCGGCGCAACGCCTCTTGCATGCCGGCATCCGCCGTTGCGTCGGGTGGTTGCTGCCCTTGTTGTCCGCGTTGGCCCTGGTGCCCCTGCTGGCCTTGTTGGGCACGCCGGAAGCTGCGATCCAGGAGCTGCTGCTGACGTATCATCAACTCACCGAGATCGCGCAGATTCCGTTGTCCGCGACGCTGGGCCTCCCGCTGCTGAGAAGACATCACTCCGGCACGGAGGTTCTCCAGAATACTTCGCAGCTGCGACAACAGTTCCCGGGCCGCATCCTTTGAACCCATGCGGCTCAGCTCTCGGGCTCGGTCGAGCAGACGCTGAAGGTCGTCGCGACTCAGGGCGAGGATGTCGTTCTCGATGGCCTGTAGGCCTGCTGTATCCTCCGCGGTCTGCATTGCCTGCTCGGCCAGGGCCTGCAGGAAACGATCGAGCGCCTCCTGCAGCTCGTTCATGAGCCGTTCGATCTCGTGTGGGGGCGCGTTGCGGGCCAGCGCTTCCAACAGCGCCTGCTCCAACATGCGGACCTCGCGTTCAGCGATGGAAAGCGCTCCGTCTTCGATGCGCAAGGCTGTGTCCCACAACATCTGGCGAACATCGTCCATCACGGCGTCTTCACCGCTTCGCTCCAGACGCCGCCGCGCCGAATTCATGGTCAGGAATGACGTGTAGTCGTCGTAATACTCTTCGGGTAACGCCGCGATGGCACCGATGGCGCGGGCGATGTCCTCGCGAGCTTCGGGCTCAACCGCAAGCCTCTTGCGCTGTTCGATGATGGCGCGGGCCACAGGGTGACTGAAATCGCGTTGTGGCAACGTGATTTCAAACTCCTCACTGAACCCTCGTTGATTGATTTGATCTTCCGCGCGAAGACGCACCCGGGCCGGCAAGCCCGCCCAGGCATGCGGCGTCAAATCCTGGAAGACCGTATCGTTCGCGGTCTTCACATTGGGTCCGGCAAGGATCATTTCTATTTCATACAACTCATCGGTCTCGGACAGACGGATTTCCAGGTGCACATCGGCGAGCCCGTAATCATCTCCGGCGCTATAGTCGATGCGTAGCGCCGAGCGCTGAGTTTCCACGGGGATTTCATTGAATGCGATCGTCGGTGGCCGGTCGGGAACGATGTCTAGCTTCCACACGCCGAGGGGCTCGTCCATCTGCTGGATTACGAGGCGGCGCGCGGTCTCGATATTGGTTCGAAGCTCGAACACATCACCGTCGACCAATGCGAAAGGAACGGACCGCCCGTCGAGATGCACTGTTGGCAATCCTTTGCCACCGTTCACCTTCGCGAGGAGTTCGCTGCCCGCCGGCACCTGAATGGTTTCGATGATTTGCGATACTTGCATGGTCTCATCGGAGTCGGCCTCGGACAGTGTCAATGTTTCCCGCTGTTTGAGCAGGATGGGCGGCAACTGCGTGTAGGCCGGTGGTGCGATCCAGGCTTCGACGATCGCGGGTGCCACGCGTTCGCCGGCGAAGCTTGGAGCTACGCCCGATACGATGCGGTCCCAGGACTCACCGCCCGCCACCGAAAATCCGATGAAGAGAAGCAACCCGACCGCCGCCCGAATCGCTCGCGTATCGAACCGCGCGAGGCCGGGACTGGGGAGACCAATTCTCAATCGGCGAATACTGGCAAGTGCTCGGCGGCGGTGGAGTCGCCACAATTCCCGTGTCCCCTCGTCGGTTCCGGCTGTTGCGAGGGAATCGTTCAGGGCCGTGAGCGGACGATGCAGGAGCCCACTATGCCTTTCGAGGCGACGGCGCGCGTCTTCCTGATCTGGTGGCAAGAGCCTGGAGAGGCCATGCCAGAGAGCGACACCAAAGGCGGCAACGAAAATCAGGAGCCCCGTGACGTGGATCCAACCGGACAGGACAGTCCAGGTGTCGAGGAGTGACAGCGCAATGAACAATCCGCAAACGCCCGTCGCAGGCCAGAGAGCTGGCCAGAGGCGTTCCCAGAAGAGTGCGACGCGCGCGACAACCAGTTTGCGGCCCAGTGCCTTGACAATCGTCGATGCGCGAATCTCACGAGATTTCATGCGACACCTCGCGTGCGGCTGACGTTGCGGTCGTCAAACCAGGATGGCATCTCCTCGAGCGCCAGCATCTCCTCGTTCGTTTGATGCCGGCGGACAATCTCGAAGATGTCTCCGTTGACCAGTACTTCGGCCGCGAGCGGGCGGCTGTTGTAGTTGGACGACATGACGGCACCGTAGGCACCAGCGGTCCGGATCACCAGTAAATCATCCGTGACGAGAGGCGGCATGGGCCGTCCATGCGCAAAAACATCGCCGGACTCGCAGATTGGGCCAACGATGTCCGTAGGGTGGAAATCCGTGTCAGCCGCGGACTCGCGGACGGGGACGATTGCGTGGTGCGCGTCGTAGAGACTGGGCCGCAACAGGTCGTTCATGGCGGCGTCCAACACGGTGAATGTATGGCCGGCCGATTCCTTGATATAGAGCACGCGGCTTACCAGAACCCCGGCATTGCCAACGATGACACGGCCCGGTTCGAACACCAACTCACAATCGACGGCCGCTGTGACGCGTTTGACCATTTCCGCATATTCGGAAGGTGTGGGTGGAGTCTCTCCCTCGTATGGGATTCCCAGTCCGCCACCGAGATCCAACCGGCGAATATCGTGTCCGTCATGGCGCAGTTGGTCCACGATGCCGACGATCTTGGTGAAGGCGGCATCGAAGGGCGCCAGGCTCGTAATTTGGGATCCGATATGCGCGGCCACGCCGACGACCTCAATGCCCGGAAGCACTTTGGCGCGTGCGTAGTCTTCTCGGGCGGCGGGCCAGGGAATTCCGAATTTGTCCTGATGTCGACCTGTTGAGATTTTCTCGTGTGTGTCCGCGTCGACGTCAGGATTCACCCGCACCGCAATTTGAGCGGTCAGTCCCTTTGAGGCCGCTATATCAGACAGGAGGTCAAGTTCCGCACTCGACTCGACGTTGAATTGTCCAATGTTCTTGTCGAGGGCGTGCGAGAGTTCTTCGCGGCTCTTCCCAACTCCCGAGAAGACGATTTGTGCTGGCGCGACCCCCGCGGCGAGCGCGCGCTCGAGTTCACCCGCCGAAACCACGTCGGCGCCCGCGCCCATTTCAGCCAGTGTCCGGATGACGGCAAGATTGGCATTGGCTTTGACGGCGTAACAGAACGCAGCGTCGACGCCCGAAAATGCTCCGGTGAAGACCCGGTAGTGATGTTGCAGCGTCGCCGTCGAATAGCAGAAGAACGGGGTCCCGATTTCAGCCGCAATACGGCTGAGAGGGACATCTTCTGCGTACAGTTCGCCGTTACGATATGCGAAGTGATCCATGATGAATCCGGTTCAATCGCTCTTGCCTGCCCATCCTGCGCAGCATGGGCAAAGACCCGGCAAGAGGCAAGAAATGGCTTGGTTCAGCGCCGTTTGGTTTCTTCCTTTTTGAGTGGCGGTTCGAGCGGGCCCTTTTTCCCGCATGCCGAAAGCGCACTGGCCAAGCCGATCGAAATGACCAGGGCCATGATGACTGGCAGGATTCGACCGGTGCAGAAGGTCATGATTCTGCCAATCGCTGCCGGGCTTCGCTGATGGCTTCCCGGACGCGTGCAGGAGATGTGCCGCCCAGACTCGTCCGGCTTTCAATGGACTGACGGACACTGAGAACGTCGAGCACGGCTGATGTGATTCTCGGTTCGATCTTCTGCATGTCACCGAGCGGCACGTCTTCGAGTGCCAGATTTCCCGACTCGGCAATCCGAACAATCTGGGCGGTTACCTGATGTGCCTGTCGGAAAGGCAGGGCCAGTTCCTTGACCAGCCAATCCGCGAGATCGGTGGCTGTGGCGTAACCCTGTCCGGCTGCTTCCTCCATGGGCTCTGTATTCACAGTCATCTCGGCAATCATCGCGGTTACAGCGGCGATACAGAGCGAAATCGAGTCGACGGCATCGAAGGTCGGTTCCTTGTCTTCCTGCATGTCTTTTGAATAGGTCATGGGCAGACCCTTCATCAGGATGAGGAGAGCGTTCACGGCACCAACGATTCGTCCGACCTTCCCACGTACCAGCTCAGCCGCATCCGGGTTCTTTTTCTGCGGCATCATCGACGAGCCCGTTGCCAGCGTGTCCGGCAACGTGATGAACCCGAATTGGGACGTTGACCAAATCACGATCTCTTCTGCCAGCCGCGACAGGTGTACTGCACACAGCGAGAGTGAGGCCAGGAACTCGACGGCAAAATCCCTGTCCGCCACTGCGTCCATTGAGTTTCGGCTGGGTCCATCGAAACCGAGTGCGTCGGCGGTTGCGTTCCGATCTATGGGGATCGAAGTGCCCGCAAGCGCACCTGCGCCCAGTGGACTGAGGTTCAGACGCTTGCGGCAATCGGAGAGACGCGAGCGGTCCCTCTCGAACATCTCGAAATAGGCCATTAGGTGATGGCCGAGCGTCACGGGCTGGGCACTTTGCAGGTGCGTGAATCCGGGCATCACCGTGGCTGCGTGCTCTTCGGCTCGCATCAGCAACACTTCTTGGAGTGCCTTCAATACATCCCGTGTGTCATCAACGGCATCGCGCACCCACAAGCGGAAGTCGGTCGCGACCTGGTCGTTGCGTGACCGGGCGGTATGGAGCCGGCCTCCGGCCTCACCCACAATTTCGGTAAGCCGGGCCTCGACGTGCATATGGATGTCTTCCAGGGCTGGCGTGAAGGCGAACTCACCTCTGGCGATTTCGTCTTCAATCTGGTCGAGGCCCTTCAAAATCTTGTGACCGTCGTCCTCTGGAATTATCTCTTGTGCGATCAACATGTTACAGTGCGCCCGCGACGCTGCGATGTCGTGAGCGTAGAGACGCCGATCGAAGTCGATGGAAGCGTTGATCCGCTCCATGACCGCGTGAGGCTCGCTGCTGAACCGGTCGCGCAGCAACCCTGGGGAGGTCTGTTGTCCCCCTGACCGGTCAGTCGCATCATCGTTCATTGGATTACCTCAGCCACACACATCGCACGTACATGAAGCACGGACATACAATAAGGGGTTCGCTGGCCATGTGGGGAGCAATCCTCGCACTGACCGGATTGCTGGCCATTCACGCCTCGGCACTCGCTGATCCCGCCCAAAGCGAGCTGTCCGTTGGCCAGATGCAAAACTTCACTTTCTTTGATGCTCCCAAACCGATGCCCGAGGTTTCGTTCATCGATAGCGATGGCCGCGAACTCGGATTGGGCGATTTTCGCGGCAAGTTCGTCCTTGTCAATCTCTGGGCGACCTGGTGCGGGCCCTGTCGTCGTGAGATGCCGTCCCTCGACCGACTGCAAGCTCGACTCTCGGGAAGCGATTTCACGGTACTCGCGCTCTCCCAGGATCGCAAAGGCGTCGCCATCGTCGAGAAATTCCTGGCTCAGATCGGTACCCGGAATCTCGCCATCTATGTCGATTCGTCGGCTCGGTCAGCTCGTCGCCTGGGGGCGATCGGGCTGCCCACCACCGTGCTTCTCGATCGGCAGGGCCAAATTATCGGCCGCCTCATCGGGTCTGCTGAATGGGATTCCGATGAAGCAGCGCGCCTGATCAAGTCGGTCATCCAGGACTCAGAGCGCCAGTCGGCCCACGCCCGGCGCTGACACCCGCCTTATCGGGTGGGCGTTGGCGGCTCTGTGGAGTAATCGTAGAACCCGCGTCCCGATTTGCGTCCGACCCAACCGGCGTCAACATATTTCACCATCAGGGGACACGGTCGGTATTTCGAGTCAGCGAGGCCGTCGTAAAGCACCTGCATCACGGCGAGGCAGGTATCGAGACCGATGAAGTCGGCCAGTTGCAGTGGCCCCATCGGGTGGTGGGCGCCCAGGCGCATCGCCGTGTCGATGGCTTCGACGTTGCCCACGCCCTCGTACAGTGTGTAGACGGCCTCGTTGATCATCGGCAGCAGGATTCGGTTGACGATGAAGGCCGGAAAATCCTCTGCACTGGCCGGGGATTTTCCCAGATTTCGTGCGACTTCGGTCACGCAGGCGTACGTATCCTGGCCCGTGGCGATGCCCCGGATGACCTCGACCAGTTCCATCATGGGAACCGGGTTCATGAAATGCATGCCAACGAATTTCTCAGGCCGGTCCGTGGCCGCCGCCAGTCGTGTAATCGAAATGGATGATGTGTTGCTGGCGATGAGGGCTTCGGGCTTCAGCAAGGGGCAGAGAGCCGTGTAAATCTCGAGCTTGATCTGCTCATTCTCAACCGCACTCTCGATGACCAGATCGGCTGTCCCGAGTGCGGCCATGTCGGTCGTAGCCGTGATGCGGCCCAACGCATCCGCCGCCTCGCTTTCGCCGATGGTCCCTCGCGAGACCTGACGTGCCATATTCTTCTCGATCGTGGATACGGCCTTGTCGAGCTGTTCCTGGCTGATGTCGTTCAGGATGACTTCGTAGCCAGCCAGCGCGCTGACGTGCGTGATGCCATTACCCATTTGACCGGCGCCGATCACACCGACCTGCTTGATGTCGGCTGCTGTTATCTCAGTTGCCAATCTTCTGGAGCTCCTTTTCGAGTTCGGGCAATGCGTCGAACAGGTCTGCCACGAGGCCGAAGTCGGCAACCTGGAAGATCGGTGCCTCTTCATCCTTGTTGATCGCCACGATGACCTTGCTGTCCTTCATGCCTGCAAGATGCTGGATGGCGCCGGAAATTCCCACCGCAACATAAAGCTCCGGCGCCACGATCTTTCCGGTTTGACCGACTTGATAGTCGTTCGGGACGAATCCCGCATCAACGGCCGCCCGTGACGCGCCCACGGCTGCACCCAGCTTGTCGGCGACGTTTTCGATCAGATAGAAGTTATCACCACTTTGCATGCCGCGACCGCCCGAGACGACCACGCGGGCTGATGTGAGTTCGGGGCGTTCGTTCTTGCTGACTTCACTGCCGATGAACGTCGAAATGCCCGGATTCTCAGCGGCGGAAGCCTCTTCCACCGATCCGGAACCACCAGAAGTCTCGGCGGTGGCGAACGCCGTTGTGCGAACCGTGATGAACTTGGTGTCATCGTCGCTTTGCACTGTTGCCAGGGCGTTGCCCGCATAGATGGGGCGAACGAACGTATCGGCGGACACGACTTCCTGGATATCCGAGATTTGAGCCATGTCAGCCAACGCGGCGGCGCGCGGCATGAAGTCCTTACCGAACGTATCCGCTGGCGCCAGGATCGCGTCGTAGTCGCCGGCCAAAGAGACGAGCAAGGGCGCCATATTCTCGGCAAGATGATGCTCATAGGCCGGATCATCGACGATCAGAGCCTTGGCCACGCCGGCCACCGCCGCGGCGGCATCGGCGACGGCACGGCAATTCGATCCCGCAACCAGAACATGGACATCACCGCCGATCTCTGCGGCAGCCGTCACGGTGTTGAGGGTTGGGTCCTTGAGCTCGACATTATCGTGCTCCGCAATGACGAGGACTGCCATTAGATTACTCCCGCATCGTTGTGGAGCTTGTCGACAAGCTCGGCTACGGACTCGACTTTGATGCCCGCCTCGCGCCCCGGAGGTTCGGTGACCGTCAGGGTCTTCAAGCGGGGAGCGATATCTACGCCCAGGTCTTCAGGCGTCTTCTCATCGATCGGCTTCTTCTTCGCCTTCATGATGTTCGGAAGACTGGCGTATCGCGGCTCATTCAGCCGGAGATCGGTGGTCATCACGCAGGGGACCTGAACGTCGACCGTCTCCAGACCTCCGTCCACTTCGCGCGTGATCCGCGCATTGCCGTCGCCGATGTCCAGTTCCGACGCGAAGGTCGCTTGGGGCCATCCGAGCAGCGCCGCGACCATCTGACCCGTCTGGTTGGAGTCATCGTCGATTGCCTGCTTGCCAAGGATGACGAGCCCCGGCTGCTCCGCCTCGATGACCGCCTTCAACAGCTTGGCCACGGCCAGAGGCTGGAGTTCGTCGTCCGTCTTGACGTGGATGCCGCGGTCCGCGCCCATGGCCAGGGCTGTTCGTATGGTCTC
>CENY01168927.1_pt1 | contig 16470 bp, 12 predicted proteins | sample 356181 | NCBI WGS metagenome assembly CENY01 (sample SAMEA2619840, study PRJEB7988) | marine metagenome | isolation source: saline water (ENVO:00002010), including
TTAAAGGGGACGGGCTGTAAACCCGTTGGCTTAGCCTACGTTGGTTCAAATCCAACCCCCTCCACCAATTTGTTTACGAATGTTGATGCGGGTGTAGCTCAAAGGTAGAGCAGCAGCCTTCCAAGCTGAGGACGAGGGTTCGATTCCCTTCACCCGCTCCAAAAAAATATAAAATTTTTGTTTATTTTTTTGTAGATTTTTTAAAATAATCAACTATATATGGTAAAGAATTCATTCATCATTAACATAATAATCGTATAAAAAATATGATTTACTAACTATTAAGGTAGGAAGAAACATGGCTAAAGAAAAGTTTGATCGCAGTAAACCGCATTGTAACATTGGTACAATCGGTCACGTAGACCACGGTAAAACAACATTAACTGCAGCAATTACAAAAGTGCTTTCAGAAGCAGGTGGAGCAGAATTCTCTGCGTATGACGCTATCGATAAAGCTCCAGAAGAAAAGGCACGTGGGATAACAATATCAACTGCTCACGTCGAGTATACAACAGACAATAGGCATTATGCTCACGTAGATTGTCCAGGTCACGCTGATTACGTAAAAAATATGATAACTGGTGCCGCGCAAATGGATGGAGCGATTCTTGTTGTTAATGCAGCTGATGGGCCAATGCCACAAACTAGAGAACATATCTTACTTGCAAGACAAGTTGGCGTTCCCGCACTTGTCGTTTACTTAAACAAAGTTGATCAAGTTGATGATGATGAGCTACTAGATTTAGTTGAAATGGAAGTAAGAGAACTTTTAAGCTCTTATGAATTTCCTGGCGATGATATACCAATAGTAAAAGGATCTGCACTAGCTGCACTCGAAGGTAGAGATGATGAAATTGGTAAAAATTCAATTATGGAATTAATGGCCGCTGTTGACTCATATATTCCTCAACCTGATAGACCAAAAGATCAACCATTCTTGATGCCAATAGAAGACGTCTTTTCGATTTCAGGCCGCGGAACTGTTGTGACTGGAAGAGTTGAACGTGGTGTTATAAATGTCGGTGAAGAAATAGAAATTGTCGGCATTAAGGATACAGCAAAAACAACATGTACTGGTGTTGAAATGTTTAGAAAGCTTCTAGATCAAGGTGAGGCTGGAGATAATGTTGGTGTGCTACTCAGGGGAACCAAAAGGGAAGAAGTTGAAAGAGGACAGGTTTTGGCAAAGCCAGCATCAATCAAACCTTTTGCAAAATTCAAAGCTAATGCATACATACTTACGAAGGATGAGGGAGGCAGACATACACCTTTCTTTACAAACTACCGACCACAATTTTATTTCCGTACAACAGATGTTACAGGCGTAGTTTCGCTACCACAAGGTACTGAAATGGTAATGCCCGGTGATAACATTGAAATGGATGTAGAATTAATCACTCCAATAGCAATGGAAGAAAATTTGAGGTTTGCTATTCGTGAAGGCGGTAGAACCGTCGGTGCTGGAGTAGTTTCAAAGATAACCTAAGTTAATTGACAGGTGGTTCAATTAATACAGGAGTGTAGCTCAATTGGCAGAGCGTCGGTCTCCAAAACCGAAGGTTGGGGGTTCGACTCCCTCCACTCCTGCCAAAAAATAAAAAGTACTAATTAAAATCATGGCAAAATTCAGACCTGTAAAATACGTACAAGAAGTTAAGAACGAGATGGACAAGGTCACATGGCCTTCACGTCGTGAAACCACTGTGACGTCAATCATGGTTTTAATTTTTGTATTTATTGCCGCAATTTTCTTTCTATTATCTGACCAATTACTTAGCTGGGTTGTTGGTTTGATACTTGGAATTGGTGGTTAATAATGGCTCATAATTGGTTTATAGTGCACGCTTACTCAAACTTTGAAAAGCAAGTAGCAAACTCAATAAAAGAGCAGGCTATACAGAGAGGCATGGAAGATAAATTTAGCGAGATTCTCGTTCCCACCGAAGATGTAGTGCAAGTAAGAAAAGGAAGAAAAGTCCAATCTGAAAGAAAGTTTTTCCCAGGCTATGTGCTAGTAAAAATGGAAATGAGTGATGAAGCTTATCATCTAGTTAAAAAAACAAATAAGGTTGCGGGGTTTCTTGGCTCTCAGAATAAACCAATTCCAATCACAAAAGAAGAAGTTGACCGTATCATGACGCAAGTCCAAGAAGGTGTTGATGGACCGCTATCTACAATTTCATTTGAAATTGGAGAGCAGGTTAGAGTCGCTGAAGGACCGTTCGCATCCTTTAGTGGAGTTGTTGAGGAAGTTGATACTGAAAGATCAAGATTAAAGGTTGCAGTTTCAATTTTTGGTCGCGCCACGCCTGTTGAGTTAGAATACAATCAAGTTGAAAAGTTATAGTGTTTGATTTTAATAAAAAAATATGTAATGTGTACTTTATTCAAATAGAGGATAAGTAATGGCAAAAAAGATTGAAGGTTATTTAAAACTACATGTTCCTGCTGGGAAGGCTGCGCCGGCTCCTCCAATTGGACCTGCTCTAGGCCAAAGAGGCTTAAATATTATGGAGTTTTGCAAAGCTTTCAACGCGGAAACTCAAGATCTTGAACCAGAAATGCCTATACCGACGACAATAACTATCTACCAAGATAAGTCATTTACATTTACAACAAAAACACCACCGGCCTCCTATTTATTAAAAAAAGCTGCAAATCTAGCAAAGGGTGGCTCAACACCGGGAAGAGAGAGTGCTGGGACCGTGACGAAAAAACAAGTAGAAGAAATTGCTGAACAAAAAATGAAAGATCTCAACGCAAATTCTATTGATCAAGCTGCAAAGATTATAGAGGGATCAGCTCGGTCAATGGGTTTTGAGGTTGTAGAATAAGGTAAGTAAATGGGAAAGATAGGAAAAAGATATACTGAAATTTCAAGCTCAACTGACTCTCAAACTCTATATGGAATTGATGAAGCCGTCAAACTTGTGAAGAACAATGCTAAGGCAAAGTTCAATGAGACCATTGAAATATCTTTTAACTTGGGCGTTGACCCAAAACAAGCTGATCAGATGGTTCGAGGGGTTGTAAATTTACCTGAAGGTACAGGAAAAACTGTTAAAGTGGCTGTATTTGCAAGAGATGCGAAAGCAAAAGAGGCAGAAGCAGCAGGAGCTGATATTGTAGGTAGCGATGATTTAGCTGAAACAGTGAAAAGTGGGAAATTTGATTTTGATCGGGTAATTTCAACACCTGATATGATGGCGGTTGTTGGGCAGTTGGGAAAAGTTCTAGGGCCAAAGGGGCTAATGCCCAACCCTAAATTGGGAACCGTCACTGACAATATCAGTGATGCAGTAAAAAATATCAAAGGGGGCTCAGTAGAATATCGCGTTGAAAAAGCTGGAATAGTTCACGCAGGTATCGGTAAAGCAGATTTTTCAGAAAGTGCAATTAAAAATAATGTACTGGCAATCATTGAGGCAATTCAGTCCGCAAAACCCACTGGTGCAAAAGGAACATATATCAAAGGAATTACCTTGACATCAACAATGGGTATTGGTGTAAAACTTGATCCAGCCATACTTGAGACTTAATTAAAAAAAATAAATAAATTGACTTTACATTTAGGATTAAAAAGCATAAATATATTTTAAATATGTACAACCTGTCCTAGATTATAGGGGCTTCGGCTTAATTTCCTATATGAGACAATGCGATGTTTACTGAAACCTAAATGTCGCCACAGTTAGTATAAAATACTACGGGCAGGTAACATTCGTTATTTCGAATGTACACTGAAAGAGGAAACTGTGGACAGACAAGCTAAAGAATCTTTTGTTGCGAATCTCAAAGATGTATTCAACACATCTGCCGTTGTGGTTGTGGCACAAAATACTGGTCTGACCGTATCAGAAATGAACGAACTGCGAAGTGCTATGCGCGATGCGGGTGGGCAAATCAAGGTAATCAAGAATAAACTAACAAAAATTGCGCTTGATGGTACACCTCTATCCGCTATAGAAGAGTATTTGAATGGGCCGTCAATGTTAGCCTATTCAGATGACCCTGTAGCTGCGCCAAAAATCGCAATAAAATTTGCAAAAGAAAATGATAACTTTGTTGTTCTCGGTGGATCTCTTCCAGAAAAGAAAATTGATCTTGGGGAAGTTAAACAACTTGCAAGTCTCCCATCGCTAGATGAATTAAGGGCTAAAATACTTGGCCTCATTAATACGCCTGCAGGAAATATCGCAAGTCTCGTAAATACACCAGGTACCAATTTAGCCCAGGTTGTTAAAGCCTATTCAGAAAAAAGCGAAGCAGCCTAGTTTTTATAATTAATTAAGATAGGACAGGAAATGGCAGATTTAGAAAAAATTGCAGAAAGTTTATCAAGTTTAACAATTCTTGAGGCATCAGAATTAACAAAGATGCTTGAAGAAAAATGGGGTGTATCCGCAGCTGCGCAAGTTGCTGTCGCGGCGGCACCTGCTGGCGGGGATGCAGGCGGAGCTTCGGCTTCAGCAGAAGAAAAAACTGAATTCAGTGTTGTTCTTGCAAGCATGGGTGATCAGAAGATTAATGTCATCAAAGAAGTCAGGGCTATCACAGGCCTTGGATTAAAAGAGGCAAAAGATCTTGTTGAGTCTGCCCCTAAGCCAGTAAAAGAGGGTGTAGCAAAAGATGAAGCAGATAAGATTAAAGAACAATTGGAAGGAGCCGGTGCTACCGTTGAAGTTAAATAGAAGATAACATTCTAGCGAAAGCTAAAAAAAAATTCTATATTTAACTATTAACGGGAACACAGCATGTCTGAAACTTTCATTGGACGAAAAAGAGTAAGAAAATCATTTGGTAAGATCCGCGAAGTTGCGGAGATGCCTAATCTAATTGAAGTACAAAAATCATCATATGATTATTTCCTTCAAGCAACAGAGCCTGACGGCGGGAGAGACAATACAGGATTACAGTCTGTATTCACATCTGTATTCCCAATTACAGACTTTAACGAAAGTTCTCGCCTTGAATTCGTAAAATACGATTTTGATGCACCAAAATATGATGTTGAAGAATGTCAACAGAGGGGTTTAACATATGCAGCGCCCCTTAGGGCAACGCTAAGACTGATCGTATTTGATATTGACGAAGATACACAAACACCATCTGTAAAGGATATAAAAGAACAAGAAGTCTATATGGGCGATATCCCATTAATGACAAATAATGGTACATTCATATTTAATGGCACGGAAAGAGTTGTCGTGAGTCAGATGCATCGTAGTCCCGGAGTATTTTTTGATCATGACAAAGGCAAATCTCACTCAAGTGGAAAGATACTTTATGCTGCAAGAATAATTCCTTACAGAGGATCATGGCTCGATTTTGAATTTGATGCGAAAGATCTTGTATATGCTCGTATCGATCGTAAGAGAAAAATACCAGTTTCAACAATTCTCTTTGCGCTCGGTTATGACTCCGAAGAAATACTTAATAATTTCTATCATAAATATGTCGTTGAAATGAACAAAAAAGGTTGGGTTTCGGACTTTAAGGGAGCCCAATACAAAGGGATAAAGATTGCGGCAGACCTAATTAATGCCGATACAGGTGAGGTTGCCGCTGAAGCAGGAACGAAAATGACTCCAAGATACATCAACAAGTTAGTGGAGTCAGGGCTCAAAAAAATTCTGTATGCAAAAGAAGCACTTGTCGGTCAATTTGTGGCAGAAGATATTGTAAACCTAAAAACGGGACTCGTTTATGCAGAAGCAGGTGACGAGATAACCATGGATCTTCTCGAAGCGCTCGAGTCAAATAAAATATCGAAATTACCAATATTAGAAATTGATCATGTGAATACAGGTGCTTTCATTCGGGATACATTAAAAGTTGATAAAAATCAAAACAAAAGAGAGGCACTAGTCGATATCTATCGCTTGATGAGGCCAGGTGAGCCACCCACTGATGAGACTGCAGAAAGTTTATTTGAAAGCTTATTTTTTGATCCTGATAGGTATGACTTATCGGCTGTTGGGCGTGTAAAAATGAACATGAGATTAGAGCTTGACGCTGATGATGACTATTGCGTATTGAGAAAAGAAGACATATTAGCGGTCGTAAAGCATCTTGTTGAGCTCAGAGATGGAAAAGGTGACGTTGATGATATCGATCACTTAGGCAATCGAAGGGTTAGATCAGTTGGAGAGTTAGTTGAAAATCAATACAGGATTGGCTTGCTCCGTATGGAAAGGGCCATAAGGGAAAAATTAAGTTCCGTTGATATAGATACTGTTATGCCTAATGACTTGATTAATGCTAAACCAATAACGGCAGCTTTGAGGGAATTTTTTGGCTCCTCGCAACTTTCACAATTTATGGACCAGACAAATCCACTCTCTCTGATCACCCACATTAGACGCGTATCAGCGCTTGGGCCAGGTGGGCTAACCCGAGAAAGAGCGGGATTTGAAGTGCGTGACGTTCACCCAACACACTATGGTAGAATTTGCCCGATTGAGACCCCGGAAGGTCCAAATATAGGCTTGATCAATTCTTTGGCAACTTTTGCACGAGTAAATAAATATGGTTTTATTGAAAGTCCATATAGGAAAGTTGTAAAAAGTAAGGTTACAGACGATGTTGTGTACTTATCTGCAATTGAAGAAACTAAATATAACATAGCTCAAGCAAATGCAACTCTTGATAGCAAGTCTAAGTTTGTTGACGAACTCATAAATTGTCGACTTGCTGGGGAGGTTCAATTAGTACCTGCGGAAAAAGTTGATTTTATGGATGTATCACCAAAACAATTAGTTTCGGCAGCTGCAGCTCTCATACCATTTCTTGAAAATGATGATGCAAACAGAGCGCTCATGGGGTCTAACATGCAGCGTCAGGCAGTGCCTTTGATGAAAACTGAAGCCCCATTTGTTGGGACTGGAATGGAGTCTGTTGTTGCCAGGGACTCTGGTGCCGCTGTCACAGCCAGACGTACAGGTATCGTAGACCAAGTGGACTCAAACCGTATTGTAATTAGAGCAACAAACGAGAAAGATGCCTCAAAATCTGCAATCGATATTTATAATTTAGCAAAATTTCAAAGATCAAATCAGAATACATGCATAAATCAAAGACCGCTTGTAAAAGTGGGTGAGTCGGTTGATGCAGGAGATATTATCGCTGATGGTCCATCAACGGATTTGGGCGATCTGGCATTAGGTAAAAATGTACTTGTCGCCTACATGCCATGGAATGGTTACAACTATGAAGACTCGATTCTTATATCAGAAAGAGTGGTAAGAGAAGATACATTTACCTCAATTCACCTAGAAGAATTTGAAGTCATGGCTCGAGATACCAAACTTGGACCTGAAGATATAACAAGAGATATACCAAATGTTGGTGAAGAGGCTCTCAAGAACCTTGACGAAGCTGGAATAGTCTATATTGGTGCTGAGGTAAAGGCAGGGGATATATTAGTCGGTAAGATTACACCAAAAGGTGAGAGCCCAATGACCCCTGAAGAGAAGCTATTAAGAGCAATTTTTGGTGAAAAAGCAACAGATGTGAGAGATACGTCGTTAAGACTACCACCAGGTGTTACAGGAACTGTCGTCGAGGTTAGAGTCTTCAATAGGCATGGCATAGAAAAAGATGAAAGAGCTCTTGCCATAGAGCGCGATGAGATTGTCAGATTGTCTAAGGATAAGGACGATGAAACAAATATACTCGACAGGAATGTTATGGCAAAATTGAAAGACACTCTGATCGGTTGTGAGGTGGCAAAAGGTGGATCTGGGCTAAAGAAAGGAACAAAATTAAATTCAGAAAATATTGAAAAAATCGAAAGAATAGACTGGTGGAATTTTGTCCTAACAAGCGACAAAAAAATGAAAGAGATCGAAGCTATGAAAGCACAATATGATCAGTCAAAAGATGCTATTGAGAATCGTTTCATCGATAAGGTTGAAAAATTACAACGTGGAGATGATATGCTTCCAGGTGTAATGAAAATGATTAAAGTGTTTGTTGCTGTTAAAAGAAAGCTTCAACCAGGAGATAAAATGGCTGGGAGGCATGGTAATAAGGGTGTTGTTTCTCGCATTATGCCACAGGAAGATATGCCATATCTAGAAGATGGTACACCTGTCGATGTTGTGCTGAATCCCCTGGGCGTGCCAAGTCGCATGAATGTCGGGCAAATTCTCGAAACCCATCTTGGATGGGCTTGCCGGGGACTTGGAAAATTAATTGGTGAGTCAATTGATTTAATACAAGAAAAAGATAAAGACGCTAAAAATTTAAGAAAAACTTTAAACGATATTTATGGTAAAAATGAAACTATTGACGCATTAAAGAGAGATGATCTCGTAGAGCTTGCGGTAAATTTAAGTAAAGGCGTGCCTATTGCAACTCCAGTATTTGATGGTGCCCGTGAACATGACATTGATAAACTTCTTGAGAAAGCTGGTCTTGATAAGTCTGGGCAAGTCAAGTTATTTGATGGAAGAACAGGGGAAGAGTTTGATAGAAAGGTAACAGTTGGATATAAATATATACTCAAACTTCACCATCTAGTTGATGACAAAATCCACGCCAGATCAATAGGACCATATAGTCTGGTCACTCAGCAACCTCTTGGCGGAAAAGCTCAATTTGGCGGGCAACGATTTGGTGAAATGGAGGTTTGGGCTCTTGAGGCTTATGGCGCGGCATACACACTCCAAGAAATGTTAACGGTAAAATCCGATGATGTCGCTGGGCGCACGAAAGTTTATGAAGCAATTGTACGTGGCGATGATGCGTTTGAGGCTGGGATTCCGGAATCATTTAATGTGCTAGTAAAAGAAATACGCTCATTAGGCTTAAATGTTGAACTAAAGACTTCAGATCTTTCAAATGAGTCAGCAAACAATAACCTCTCAGATATGAGCAGCGAATAATAGGAAAAAATATGAATCAAGATTTAACAAATGTTTTTAATCCAAACTTTTCACAATCACAAATTTTTGATCAGATAAAAATTACTATTGCATCACCTGAGAAGATGCTCTCATGGTCTTTTGGTGAAATAAAAAAACCAGAAACGATCAATTATAGAACGTTTAAACCGGAGAGAGATGGTCTATTTTGCTCGAGAATTTTTGGTCCAATAAAAGACTACGAATGTCTTTGTGGCAAATATAAGCGTATGAAGTATAGAGGGGTAATCTGTGAAAAATGTGGTGTGGAAGTCACTTTGTCGAAAGTTAGGCGTGATAGAATGGGCCATATTGAACTCGCGGCTCCTGTTGCGCACATTTGGTTTTTGAAATCACTTCCATCAAGAATTGGACTGCTTTTAGATATGAAATTAAAAGATCTTGAGCGGGTTCTCTACTTTGAGAATTTTATAGTGATAGAGCCCGGGCTGACACCACTAAAAGAATTACAACTGCTAACTGAAGATGAACTCCTTGCATACAAGGATGAATATGGGGATGACTCATTCACAGTTGGAATTGGCGCTGAAGCGATACGGGATTTATTAATAGGGCTTGACCTTGAAAAGCTTGCAGAAAGTTTGAGGGTTGAAATTGACGAGTCCACCTCTGAGCTTAAACCAATAAAACTTGCAAAAAGATTAAAAGTTGTAGAGGCATTTTTAAGTTCTGGAAACAAGCCTGAATGGATGATTATGACAATTGTACCCGTCATACCACCTGAACTAAGACCTCTTGTTCCCCTAGACGGTGGTAGATTTGCAACATCTGATCTGAATGATTTATACAGAAGGGTCATAAACAGAAATAATCGTCTCAAACGCCTAATAGAGCTGAAAGCGCCCGAAATAATTATTCGTAACGAAAAGAGGATGCTCCAAGAGTCTGTTGATGCGCTATATGACAATGGAAGAAGAGGGCGTGTGATAACCGGCGCAAACAAGAGACCGTTGAAGTCACTTGCGGATATGCTGAAAGGTAAACAAGGAAGATTTAGGCAAAACCTACTTGGAAAAAGGGTTGATTACTCAGGTAGATCGGTAATTGTTACAGGTCCAACACTAAAACTACATCAATGTGGTTTGCCAAAAAGAATGGCATTAGAGTTATTTAAACCGTTTATCTACTCAAAGCTTGAAGCAAAAGGTCTATCAACAACAGTCAAACAAGCAAAAAGATTAGTTGAAAAAGAACGCCCAGAGGTTTGGGACATACTTGACGAGGTTATTAGGGAACACCCTGTCCTTCTTAACCGTGCTCCAACACTTCATAGGCTTGGTATACAAGCATTTGAGCCAACACTAGTTGAAGGTAAGGCTATACAGTTGCATCCCCTCGTATGTTCAGCATTTAACGCTGATTTTGATGGTGACCAAATGGCAGTCCATGTTCCATTATCACTTGAGGCTCAGTTGGAAGCAAGGGTGCTGATGATGTCAACCAATAATATACTTCATCCAGCCGATGGCTCGCCAATAATTGTTCCCAGTCAAGATATGGTCTTGGGATTATATTATCTGTCGCTTGTCAAGGATAATGAGCCCGGAGAAGGTATGGTTTTTGGTAATATGAATGAAGTACATTACGCTCTTCAGTCAGGAATTACAACTCTTCACGCAAAAATAAAAGGAAGATTTATAACAAAAGACGAGGATGGCAACGTAATAAAAGAAACCCATGAAACAACACCTGGCAGACTTCTCATGGGCGAGCTGCTGCCTAAATACCACTCAATCAATTTCTCGCTTTGCAACAAGGTTATGACGAAAAAAGATATTTCAAGGATGATTGACGAAGTATACAGGCACTCAGGCCAAAAGGATACTGTTATATTCTGTGATAAAATTATGGCGCTTGGTTTTCATCATGGCTGCAAGGCCGGGATCTCATTCGGTAAAGATGACATGGTTATACCAGAAACAAAATCAAATTTAATTGATGAAACGAACGTGTTGGTGAAAGAATATGAAAACCAATATAACGATGGTTTAATAACGCAAGGTGAAAAATATAACAAGGTGGTTGATGCTTGGGCAAAATGCACTGATAAAGTTGCTGATGAGATGATGTCAAAAATACAAGTGATTGAAGTTGAAGAAAACTCAGATAAACAAAAAGATCAAAACTCAATTTATATGATGGCACACTCTGGTGCGCGTGGATCACCAGCTCAAATGAAGCAACTCGCAGGGATGAGGGGGCTTATGGCGAAGCCGTCTGGGGAGATTATAGAAACTCCAATTACATCAAACTTCAAAGAAGGGTTATCAGTTCTTGAATATTTCAATTCTACCCATGGAGCTAGGAAAGGATTAGCTGACACTGCATTAAAAACCGCAAATTCAGGCTATCTAACAAGAAGACTTGTGGATGTTGCACAAGATTGTATTATTTTAGAACGCGATTGTGGCACAGATAATGGTATCACATTGAGAAGTGTGATGGATGGTGGTGAAATTATTGTTCCTATCAGCGATAGGTTGCTTGGTAGATATTTGGCAGAAGATATAAAGGATCCATCTACAGGCAAAGTTCTATTCGATAAGGATAATATGATAGACGAGGCTTTATCCAAAGAAATAGAAGAATCTGGTATTGATGCTGTAAAAGTTAGATCTGTGCTCACCTGTGAGTCAAAAATTGGAGCCTGTGGGAGATGTTACGGCAGAGACCTTGCGAGGGGAACCTCAGTTAACGTAGGCGAAGCAGTTGGGGTTCTTGCAGCTCAATCTATTGGAGAGCCCGGAACTCAGTTAACAATGAGGACATTTCACATTGGTGGTACTGCGCAAGTAGTAGACCAATCCTTTATTGAAAGCTCACATGACGGTAAAATATCTATACAAAACCCTTCACTTGCAACTGACTCAAATAACAGAGTTGTGGTCACAGGAAGAAGCCTATTGGTAGCAGTGCTCGATGAAAACGACTCTGAGAGATCTCAAAATAAAGTGCCTTACGGAGCACAGTTATTTGTGAAAGATGGAGAAATTGTGAAACGAGGTCAAAGAATTGCTTCGTGGGATCCCTACACAAGACCAATATTAGCGGATGTATCTGGTAAGGTAGATTTTGAAGACTTAGTTGATGGAATATCTATTGATGAAAGGATGGACGAGTCAACAGGTATTTCACAAAGAGTAGTAATAGATTGGAGGGGCTCAGCTCGTGGAAATGATCTACAGCCCTCTGTGCTTTTGACGCAATCAAAGTCGAAAGCAAAGTCAGAGACAAAAAAGTTTACTTTACCGGTAAATGCCATTTTGTCTGTTGAAAAAAACAATACTGTCTCTGCTGGTGATGTTCTAGCAAGGGTCCCGACGGAGAGCGCCAAAACAAAAGATATTACAGGAGGTCTACCAAGAGTTGCCGAGCTTTTTGAAGCAAGAAGGCCAAAAGACCACGCAATTATCGCTGAAATTGCGGGTACTATTGAATTTGGCAATGATTTCAAGAATAAGCGTAAAATAAGAATCATCCCAGATAATGAGGCAGATCAAGTTTGTGAGTACATGGTCCCTAAAAATATCCATCTTGAGGTTCAAGATGGAGATCAAATTGAAAAGGGTGACTTTATACTCGATGGTAACCCAGCTCCTCACGACATACTTGCCATTAAAGGGGTAGAAGAACTTGCCTCCTATTTGGTAACAGAAATTCAAGATGTCTACAGACTTCAGGGCGTGACAATCAATGATAAGCATATTGAGGTTATTGTTAGTCAAATGCTTAAAAAAGTAGAAATAATAGATCCAGGTGACTCATCCCTACTCAAGGATGAGCAGATAGATAAAATTGATTTACAAGAGCTAAATGACGAGCTTGCAAGCGCGAACAAGAAATTAATCACCTCCCGCCCAATTTTGTTAGGGATAACAAAGGCTGCGCTACAGACGCGTAGCTTTATTTCTGCCGCGTCTTTTCAAGAAACAACAAGGGTTCTCACAGAAGCTTCCATGGTCGGAAAGTCAGATTTACTGCAAGGTCTAAAAGAGAATGTAATTGTGGGTAGGTTGATCCCGGCGGGTACTGGAAGCGCAATCAGTAAGTTGCGTCAGGTGTCTACGCATCGTGATAATCTAATTATTCAAGAGAAGCAAAAAGCTGAAGAATTGGAAGATTCCTCGGATAGCCCTGAATTACCTCCAGAGGTAGCAGAAAACGCTGCTGATGAAAGGTCGACAGATGATATCCCAGTAGACGAATAAAGAAGGTATATTTCATCCAAAAATATTGAGTATTGATTAAGTAAATAATGCTTGACGATTAGCTTACGAAGAAGTATTGTCCGAACATCTAAACCAATAGGCTGTATGTTTAGGCTTAGACGCTATTGGGACGCAAAACAAAAGATAGTGTAGACGAAAGGAAAACTGGTTGATATGCCAACTATTAATCAACTACTACGAAAACCACGGAAGCCGCAAATAAAGCGAAATAAAGTACCTGCTATGGAAGCTTGCCCACAGAAAAGAGGCGTTTGCACAAGGGTATACACTACGACACCAAAAAAACCAAATTCTGCACTACGAAAAGTCGCACGGGTCAGGCTATCTAATGGATTTGAAGTCACAAGTTATATCCCTGGTGAAGGTCATAATCTGCAAGAGCATTCAGTTGTTTTAATCCGAGGAGGTAGAGTAAAAGATTTACCTGGTGTGCGCTATCACATTGTCAGGGGTGTTCTTGACACTCAAGGCGTCCAAGACCGTAAACAGCGTAGATCAAAATACGGCGCAAAGAAACCCAAATAGGAGCAATAAATGTCACGACGTAGACGCGCAGAAAAAAGAGAAGTCTTACCTGATCCTAAATTTGGGGATAAAGTTATTTCCAAATTCATGTGCAGTCTTATGTTGTCTGGGAAAAAATCAACCTCAGAAAAAATCATTTATGGCGCTTTCGATAAAATACAAAAAGATAGCAAGCAAGATCCAGTAAACGTTTTCCATGAGGCACTAAAAAATGTCATGCCAGACGTTGAAGTGAGGTCAAGAAGGGTCGGTGGTGCTACCTATCAAGTTCCTGTAGAAGTGAGGAATGATAGAAAGCAAGCTCTAGCAATCCGCTGGTTGATCAGCTCTGCCAGGGCAAGGAGCGAGAATACTATGATAGATAGGCTTTCAAATGAACTTATGGACGCATTCTCAAATAAGGGTAATGCAGTTAAGAAAAGAGAAGATACACATAAAATGGCAGAAGCAAATAGAGCTTTCTCTCATTATAGATGGTAAGTAAATAGAGGTGTACGATGGCAAGATCTAATCCAATTGAAGAATATAGAAATATCGGAATAATGGCACACATCGATGCCGGAAAAACAACTACTACTGAGAGAATTCTGTATTATACGGGAAAAAGTCATAAAATTGGGGAAGTGCATGATGGTGCCGCAACCATGGATTGGATGGAACAGGAGCAAGAGCGTGGTATTACCATAACCTCAGCAGCAACTACCACCTACTGGAATGGTAAAAGAATAAATATCATTGATACGCCCGGGCACGTTGATTTCACAATTGAGGTGGAGAGGTCTCTCAGAGTGCTAGATGGCGCAATAGCGCTCCTAGACGCAAATGCTGGTGTTGAACCACAAACAGAGACGGTATGGAGGCAGGCTAATAAATATAATGTTCCAAGAATGATATTTGTAAACAAAATGGATAAAATTGGCGCAGACTTTGATAGATCCGTTGAAATGGTAAAAGAAAGGCTTGGTGCCAAGCCATTGGTATTACAAATCCCAATAGGATCTGAGTCAAGCTTAAAAGGCGTGGTAGACTTAATTGAGATGCGAGCCATAATATGGGAAGATGAAAGTTTGGGTGCGAAGTTTAACTATGAAGATATACCAAGTGATTTACAAGATAAAGCATCGAAGTGTCGTGAAGAGATGATTGAAACAGTTGTTGAGCTTGATGAGTCGGCAATGGAAAAATATCTAGAAGGCGAAGAACTTGATATATTAACAATCAAATCACTCATCAGAAAGGGAACATGCGCAAACGAGTTTTATCCGGTATTCTGTGGATCTGCATTTAAAAATAAGGGAGTCCAGCCACTACTTGATGGCGTTCTGGATTACTTACCTTCACCGATGGACGTTGAGAGAATAAAAGGCATTGACCTAAAAACAGAAGAAGAGATTATGGTTCAATCATCTGATAGTGAAAAAGTATCTCTATTAGCATTCAAAGTTATGAATGATCCTTTCGTAGGATCACTGACATTTTGTAGAGTATATTCGGGTAAGGTTGAAAGCGGGATGCAGCTACTAAATTCAGTAAAAGATAAAAAGGAAAGAGTTGGAAGAATGCTGCTTATGCATTCCAATTCAAGGGAAGATATCAAAGAGGCATATGCTGGGGATATTGTAGCTTTAGCTGGTTTAAAACTCACAACAACCGGGGACACGCTATGCGATCCTTCCTACCCTGTTGTCTTAGAAAGAATGGAGTTCCCTGAGCCTGTAATCGAAATTGCAGTTGAACCAAAAACAAAAGGTGACCAAGAAAAAATGGGTGCAGCACTTGCAAGGCTTGCTCAGGAAGACCCATCTTTCCGCGTGGCGTCTGATGATGAGTCTGGTCAAACAATTATAAAAGGAATGGGAGAGCTGCACTTAGATATCCTCGTTGACAGGATGAAAAGAGAGTTCAAGGTTGACGCAAATATTGGTGCACCTCAGGTTGCTTATCGTGAGACAATCACGAAGCCTTCTGATGTAGACTATACACACAAGAAGCAATCAGGTGGCGCAGGGCAATTTGCAAGAGTGAAAATGACAATTAGCCCAGGGGAACCGGGAACAGGCTTTGTTTTCGAAAACAAAATAGTTGGTGGAGCAATCCCAAAAGAATATATTCCAGGTGTCGAGAAGGGAATTGCATCTGTATTAGATAATGGGGTGTTAGCTGGGTTTCCTCTGCTGGATATAAACGTTGTGCTCCATGATGGCGCATTTCATGATGTTGACTCATCAGTAATGGCATTTGAGATTGCAGGGCGAGCGGCTTTCCGTGAGGCTGCCCAATCAGCAGCACCGAAACTATTGGAGCCAATCATGGATGTAGAAGTTGTAACTCCAGAAGAATATATGGGGGATGTTATTGGGGACCTTAATTCACGTCGAGGGCAAATTGCTGGCACAGAGTCAAGATCAAATGATACTGTTATAAAATCAAAAGTGCCACTTGCGAACATGTTTGGTTATGTGAGTCATTTGAGGTCTATGAGTCAGGGTCGTGCACAATTTACGATGCAGTTTGATCATTATGAGCAAGTTCCGCAGGCTGTTTCAGATCAAGTTATCGCCAAGTACGCTTAGAAAAAGATAGGAAAATAATGCAAGGTCAAAATATAAGAATAAGGTTGAAGGCATACGATCACAGATTGTTGGACACATCAACAACTGAAATTGTAAATACAGCCAAAAGAACGGGAGCAAATGTTCGTGGTCCGATACCTTTGCCTCGTCGTATTGAAAAATTTACTGTTTTGCGTGGTCCTCATATTGACAAGAAAAGTCGCGAGCAATTTGAAA
>CENY01167635.1_pt1 | contig 16442 bp, 15 predicted proteins | sample 356181 | NCBI WGS metagenome assembly CENY01 (sample SAMEA2619840, study PRJEB7988) | marine metagenome | isolation source: saline water (ENVO:00002010), including
GCGCGACCCAGAATGGCCAGCATGAGCAGACCGGTCAAGAACGTGAACATGGCCCCCCAACGGAACCACCACAGGGCACGCGGCGCCAGCTTGACGAATGCGTCGGTGCGCGCATCCGGATCGGCTTCCTTGAAATACTCGGTCTGAACGAAATTGAAGTAGTAGAGCAGGCCGATCCACGTGATGCCGAATACCACATGCCACCAGCGCGCGAGAAAATACAAAAGATCGCTATCCATTTTTGTCCCCTCGGTTACGGACTTATCGTCGTTCGCCCAAGAATATAACCAAACCTCCGACGCAGCGCACCCCGCAAATAATCACGCAATTTCAATAAGGCCCGATACACATAAAAAAAGCCCCTCAATTGAGGGGCTTTTTTGCAACGCAATGGGCGCGTCTACATCATGCCGCCCATATCGGGCATGCCACCCGGAGGCATGGCCGGGGCCGGGCTGTCGTCCGGGGCCTCGGATACCATAGCTTCCGTGGTAATCATGAGGCCCGCTACGGAAGAAGCGGCCTGCAGGGCAGTACGCGTAACCTTCGCGGGATCCAGAATACCCATCTCGAGCATGTCGCCGTACTCGCTGGTAGCGGCGTTGTAGCCGTTGTTGCCTTCCAGGCCCTTCACCTTGTCCAGCACCACGGCACCCTCGTCGCCGGAGTTCGCAGCAATCTGACGCAGCGGGGCGGTCATGGCGCGCAGCGCGATGGTGATGCCCACATTCTGGTCTTCGTTGTCGCCCTTGAGGTCTTCGATAGACGCCAAAGCGCGCACAAGGGCAACGCCGCCGCCGGCAACCACACCTTCTTCAACCGCAGCGCGGGTGGAGTGCAGCGCGTCTTCCACGCGCGCTTTCTTCTCTTTCATCTCCACTTCCGTGGGCGCACCCACCTTGATCACAGCCACGCCGCCGGCCAACTTGGCCAGGCGCTCTTGCAGCTTCTCACGATCGTAGTCCGACGTGGTGTCTTCGATCTCGGCGCGGATCTGCTTGATGCGACCTTCGATGTCGCCCTTGGCACCCGAGCCATCCACGATGGTGGTGTTCTCCTTGGTGGAGGCGATGCGCTTAGCAGTACCCAGGTCTTCCAGCGTGGCACCTTCCAGGGTTAGGCCAACCTCTTCAGAGATGACCGTACCACCCGTGAGGATGGCGATGTCCTGCAGCATGGCCTTGCGGCGGTCGCCGAAGCCCGGCGCCTTGGCCGCGGATACCTTGACGATCCCGCGCATGTTGTTCACCACCAGCGTCGCCAGCGCTTCGCCTTCGATGTCTTCTGCAATCACCATCAGCGGCTTGCCGGACTTGGCAACGTTTTCCAGGACGGGAAGCATGTCCCGAATGTTCGAGATCTTCTTGTCGCACAGCAGGATGTAGGGGTCTTCCAGCTCCGCTGCCATGGAGTCCTGGTTGTTGATGAAGTAGGGGGACAGGTAGCCGCGGTCGAACTGCATGCCTTCTACCACGTCCAGCTCGTTCTCAAGCCCGCTGCCTTCTTCTACCGTGATTACGCCTTCCTTGCCGACCTTCTCCATGGCCTCGGCAATGATCTCCCCCACGGCGGTATCGCTGTTGGCCGAAATAGTGCCAACCTGAGCGATGGATTTGGTGTCCTCACAAGGCGTGGACATGTTCTCTACTTCCGTCACCGCGGCAGCAACGGCTTTGTCTATGCCGCGCTTGAGGTCCATGGGGTTCATACCGGCAGCCACCGACTTCAACCCTTCAGTGAGAATCGACTGGGCCAGAACGGTGGCGGTGGTGGTTCCATCACCAGCCTCATCGGAGGTCTGGCTTGCAACCTCTTTGACCATCTGGGCACCCATGTTCTCGAACTTGTCTTGCAGTTCGATCTCTTTGGCCACGGACACGCCGTCTTTGGTCACTGTGGGGGCGCCGAAGGACTTATCCAGCACCACGTTGCGGCCCTTAGGACCCAGCGTAACCTTTACCGCGTCGGCGAGAATGTTCACGCCTTCAAGCATGCGGCCACGCGCATCATCTCCAAACTGTACGTCTTTAGCGCTCATCGCTTATTCCTCTCAATATTCGCTGTTTAGCCTTCCACTACACCGAAGATCTCGCTCTCGGTGAGGATCAAAAGTTCCTCGCCGTCGATCTTTACGGTGCTGCCGCCGTACTGGCCAAAAATGACCTTGTCTCCAACCTTGACGTCCAGTGCACGGACTTCCCCGTTATCCAGTGCCTTGCCCGGACCCACGGACAGCACCTCGCCCTGCGACGGCTTCTCCGCGGCGGAATCAGGCAGGACAATCCCACCGGCTGAGGTGGTTTCCTCTTCCAACCGGCGCACCACGACGCGGTCGTGTAGGGGTCGAATATTCATTTACTGTAATCTCCCATTTCAATCCCAGATGGGTAACCCATTAGCACTCACGATAGGGGAGTGCTAATCCAAGGGCCGCTTATAATAGTGTCGCGCCGAAGAGTTTCAACCCCGGCGAGGCGAAATTAGGGGTCTTTTTGGTCCTCTCGCACCACGAATTCACCCTCGATGACGTCAGGACGGTGCCCCGCGGCCGATCTGCGGGCAGCATCCGACGTGTGAAAAGGCTCCGGGGGGCCAAAACGTCGGGCCAGGTTTCCCGCCACGCGCACGCGACCCGCGGGTATCAGGAGCAGGAAGCCTATCGCGTCGGTCAGGAAACCGGGTGTGATCAGCAAAGCCCCCGCCACGGCCAGCATGAGGCCTTCGGCCACTTCCAGCGCGGGTAGCTCTCCCTGCTGGAGGCGTCCGAGTCCGCGCGTCAACGTGGCCAGTCCCTGAATGCGCAGCAATGCCAGGCCTAGCACGGCCGTGAGCATCACCAACCCAACCGTCAAGGCAGCTCCGATGTGGCTACCCACCTCGATCAGCAGGTACATTTCCACAATCGGCACGCAGAAGAAGAGCACAAACCAGGGACCCATGTTCACCCGTCGACAGGTTCAATCCAGCCAATCTGGGGGCGACGGCGGGCTAAGTCAACCAAGCCCCGAAGAGCGCATCTGGCAGGTGATCTCGCTAATCCCCAGCGGACGGGTGGCAAGCTATGGACAAGTTGCCGAGCTGGCCGGCATGCCCAACCGAGCCAGATTCGTCGGCCGCACCCTGAGTAAGCTTCCACCGGAATCGAAACTACCCTGGCACCGGGTGGTCAACGCAAGCCTGCGCATCTCGCTGGCCGGACCCGCCGGCGCGCGACAACGCAAACGTCTGACGCGCGAATCCGTGCAGTTCGCAGGCGATCGCATCGCTAGCACCCACCGTTGGGAGCCCGGCTAGCCCAAGAGGGCCGATCTACTTGCCGCCCTCAGTGACGCTGTGGCGCGCCAGGTAGACAAGGTAGAAAACGGGCACGCCGAGCAGCGCAGCGCCAAGGAAGAAGTAGCTGTATCCCACCGCATCCACCACCTGACCGGAATAGCCACCGAGCAGCTTCGGGAACAATGTCATCAGGGAGCTAAATATCGCGTATTGCATGGCTGTGAACGACAGGCTCGTCAAACCCGACAGATACGCAACGAAAGCCGCGCTCGCTAGCCCCGCCGTCAGGTTGTCTGCGCCGATCACCAGATACAGAAGGGTCAGGTCACCGGCGGCGTTTGCCAGGGTGATGAAGAGCAGGTTGGTCAACACCGTGAGAACGGCCCCCAGCATCAGTACCCGCATCACGCCGTACTTCACGCTCAGCACGCCGCCGAGAAAACCACCGAGGATGATCATCCATATGCCGAAGACTTTGGTCGCCGTGGCGATCACCTGTTTGCTGTAACCCATGTCCTGATAGAACACATTGGCAATCACACCCAGGACGATGTCCGACACCCGATAGAAGCCGACGAGCAACAGAATGATCAGCGCGGCCCGCCCATATCGCGCGAAAAAATCCGCTACGGGCGCGACGTAGGTGTCGCGCACCATCTCCCGCTTCGCCAAGCCTGCGGCAACCGCCAGCCAGGTCGCACCCAGACCCACGGCCAACGATATGACGAGCCGCAGCGCCTCCGACAGGAACCCCCCCAACAGCGGGCTCGAAAAGGAATCGCCAAGCGTAACAACCGTGTCGGACAGCATCCTGAAGGCAATAACGAAGCTGCCCACGAACACGCCGAACAACAGGAGAAATCGAGCATAGTCCGCGGTGCCGTGAAAATATGCAGACGTTTCCCTTTCTATGGGCTCCCCGATCAGCAGTGTGGTCAGGAAGCCGACGCTCATGGTGGCGGCCATGCACCAGTAGGTCCATCGCCAAGCATCGTAGGCGTAGTTGTCCACCGTGCTGCCGAAGCCGGCCGCCAGGTAAAGGGCCACCGCGCCGGCTACCAGCATGCCTATCCGGTACCCGGCCACGTAACTGGAGGACATGAGCGCCTGCAGAGATTCGTCCACCGCCTCGATCCGGTAGGCGTCGATGACGATATCCTGAGTCGCCGCAAAGAAGCCGAGCAGCACCGCGCCAACGGCCATCAAGGCCAGGCCGTCAGCCGTACTCGGGTCGCTCTCGGCCATGAGCAGAATGGCGCATGCTAACGCCACCTGGGCCGTTGCCAACCAGCTACGCCGCTGACCCAGGACGCGGGTGAGAAAAGGCAAAGGCAGCCGATCGATAAGCGGGGCCCACACGAACTTGAATGAGTAGCCAAGCGCCGCCCAACTGAAGTAGGTAACCGCAGAGCGCTCCACACCAGCTTCGCGCAGCCACAACGACAGCGTGCCGAAAATCAACAGCAACGGCAGTCCCGACGAGAAGCCCAGGAACAACATTGCCACCACCCGAGGATGGAGGTAACTACGCAGATCGAGGTTATCGGTCGCCGTGCTCGGCGTAGAACTCACAACCAGTCCCGAATCAGTGGCTCTACGGCCATTCAATCACGGAAGTTGGTGAAGTCCAGCGGGATCTGGAAGTCGGCTTCCTTGAGCACGGTGATTACCTCCTGCAGGTGGTCGCGCTTTTTTCCGGTTACCCGCACCTGTTCTCCCTGAACCTGTGCCTGCACTTTGCGCTTGGAGTCTTTTACCAGCTTCACCATGGCCCTGGCGTCGTCGCGACCGATACCTTGCTTCAAACCAAATCGCTGGCGCTTCTGCTTGCCTGCCGCTTCAACCTCGCCCGCATCCAGCGCCCGCACGTCGACGCTGCGTCGCACCATCTTGTCTCTGAGGATATCCAGCATCTGAGCGAGCTGAAATTCTTCTTCCGCGGCGAGCACGATGCCCGTTCCATCGTACTCGAAACCAGCATCCACATTCTTGAAGTCGAAACGGTTTCTCAGCTCGCGGGCGGCCTGGTCCACCGCGTTGCGAACTTCCTGTGCATCTACTTCCGACACTACGTCAAACGATGGCATGACTTGCTTAGCCCTCCGACTCAATCAATTGCGTTCAAGCTGACAACGTAGACGCCCCATGGCCGTGCGCTTGTTGCCAACTTCCTCTTACATTGGGAAGCACAAGCCGACAAAGGTGACAAACGTCACCATGTTAGACTTATCCCTGATTCCTGAGCAGTCCGTTTCTTGACAAAGCACAGTGCCTCGAATATCAAGGTTGACTCGCACGCCGACGCCCAACCGCTAAGTTACATGTCAAACGAAGACATTCCAATCCTGGTTGTAGATGACGCAAAGTTCTCCAGCACCATTATTGCCAAGGCCTTACGCGGCGCCGGTTTCACCAATGTGCGCTTTACCAACAATCCGCTGCAAGCGCTGAGGTCTCTAGAGAAGAAGCCCGCACAAATCCTGATCGCCGACTGGCTCATGCCGTCGATGGACGGGCTGGAATTGACACGGCGGGTAAAGGCCCTCGACAAGAAGAACGAGCAGTTTACCTACGTCATGCTGCTGACAGCACGCGACGACTACGAGGCGATGCATAAAGCTTTCGGAGAAGGCGTAGACGATTTTCTGAACAAGGCGCATCTGCGCACCCAGCTGCTGCCACGCGTCGCAGCGGCACAGAGAATCACAACCAGACACAACGGCCTATTGCATGACAACCGACTGCTTGAGAAGAAGATCCGAGACCTAAAGGTAACCGACCTGGTAGATCCGGTAACCGGGCTCGGTAATCTCAAATTTGCTCTCGATCGCATCACCGATACCACAAAACAAGCTGAGGCACGGGGTGGCGCCGCATGCGTGTTGCTGGTGGGTATAAACAACCTGAACGTAATCGAAGAGCAATACGATAAACCCACCGTGGATGAGCTGGTATCCGGAATCGCGGCGAAAGTTCGTCAGCTGGTTCGCCCGCTGGACATCGTCACGCGCCCTGAAGCAAACATGCTCGCCGTGATCACATGGCAGTCGGATATAGAAAACTGCACGTCGCAGAGCTTTCGCCGGATATTCGACAGCCTGTACATGCACTCTTTCAAGACTGCTGAGGGCTACATACCCGCAGTGGTCGGCGTGAGCATTTCGGCCGCAGACCGCACCACCGGATACCCCAATGCAAAGCTGTTCATGCAGCACGCCTACGACGGGCTGACACGCTCTTTCGCCACCGGCGTGATCTCTGTTGCGCAGTACAATCCGAGGCAGATCACTGCCTCAAGAGACGCATAGCCGGCGTGGCGCGCAAAGGGAAAAGAATCACCCGGGTTACCACGAAAGCGGGGGATTCCGGCAGCACCACCCTGGCCGACGGCAGCAAGATCGCGAAGACTCATCCGCGCATGCACGCCATCGGTGATGTCGATGAGTTGAACAGCCTAGTTGGTCTGCTGGTCACCGAGCTCCCGGCCAACGGCCCCCTCGCACAAGTGTGCTCCCGGCTGCAGCAGGAACTGTTCGACTTGGGAGGCCATCTGGCGACTGAAGGCGAGTTCCCCTGCCCTGATGCCCTCTGGTTGGAAGAACTGGTAGTCGAGCTCAACGCAGCACTTCCCGAACTCGCCGAATTCGTCATTCCCGGGGGAACCCGGAGGGCAGCACTGGCCCACGTATGCCGGACCACCTGCCGACGTGCCGAACGCACCTTATGGGATGTTGACGATGCAGCGGACGCTGCCGTCTACGCCAACCGATTGAGCGACGTCTTCTTCCAGATGGCGCGCACGCTCAACGAAGGTATTGAGCCCCAGTGGCGAGGCTCACAGGGAGAGCCGTCGGATGTCTCCTAGCAACTCGCTCAGGTAGCTGACGAACCTTCCCGCCTCCGCACCGTTGATGGCCCGATGATCGTAGCTGAACGATAACGGCAGCATGTTGCGCGGCACGAACTGCTCTCCGTCCCACACCGGGCGCATGGCGAGGCGGGCGACACCCAGTATGGCTACTTCCGGTGCGTTGATGATGGGAGTAAACCCCGTTCCGCCGATGGCACCAAGACTCGACACGCTGAAGCTACCGCCTTGCATATCATTCAGGGCCAGCTTCTGCTCGCGCGCATCCCGCGCGAGGCGAGCGATCTCCTCCGACAGCTCCCAAACACCCTTCTGATCTGCATCCTTGATGACAGGCACCAGCAACCCTTCCGGCGTGTCCACGGCAAAACCGATGTGGTAGTAGCGCTTGAGAATGAAGTTCTTGGCGGCACCATCCAGCGAGGCGTTGAAGGTTGGGAACTCCTTGAGCGCATAGCAGCAAGCCTTAATGATGAACGCCAGGGGCGTGATCTTCACACCACGGCGCTCGCCTTCGGGCTTGAGCGAAGCGCGAAAAGTCTCCATTTCGGTAACGTCGGCCTCGTCGTGCTGGGTAACGTGGGGGATGGACGACCAGCTGCGCTGCAGGTTAACGGCCCCGGCGGCTCGGACCCTAGACAGGACAACCGTCTCAACCTCCCCGAAGCGGCTGAAATCGATTTCCACCGGCACAACAGCAACACTCGCCGGCGACTGGGTCATCGCGTTCTTTACAAAGGATTTCACGTCGTCTTTGACGATGCGGCCGCGACTGCCACTGCCCGAGACCCCTGAAAGGTCGACGCCTAACTCCCGCGCCAGCCGGCGCACCGCGGGCCCGGCATAGATGCTGCTGCCCACCGACCTGGTCGCAGCGTCTGGCACCCTGCCGGGGCGTTCGTGGGCGGCGGCCTCAACGGGAGCCCCCGGTTCCGCACGCACCGCTGGTTCACGGGGAGCAGCAGGCTCGGGCTCAGGCTGAACAGGCGCCTGACCTTCAGCGGCGATTGTGGCCAGCAGAGTGCCTTCCACCACAGGCACGCCCTCTGACACGTGCACCTCCAACACCCTACCGGCATGCCCGGCGGGAATTTCCATGGAAGCCTTGTCAGAATCCACCACCACGAGCAGATCGTCCGCCGTCACCTCCTGATCCGTCACGACGGCAACCTCGATGACGGTGACATCAGCAGCGTCACCGATGTCGGGCACCCGCACCTCCAGCATTCTGGAACCCCTTGCGGGCTCCGCCGCCGGGGCCCACAGCGCCTCGGTCCGAGGCGCGTCGGCAGCCTCAGGGTGCGCCGCTTCGGCGGCTGCCGGTTCGGCTTCAGCTTCGAGCCGCACGATGGGATGGCCTTGCCCCACCGTGTCACCCACGCTCACCAGCACTGCCTCAATACGTCCGTCCGTGCCCGCCGGCACCTCCATGGAGGCCTTGTCAGACTCGATGACCAGAAGCGCGTCGTCCGCAGTGACCATGTCACCGGGCGCCACGCAGACCTCGATGACTTCGACCTCGTCGATGTCACCGATATCAGGAATGCAAATTTCCTGGGTCACGCGGATCTGCTCACACCAGCCGTGGGTTGGGTTTCTCGGGATCGATGCCCATGGCATCGCGCGCCTGCCGCACGGACTCCAGCGGAATCTTCTGGGCGTCAGCCAGCCCCTTCAAAGCAGCCAAGGTAATGAAACAGTGGTCTACCTCGAAAAACCCCCGAAGCGCCTCGCGGGTGTCGCTGCGGCCAAACCCATCGGTTCCCAGGACCTGATAGGGGGCAGAAATATCGCTCCTGATCTGCTCGGCCAGCGACTTCGTGTAGTCGCTGGCGGCAACCACCGGGGCATCCCCCGCGAGTTGCTCCGCCACGTAGCTCACTCTGGGGGGCATCTCAGGGTGCAGTGTGTTCCAACGAGCCACGTCCAATCCCTGACGGGCCAACTCGTTGAAGCTGGTGACGCTGAAAACCTCCACCGCGGCTCCATGCTCTGAGTTGAGCAGCTCCGCCGCCTTCTCCACCTCGCGCAATATGGTGCCGCTTCCCAGCAAGCGCACTCGTTTCGAGTCGTCGCCGGGCAACGTACGCAAGCGGTACATGCCTGTCAGGATTCCCTGTTCCACACCCTCGGGCATGGGCGGTTGCACATAGCTTTCATTCATCACCGTCACGTAATAGAAAACGTTTTCTCCGCGGCCCACCATGCGCTCTAGACCGTTTTGAATGATGACGGCCAGTTCGTACGCATAGCACGGGTCGTAGGTCACGCAATTCGGAACCGTGGATGCGAGCACATGGCTGTGTCCATCCTGATGCTGAAGCCCTTCGCCGTTCAACGTGGTGCGTCCCGCAGTGCCACCCACCAGAAAGCCTCGAGCCTGCATGTCTCCGCCGGCCCAGGCAAGATCTCCAATTCGCTGAAAACCGAACATGGAGTAAAAGATGTAGAAAGGAATCAGCGTGTACCGGTGCGTGCTGTAGGAGGTGGCCGCCGCAAGCCAGGCAGAAAATGCGCCGGCTTCGTTGATGCCTTCTTCGAGCACCTGGCCGTCTTCGGACTCCCTGTACGCCGCAATCTCCGACGAATCCTCCGGCTCGTAAAGCTGCCCCGCCGACGAGTAGATACCCAACTGGCGGAACATGCCCTCCATGCCGAAGGTCCGGGCTTCGTCAGGCACAATGGGCACGATGCGTTTGCCGATGTGTTCGTCACGTACCAGGGTCCCCAGCATGCGCACAAAAGCCATGGTTGTGGAGTTGGTGCGCTCTCCCGTTCCCTGTAGCTGCTGATCAAAGGTGTCCAGAGCGGCAATGGGAATGTTTTCGCGCGCCAGACTACGGCTCGGAATTGGGCCGCCCAGATTCTTACGCTGTTCTCTCAGATAGACCATCTCAGGCGTGTCTTCCCCTGGCCGGTAAAACGGAATCTGCTCTATCTCGCTGTCGGTCAGGGGGATGTCGAAGCGGTCACGGAAGTGCTTGAGCTCATCAAGGTCGAGCTTCTTTACCTGGTGGGTGTCGTTTTCCGCCTCTCCGGCGTCACCCATACCATAGCCCTTCACCGTCTTGGCTAGAATTACCGTAGGCTCCCCGGTGTGGTTCACCGCGGCGTGATAGGCCGCGTATACCTTGAAGGGATCGTGACCGCCCCGGTTCAGACGCATGATGTCATCGTCCGACAAGCGCTCCACCATAGCCAGGAGTTCCGGATGGGCCCCGAAAAAGTGGTCTCGAGTGTAGGCCCCTCCTTTGGCTTTGTAATTCTGATACTCGCCGTCGACTACCTCGTTCATGCGCTGCTGGAGGAGCCCATGGGAGTCGCTTTCGAACAGCGGATCCCACAAACGCCCCCAGACCACCTTGATGACGTTCCATCCGGCGCCACGGAAATTGCCTTCCAGCTCCTGAATGATCTTGCTGTTGCCCCGCACCGGACCGTCCAGGCGCTGCAAGTTGCAGTTCACCACGAAGATCAGATTGTCCAGCTTCTCGGTACCCGCTTTTGACAACGCCCCCAGTGCTTCCGGCTCGTCACACTCGCCGTCACCCAGAAAGGCCCATACCTTTCGATCACCCCTGGGCACCAGAGCGCGGCTATCCAAATACTTCATGATGTGAGCCTGGTAGATGGCCTGGATGGGACCCAGGCCCATGGACACCGTGGGGAATTGCCAATAGTCGGGCATCAGCCAGGGATGGGGGTAAGAAGACAGACCCTGCCCGCCGACCTCACGCCGGAAATTGTCCAGCTGATCTTCGCTGAGGCGACCCTCTAGAAAGGATCGTGCGTAAATGCCGGGCGCGGCATGCCCCTGGAAGTAAATCAGATCCCCCGGGTGCTCCTCGGTGGGCCCCCGGAAGAAGTAGTTGAACCCCACGTCATACAGCGTGGCCGACGACGCGAAGCTGGAAATGTGGCCACCCAGATCTCCCGGCCGGCGGTTCGCCCGCACCACCATGGCCAGCGCGTTCCAGCGAATGAGCGAGCGTATGCGCCGCTCCATGAACAGGTCGCCCGGCATGACCGCCTCACGATCCGGCGGGATGGTGTTCCGGTAGGGGGTGGTGATGGTGTAGGGCAACCGCGCGCCGGTCCGGGTCATGCGCGCCGACAGCCGTTCGAGAAGAAAGTTGGCGCGCTCTAAGCCCTCGTTCTCGAGCACGTATTCAAGGGAGTCGAGCCATTCGCGGGTTTCAGCCGGTTCTACGTCTTGCAGATTCCTCGGGTACGCCATGGCCATCCTTCTATGTGGCGCACTCACACGAGCCCGCCGCGCGCCGCTAATGGTAGCGCATCAGCGCAACCGGTTCGCCGACCAGGAGCGCCAACCCCTCACTCGGGCTTACCCAGCCCCCTGAGAAAGCGACCCCAATCAAAGGCCCCGCCCGGGTCTGTCTTGCGCCCCGGCGCGATTTCCGAGTGACCCACCACCGTGTCCAGGCCAAGGCGCGGATACTTGATCATCAACGCGCGACTCGCTGCGAGCAGCGCCTTGTATTGATCATCGGTATACGCCTCATCGTCGCAGCCCTCAAGCTCGATGCCCACGGCAAAGTCGTTGCAACCCGGCCGGCCTCGCCAAACCGACTCGCCCGCATGCCAAGCGCGTAGATGAAAGGGTACGAACTGCTGGATCTCTCCAGTCCGCGATATGAGCAGGTGGGACGACACTTTCAGATCGCGCAGTTCCTGCAGCCTGGGGGGTAGGTCGTCGGGCAAGTGGTCGGTGAACAGCCGGGTGATCAGATCTCCGCCATACTCTCCAGGTGGCAAAGAAATACCGTGAATCACGAGCAGGGCCACGTCTTCGGGATCCGGACGGACATCGCAGTAAGGCGACGCGTGCTGCTCTGCATGCTGCAGTCGATGCTGATTGGTTACCCGCACGAACTCCCGCGCCTCAACAAGCCCAATGCATTAAAATTATGCTTGCACCATCAGGTTCGTACAAACGTGAAAGACCATTCCCTGCTCAAGAGTTTCGCCCATGCCGATTTGCTCAAAGCAGACCTTGCCGACCAGGTGCGTCGCGCCCTGGGCGAAGACATCGGTGGCGGCGACATCACCGCGGCGCTCATCGGCGCGGAAACCACCGCTCATGCCGTAGTGATCACACGGGACGACGGAGTCTTCTGTGGGGCTCCGTGGGTAGACGCCGTATGCGCTGCGATGGATACGCAAATCGAGTCAACGCTGCACGCCCATGACGGAGCGGACGTCGCTGCCAATCAAGTGCTGTTCGAGATCAACGGCGACGCCCGAGCCCTGGTCACCCTGGAACGCACGCTGCTGAACTTCGTCCAGCTGCTATGCGGTACCGCCACCACCACGCGTCGCTTCGCGAACCTCATCGACTCGTTACCTACCCGGTTGCTCGACACCCGCAAGACCGTTCCCGGATTGCGTCTCGCCCAGAAGTACGCCGTTCACTGCGGCGGCGGGCACAACCACCGTCTCGGCCTGTTCGACGCTTATCTGATCAAGGAGAACCATCTCAGCGCAGCAGGCGGGATCGCCTGCGCCGTGCGGTCCGCCCGCCGGGCCCACCCTGAGCTAACGGTGGAAGTCGAAGTGGAGTCGCTGGACGAGTTGCAGGCCGCCATCGCTGCGGGAGCACAGATCGCGCTACTGGACAACTTCAGCCTGGAAGACACCCGCCGAGCCGTTGAGCTGGCTGACGGCCGCATCGAGCTGGAGGCGTCGGGTGACATCACCGAGGAAACCATCGCAGAAATTGCCGCCACTGGGGTGGACTATATATCCAGCGGGGCAATCACCAAGCAGGTAATGCCCTTGGATCTGTCCATGCGTTTTTCCTGAAAGGGGAGATCATGAACCGATTTGGCGCCTTCGGGATCCACCTCGGTATCAGCCTGGTGTTATTTCTGATACTAGGTTACCTAATCCTGTTCCACTGGTACCCAGACTTCTTTTTCACTACAGACGGCGGCTGGCAGGGCATACGCATCATAGCGCTGGTCGACCTAGTGCTCGGCCCAATGCTGACGTTGTGTGTGTACAAAGCCGGCAAGCCGGGGCTGCGCACCGACCTCACCCTCATCGGGGTGTTTCAAGCCGCATGCCTGGTAGCCGGCACCTTCGTGGTCTACACCGAAAGACCCGTCGCCCTGGTGTACTCGGACGGCTTCTTCCACAGCATGACCGCCGGCGACTATGCAGAAGTCGGCAAGCCAACGCCCGAGCTGCGCCACCTACCAGGGCCCAGCCCCAAGTGGATCAGGGTGGCGCTGCCGGAAGATCCTACACAGCAGTCGGAAGTTCGACGCCACGCGATCAACAACCGAATTCCATTGGCGACGCTGACAGAGTACTACCAGCCCTTCGACCCTAGAGGCATCGATATGGAGCGTGACCCACAACCCCCGGGAGACCTACAGAAGGCGCGCTCATCCGAACTGGCAGCATTCACGCAGCAACACGGCGGCGAACCCTCAGACTACCTATACTTCCCCCTAGGTACCCGTTACCACCTGGCCTTGCTGGCGCTGCGAAAATCCAATTTAGACCCTGCAGGCGTAATCTTGTTACCAGTCACTTCCCCTGAAACCAAAGCTGTCGAGGACGAAACTCCAGCTTCCGAAGCCGCTCCTCCAGCGCCTTCAGGGTAGTGGCGTAAGCCGCGTCCTGCTCCCGCGCGGCCCAGGCCTGCAGGTAGGTCAGCACGCGTTCTGCCGCCAGAGGGTTTTGGGTGGCAAGCCACACCAGCCAGGGCCCAAGTTGCTGCTTCACCACCTGGTAAGCCAACTCGCCGCGCCCCTGGGATTCCAGCGCAGAGATAAGACGGTCGTATGCGGACAGCAGTATCGGATCCAGTGATATGGCCGCAAGCAGCAAATCGAACGGCCGCTCACCCTCCGGCAAGCCCGAAACCAACTCGGGGTGCGTCAGCAGCAGGGAATGCATCTGCAGCAATACGGCGGGGTTGTAAGGATCTACCTGACGAGCGCGCCGATAGGTCGCCACAGTCAGACCACGCAGGTATTCGGACTCGGGCTTTTCGTCCAGACGGGCCTGGTAGTAGGCGGCTTCCGCCAGCACGGGTACGCCACGATCCGCATTGACCGTCTGCACGAATCGTGAGTAAGCCAGCGTACGCTCCGGGTCGGCCCTGAGCTGGGAGGCGAAAGGAATGCCCGCCTGCGCTTCATAGACACCCAGAGAGAAAACATCCAGAACCAGGTACGCGAATGCCAACCAACCCCAGCACAATCCGCCGATCACCGCGAAACGCAACCGTGCCGCAATCGTGCTACGCGCCACCTCGCTCACATTCTGCCAGGGAATCAGGGCAGCTCCCAAACCCAGCAGACAGGCGAGAACAGACGTCATCAGCACGAAGTTGATGGCCGCGTGGGCCAGCGTGGCACCCAGCGCCAACAGAATGCCGTAGGACGCATCCGGCCCCTCGCCATCGCTAGAAAAGGTCAGCTGCAGGAAACGAACACCCACGCCCAGGGCAAATCCCAGCAACACCAGGCACATCAGCGGCCCACCTTCCGCCAACAGCTGCAGGTAGTCATTGTGGGGCGATAATCCAGCGGTCTCCTGATCAACGGGATTGCGATGCATGCGGTAGAGCACGGGAAACAGGTTGATCCCCGCCCCGACGACCGGATGCTCTCGATAGATATCGAGCGCGGACATGTTCAGCGCTGCGCGCAGCTGGGCGCCCTCGCCGATATCTTGCGCATCGAATCGGCCACCGCCCGCCTGAATGGCGTTGATTCCCACGTAGAGGAGCGCGGCCATTCCCAACAACGACAAAGCCGGCCACTTGCGCACACTCCGCACCAGCGAAAGACCTACGAAGATGGTCAGCCCGGTCGCAACCACCAGGGTGCCCACCCGGGATTGGGTGGCAAACACCACCGTAACAATGAGACCAACAGCCAGATGAGCCACCAGGTGCCACCACCACGCCAAGCCATCGCTGCGCCAAGCCCTGACAAGATACGCATAGGTGCCCGGCAGCAGCACCATGTACAAGAGCGTGCAGTAGTTGTTGAGATCCGCCAGGGGCAGAGCGGGCCGCACGCCCTGGCGGAAGTAACTCCACAACGACGCGGCGGCATACGCCAACACCAGCAGGCCCAACCCCGCGCACACCCGCCAACCCCAAACGCCCAGGGCACGTGCCACGATGAAGGACAGCGGAATTAGCGCCAGCGACCAGCTGGCGGCAAAGCTCGAATCCTTGCTGAGCGAAAGCTGGTAGTTCAGCCCCAACAGCACCACTGCCGCAACCGCCAGCGCCGAAGCCCATGGCACTTCGGCCATACCCTGGGCCAGACGACGCGGGCCCAACAGGCTCGCCGCGGTCAACAGACCAAACACCGCCAGAAGCAGCACCACCGCATTTACCGTCATGCCGTAAAACACGGACAAGCCTGCGATACTGGCAAACACAAGTGCTGCGGCCACCGGCATACGGCTCGGATGCACCGGGGGTACCGCGCTCACTCGAGGTGCGCTCCTGTGTCTATAAGGGGATGACTGGTGCCGGAACGGAGACTTGAACTCCGGACAACCGCATTACGAATGCGGTGCTCTACCAACTGAGCTATTCCGGCCAGGCGCCGGCAGAATACATGGTTTTGGCGACCCCAGAAACGCCTGGGCAAATGCGGTTACGGACAGCGCGTCTTTTCGGGCATACGCATGCACACCACGACGCTGTCGTTGCCGGTAGCAGTCACGTCGTAGCTGCCCCCACCCGGATCGGTGATGGCATAGGTAGTGCCGTCGTCACTTTGCGGTGCCCATCCGATTGCCGCTTCGATGGCGGCAATATCCGCCGCATCTACGAGATAGTTACCGGTGCGCAAGCGAAAGTCTTCCTGAAACACCTCCATGGTGGAGATGTTGGTGGTCAGGGCGCCCTCGCGGGAAGTCTGGATGTAGTCGTTGTAGGCGGGCAGCGCCACCGCGGCGAGGATCGCCACGATGGAAATCACGATCATCATTTCGATCAGGCTGAATCCTCGCGTTCGTCGGATCGACTTGCTCATGCTGGCACCTCCGCTGAGGTTTCCTTACAGCGCGAAAAACCGAGGGCCGCAAGGGCCCTCGAATCTTACTCTTTATCTAACCGGGTCGATTAGATGTTCGAGAAATCAACAGCCTTCACACCGCCGTTGACCGAGGTGGGCGCCGGGAAAGCACCGAACTCAGGACGGGTAAAGGTGATGACGAGGTCGCGGCCTGCGAAAGAACCGCTAGTCTCGGCAATACCAACTATGCCAGAAGCGTTGTCGGCAGCGGTGCCGTATGGATC
>CENY01019118.1_pt1 | contig 16411 bp, 13 predicted proteins | sample 356181 | NCBI WGS metagenome assembly CENY01 (sample SAMEA2619840, study PRJEB7988) | marine metagenome | isolation source: saline water (ENVO:00002010), including
GTATCTACGCGGCGGCGTCCATTCCGGACAAGCCCCGCACGGTTTTTAGAAGTGGACCTCTTCATTTTAAACGAGTAGGCCTGGTGCACCGCCCGTGTGTAAGAATACCGCACGTTGGTGATGCTTGAGGGGATGTGAGCGGAGGTGAGCTATCAAACTAGCTGCCGCCTTAGACGTATATGTTGGGTCGAGTACGATCCCCGCATATTTGCCAAAGAGTTCAGTGGCCTCCATGGAGGCGGTTGTAGGGATACCGTACCCCTCTCCTACTTGGTCGTCTACGGACTTGAACGGAACTACGCTCGGATCGATCTGTGTCTCGAGTATGGTTATGGCTGCCATTTCCGCTAGATCTCTGCATGCAGTATCTAGGTGCTGGGCTGTCGCATCGGCGCTGACGCCTGTCAGGTGCACATCCGTTCTATCCAAGAGCGTTAGCCCTAGGATCATGCCTGCAAGCGTTCCTCCGGAAGATGAGGCGCTGAAGACCAGGGTTTCCGAACATCCATCGTCGAGGCGGTCTAGCTGATCACATAGTTCGATTGCTGCCTGTGCATACCCTAGTGATCCTAGAGGCGTCGAAGCCCCAATTGGAATTACGAGAGGTTCTTCGCCAGCAACTCGAAGCTTGTCTGCGACTGTGGTCATTTTTGGAGCCCGCTCAATTCGGTCTTCTACAATCACGACCTCCGCACCGAAAAGACGTTGAAGCAGAGCATTACCCGAGGGCTCTCCGTCTGGCCCTGAATTCGTGACGAGCACGCATCTCAGCCCCTTGCGCGCGGCAAAAGCAGCCGTGACCCGACAGTGGTTCGACTGCGGTCCTCCTGATGTTATAAGACAGGTCACTTCCTTGAGTTCTGATGGGGCTAGTATGTATTCGAGTTTTCGCACCTTATTCCCGCCGAGAGCAAAGCCCGTCTCAGCGTCCATCTTTACCCAGAGACGTTCGGTCCCCAGAACGTGACCTAGGCGAGGAAGACGGATAAGGGGAGTCGGGAGGTTTGCGAGTCCTACGGTCGGCCTGTCATCAAGGCGTCTTATGGCTTTAGGGTCGTATGGCATGTCAGAAGGAATTCGGCGCGAAGGAAGACGTTCGTCTTGCGGCTTCGAGCACTGTTGAGGTATGAATTTCAACTGTATCCTGAATATCCTCAGCGTAACCGCCAGCCATTACGACTGCTACTGGGGTGCCGCTACGTTCGCATGCGTCGAAGACTATTCTGTCTCGTTCGCGCAGGGCCTGCTTTGTAACGGCTAACCGCCCTAATCGATCCCCTTCGAAGGGATCTGCGCCCGCGATAAAAAATGCGAGGTCTGCTCCTTGGGATAGTGCTTGTTCAACGCCGAAGTGCACTGACGAAAGGAAATGTTCATCCTCCGTTCCGTCAGCAAGCCCTATATCAAGATCGCTCGCTTCTTTCCGAAAAGGGAAATTCGACTCTCCATGTACAGAGAGAGTAAACACGGATTTGTCACCGGCGAATATGGCGGCGGTGCCGTTTCCTTGATGAACGTCGAGGTCGAGTATCGCGCAATGATGCACTAGGCCTCTGGCTTGAAGGGAGCGAGCGGCCACAGCGACGTCGTTGAAGACACAGAAGCCCTCACCTGTATCGGCAAAGGCATGATGTGTGCCACCGGCTAGGTTGGCCGAAACCCCATCTTTCCGCGCTTGTTCGGCTGCTTGAATCGTCCCGCCGGTGGAGCGTCGCGATCTTTCCACTAGTTCATGGGACCATGGAAAACCGATACGCCTGACCTCATCCTTCGAGAGTTCGCCCGAGGTGACTTTTGAAACGTATTTAACTGTATGGACCCGAGTGAGGTCTTTGTTGGTAGCAGGCTCAGGAACCAACAACTGAATTCGCTCGTCGACGGCTACACACTCACGGAGGAGTCTATACTTCTCCATTGGAAAGCGGTGGTGGTCGGGCAGTGGAAGAACGAACTGGTCTGAGTACCAGGCGAGCACGGCTTTTTGGTTCGGTGTCAGGTAGGTTGATTGGGCAACATAAACGAATCTAGAACGAATATCTTGACTGGTCTTGTACTGCGAAAATTTGATTTACTTAGATCAGCTCATTCCTTCCTGCCGGATATGACCAGAAACATTCGCCAGCTTGCGCTCGTGCTTGTGATTCAAGCCTTGGGCGTTGTGGCAGCAGAGGCACAGTTGAGCACTGTCCAAGGTCGTGTTCGCGACGTGGAAGGGTCCGCGGTTTACGGTGCAACGATTTCACTTTTTAGTGCCCAGACACGTGCCTTTGTGACCGAGACGGACCGTCTTGGTTCGTTCCGTTTGGAAGACGTTACGTCTGGCCAGTGGGAGGTGCAGGTGACGGCTTTAGGATATACGGCATACACCGAGGTCCTAGAGGTCGGCGTTACTCAGGTGGAGGAGCTTGATATTCGGTTGCAGAGAAGCGCGCTCATGCTCGAAGGGATCGAGGTGGAGGCAGAGCGCAGCCGGGATCGTATCCGTTTCGAGGAACTTGGCGGTGCAACGGTACGTGAACTTGATCTCGATGAGATACGCGTTGTGCCGGGCGTAGCTGAACCGGATCCGGTTAGGGCAATCGAAGTACTACCCGGCGTCGTATCGACTTCGGATTTCTCCGCTGCTTTCCATGTGCGGGGTGGTTCTCAAGATCAGAACCTGATTCTTCTGGATGGGGTTCCGATTTTTTCACCGTTTCACCTTGGCGGCCTCTTCTCAGTGTTCAATGCTGACATGATTGACAGGGTAGAGTTACTGTCGGGAGGCTTCGCGGCAGAGCATGGAGGCCGGGTCTCCTCCGTGCTAGAGATCGAAAGTGATGCGGGGACGGGAGAGTTTTCGGGTGACGCCGCCATTTCTCTTCTCTCTAGTAGGGTAGCGGCAGGTGGGAAATTGCCCGACGCTGTCGCTCGCTCGCTCGGTTATGCCAATATCCGCTACCGCTTGTCAGCCCGCCGATCATACTTCGACGTGCTTTTCAAGCCGGCCTTCGAGTTCCCGTATCACCTGACTGATCTGCAGACTGTTGTGGAGGGGTGGACGCCGTCTGGAGATCGCCTAACTGTCACTGGCTACACTGGGCGGGATGTCTTTGATCTAACTCAGCTTGAGGACAGTGGATTCCCTTTTCGTGTAGATTGGAATTGGGGCAATGATGCGATGGGTGTCCGCTGGAGCCGAGCGAGGCGGGGTGGTGGGTCACTCGATATCCGAGCCAATGCAAGCAGCTACGACAATGGTTTACTGTTTCCGGATTTCGGTGATACAAACTTCAGCAGTGATATTCAGCAGGCTCAGATCCGAGCTGATTTGGACACCCGCCCAAGTCGATATTGGGGCGTCCAGGTCGGGTCAAGCGTAGAGCGGATGGAGTATGAAAACAGTTTCTCCACTGGAGGTACCACCTTCGGAGGTGGAGATGGTCGCGGATGGCTCTTCGGCAACTATGCGCAAGCCCGATTCAGTCTTCCACGTCGCTGGTTGGTTGAGCTTGGCGTGAGGGCGGATGCCTATGACCCAGCTGTGGGAAAGACCGTATTCGAGCCGTCGCCTCGGGTGGCGCTCAAACGCTTTTATCGTAATGGGGACCTAGCTGCAAAGGTGGCAGCAGGACGTTATACACAGTTCGTTCACTCTTTACGAGACGAAGAGCTCCCTCTTGGTCTCGATATATGGATCATTTCTGATGAGAATGTGCCGCACACGGTATCCGACCAGGTTCAGCTTGGTCTTGAAGGCTGGCACGACATCGACTGGTTCTGGTCGATAGAGGGTTATTACCGCTCATTTAACGGGGTCGTCACGTTCAATACTGCTGACAATCCGAATGATCCAACGGATGACATCCTTGGTGGGAAGGGGACGTCGTGGGGAGCGGATTTCATGATCCGTAAGGAAACTGGGGAAGTGAACGGGTGGCTTGCGATTTCGTTCCTTAAGGCTCAGAGAAGATTCCCCGATCTCCTTTCTCCATTGACACCAGCTCCAGAGGTGATGTATCCGCCGATTTTTGATCGTCGAGTCGATCTAGATTTCGTAATGAGCTACCCCGGCCCATGGGGATGGACCGGAGGCCTTAGATGGAATATGGGGACCGGCATTCCGTACACGCGCGCGGTTGGATCCCATGCGTATTACTCGCCTAGGTATGTAGGGGGTGGAGGATTGGACTGGACGGGTGACGGAGACAGTTCTGGGACGGGAGGATATGGGGTCGTGCTCGCTGACCGTAACTCGACTAGGTATCCGTTATACCACCGCCTCGACGTAAGCTTCCGCAGGTCTTTTTCTAAGAGTTGGGGTGCGCTCACCCCCTATGTGAACCTGGTAAACGTCTACAACCAGAGGAATGTGCTCTTCTACTTCTACCAATACGATGAAGCCCCCGCTACGCGTTCGGGGATTTCGATGTTTCCAGTCTTGCCCACGCTCGGCCTAGAGATCTCATTCTGATGTCCAAGCTCTCTAGGAAATATTTGCCCCTTCTCAGCCTGGTCCTCGCCACTTTTTTTCTGTCTGGTTGCGAACTGGAAGAGGTGACAGTGGTGGAGGTGGATGAAGTGGTTATTGCTGAGATCTACCTCGATGTGTCTTCAGATCCGGCCGGAAATATAGCCCGGGCTTTCCTCCACCGGACGGTTGGGGTAGGGGGCGTTGACACTCTTCCTTCCTTGACGGAATCCAGGGTGACCATGACCCGGACCGATGGCTATTCCTTTGTGCTGACCGGAGAGGCTACAGATGAGTGCCTCGAGTCTTCTCCCCTTGAGGAACCGGGTGCCTGTTTTGTCTCGGAGTTGCCGGTGGCAAGTATCGGCCCCGGAGACATTGTGGAAGTCCTCGTGGAGTTGCCCAGTGGTGGGAGGATAACGGGCGCATCCAGAGTACCCGGATACTTCAAAATTAACTCGATCCCAAGCCTTTGCGTGCTGGCTCCTAACACATTAATGACAGTGACCTGGTCCTCCTCTTCGGACGCTTGGGCCTACTTGAATGAAACTTCCATTCGGGGTTTGCCTGAAGCTTTGAGAGGAAGTGGCATTGACGTCACCGATGACCCTCTTTATCTGCTGGGGCTTTCGATCTCTGATTCGGATACGACAGTCGTTTTTCCATCGGAATTTGGGATCTTCAACAGATTCACGAGTGGCTATGCAGATCTCGCACGTCGTTTACAGGCCGGTCTTCCGCTCGGGGTGACTGCGGAAGTCTCTATCACTGCGGTTGACCGCAATTATGTGAATTGGGCACGAGGTGGAAACTTCAATCCGTCTGGCCAAGTGAGGGTGCCGAGTCTCTCAGGCGACGGGACTGGCGTTTTTGGGACGACCGTTGGACGTAGCTTCGATGTTCTCGTTAGTAATGACTCGAGTGGTATCTCTGCTTGCCCATTAAGCTGAAAGTCTCAGTCTGGAGGTCCGCAGCTTTGACTAGTTCGTTTAAGAAAACTGGTCAGCGGTGATCACTTACGACGTAGATTTGCTTCGCCAATTCGGGAGGCACGGATCTCTCCACTTCGGAGTCAGTGTCGAACGATACGCGAATAGATCCGTCAGAGGCGGCTTCTCCGGAAATTGTCACGAGTTTGCCCGGTGTAAGCCCCTCTTCCGCGATTGATCGCAGACCGTCGGGGTCTTCGTCACGCACAGCTCTGATTCGAAGACGGGTGCCCGTTGGGGCGTCATTGAGCGTGACAAGGTCTGTTTCCTCTATTGTACCCATTTTCGTTGGTATCGGTGCTCCGTGAGGGTCATGACTAGGCGCCCCAAGAGCTAGCGACATTTGCTCAATCAGATGATCGGAAACGGCGTGTTCAAGGCGTTCCGCTTCTTGATGGACATCATGCCACGAGTATCCCAGTCTTTCGCACAGATAGGTCTCCAGGATTCGATGTCGCCGCATGATCCTGAGCGCTTCAACCTCACCCGGTCTTGTTAACCGGACGCCCCGGTGGAGTTCGTGTTCCAAGAGCCCTGCTTCTGCGAGTCGCTTTATCATCTCGGTCACCGATGGGGGCTGGATGTCGAGTGATTCAGCAATTGCTGACGTGGATGCGGCTTCACCGTTTTCGGATAGCCCGTAAATTGCCTTTAGGTAGTCTTCGGCTGAGGGCGAAAGTGGGCGGGCGACCATGCTGGTAAATTTATGCTCAATGACGAGATGGGTCGACCTACCGGGGCAGTGCGTAGTTTTGAGAAGTGATTGATAGTGGGTTGCTCGAGGCCTGACTGTAAACCTGTCCGGGTAGTGCTGGCCCTGCATTCGTAATGTCGTGAGGCCTAGCTATCAGATACATTCATGCGCGCCCGTGACTTTCGACCAGATTTGGTGTATCAGGGATCATGCGCTATAAAAAATCCACTGAAGGCATTCGGGTCGAGGTGCTTCCCCGATTCTCCCTCGCCGACTCTGACCCAGACGAAGGTAGCTTTGTTTTCTCATACACGATCAGTATGGAGAACGAAGGTGAGGCTGCTGCGCAGCTACTTTTTAGGCACTGGCGAATCCACGATGCGGTCGGTGAGGACTCTCTTGTCGATGGTGAGGGTGTTGTCGGAGAACAGCCAATATTGGCGCCCGGGGAGTCTCACGAGTACCAGAGCTACTGCGTTTTGCGTTCCCCTGCCGGTTTTATGGAGGGGCATTACACCTTTGTGCGTGACGACGGCAAGGAGTTCAGGGTAGAAGTGCCCCGCTTTCAACTAAGAGGTCCCCTAGTTATCCCCACGTTGACCATTGGCCTTGCTGATAAGGATGAAGAGCCCCCTGTTCTTCACTGAGGACACTGGCACCGTTAGACTTTGCGGATTTTCGGATCCTCAGAGACAGTCGAGCTACTACCTGTGAACGATTCTGTTGCCATCGACGCGAAGCGCATTCTTCTCCGTTACGGGGCGCCGATTTCCGTTCTTGATGCAGTGTCGCAGACACATCGCATTGAGTTCGCTCGCGAAGTAGCAAAAACGGCCCTTCCAGAGCGTCAAGCTCGCCTTCGCGAACTGCTGATCGAAAACGACTATATCGTCATCGAAGGAGACGATTAACACGCATAAGCCTGAGGTCGGTTATCCGGTGACGATTGTCATCGTTCGCGCACAGTCTAGAGGTAGCTGAATAGGTACCACAGTATGCCTGTTTACGCTTTTGAGGTTCAGTTCAGCATTTTTCCCATCCACTAGCACTTTTTGGACGGTCCCACTGATCAATGGTTCGAATATGATCAGTGGAGGAATTCCGACCCGATCGGGTTTCAGGGTGAAGTTGATCTCCTCGCGCTCCCGCTGATAGGCCACGCTTACCTCACCATCCCCGATCTGGACACCCTTGACTTCAAAAGACACCAGATGGGAAGGAATTCTCGGAGCGATGCGTAGTCGTCCAAACGGCGCGTCCGGAGCTAGTCCTAGAAGCCCATGGGCTAAAGCCAACAATAATTCGGCAGTAAGGCTTTCCCCGTAATCCTGAATCTGACTATCAGGATTGGATGGGATATCGTCCCAGGTAGCGGGCCCTGCCGGCCCGTGATTTAGACCCTCCTCGAGGAGGATTCGCCAATCTCTCCAGGCACGGTCCGGGTCCACACGGAATAGTTCGGCTGATCGCCGGGCTCTCGATAACCGGACGTCGAACGAGGATGGCGGATGGCTTGGATTCCCCGTCAGGAGACTTCTCAGCCATGATGAGTAACTTGCCTCTCTGGTTGGACTATCTAGCAGGCTCACTGCGGTGGTAGCCATAGGTAGGCGAGTCCCCCGAGGGCTTGAACGTGTTGTCGGAATTGGGTCAGGGGAGACGAGACTCATTTTTCGGAGGGAGTCTAGAACTTCTGCTGTCGCTCCGTAGTGAAGTGCGTCGGCTAGGTTGCCAGCAGCTAGTGGCAATAAGTCGGACTCGGTTGTGCCTACTCCATCTAGAAGGTGTGCAGCGAGGGTTGCGGCGACCTTGGTGTCTCCAGTAGTCAAGCCCAATCTCGCCGCTAGCAGACCTGCCGCGACAAAGTTTATGTTCTTTAGGTGGCTTAAAGCTCTAGTTGGGACGTTGGGATGTCCGAAGGCTACGGCCGCGAGTCCCAGATTCAGTGCTGCGGAAGAATGTTCCGAGACCAGACCGAATGTGCGCGCGAGTGCCCATGCCACTCCCTCATCTACATCCGTGATCCCTGTATTTAGGCGAAGAGCGCCGTAGGGCCCCTCTGCTGCACGTAGTGCATGCCCCTCCATGTGTGATGTCGCACGCATGACAACTTCGACTTCTCCGGGATCTCCAAAGGCTAAGGCCATAGAATGGGTCTCAGCGTCTGCGAGTGTTATACAGAGATCGACCGCTCCTCCGGCTACCTTGATCTCGATCTCAGCGGGAGCAGGCTCGATCCGAACTTGAGCCAGCTTGCCCTGGGTGCGGATGGTCACGGTATCCTCACAGTGATCCACGTCTGCAAGCGTAGTCGAGGTCGAAAGCTCGAGGCGGATACGGCTAGCCCCTGTAGAAGACCCGGTTAGTTGCCATATGAGCATCGGGAGGGTTCTGGATGCGACGAGTGCTTCGGATGTCGCACCCTTACTACTGACAAAGTCTCTTCGGGCGACTCCGGGGTATAGGACTAGATTCGCGGCGCGTCCTAGATTCGGCGCCTGCAGGCTGACAGTAAAGCTTGCTCGACCTTCTTCGTCGCAAAGGAGGGCCTCTCCGCCGCACCTTGTCTGACGTCCTGCCAAGCGCACGCGGGCTCCTTCGAGCAAGAACGGCTCTGGAAGCGCGCGTTGAGCGATGCAGAGGCCCGGAAGAGCCGGGTCGAGCGGGGGTATCGAAAGCTTCATTGGAATCGATGGAGAGATGACCGAAGAATTCGTCTTGAGGGCTTTGCTTCTGCGAACAGAAGTAACCTAGACCAATCGAAGAGATCTGGGTCGGTCATCCGGAGGATCTCGCCCTTCTCGAGCTTTTGCGATTCGCTTTCGGCACGGTTCTGGGAGTACGTTACCGCCGAATCACAGCACAAAATCTCCCTCTTCGACTCTTGTTCCATGACTTGCACTTATCGTAATCCCGGACTGCTCCTCTCATCTATCTTCGCAGTCGGATTGGTCTTCGCGCCAGTCGAAGCGCAGGACAGGATAACTGTAATCGAGAATGGACGCGTGCTTGATGGGTCAGGAAATCCATGGAAGTATGCCAACGTTGCGATACAGGGAGATCGAATTGTCAGAATCGGAGATACAGCGGATCTGAGACCGGACCGAGTAATCGACGCGAGTGGGTTTTACGTGACCCCCGGCTTCATAGATGTGCACTCTCACGCTGGCTCGGCGTTGGCCTCTCCTTGGCTCGGGCTAAACCACGCAGAGCCACTGTTAGCGATGGGTTTGACCACTGTATTCGTGAATCCCGACGGAGGAGGGCCTGTAGATCAGGCTGCTCAGCGAGAGATGTTCCTAGCCGAGGGTTTAGGCGTGAATGTGGCTCAGTTGGTACCTCATGGCTCGATACGTAGGGAGGTGATGGGGAGTGAGGATCGACATGCGTCGGCAGCGGAGATGGAGCGCATGCGCTCTCTCGTGATCGCTGGTATGGAGCAGGGAGCGTGGGGCCTGTCGTCCGGTACGTTCTATGTGCCTGGTAGTTATGCGCCTCCGGAGGAGATAGAAGAACTAGCCAGAGATGTAGCTCGTTACGATGGGACCTACATCAGCCACTACAGAGACGAGTCGACGTACAGCGTCGGATTGATTGCAGCGGTTGATGAGGTCATCAATGTAGGTCGGGTCGCGGAGCTTCCGGTTGTTCTGACGCACGTGAAGGCGTTAGGGCCGCTTGTGTGGGGATTCGGGCGAGCAATCGTCAGTCGAGTGGATCGGGCTCGTGAGGAGGGGATCGAGGTTTTTGCGGATCAATATCCGTATACCGCGTCGGCAACTGGTCTGGAGGCAGCTCTTCTGCCGCGCTGGTCACAGGCGGGTGGACGTGACGCCCTGCTCACTCGGATGGCTGATCCGGAAACGATGGCCCGTATACGCCAGGGTATGGAGGCAGGGTTGGAACGTAGGGGTGGAGCAGACCGAATTCAGTTTCGCCGATACCAGTCTGACCCAACGATCGAAGGGCGTCTCCTTAGTGAAGTAGCGGAAGAGAAGGGACAGGATCCGATCGATACGGCGGTCGAGCTGATCAGGGGTGGTGGTGTGAGCATCGTTTCATACAACATGCACGATGATGATGTGGAGACGCTTATGGTCCAGCCGTGGACGATCACATCGTCGGACGGTGGCCTTGTTCAGATGGGAGAAGGTGTTCCGCATCCGCGTACTTATGGAGCTTTTGCTCGGAAGCTGCGCCTGTACGTCAAAGAAAAAGGTACGGTCGGTCTAGCTCACGCGATTCGGAGTATGACTTCTTTGCCGGCGGAGGTCTTCCGAATGCCGGAGAGGGGAATGCTTAAGGAGGGATCCATTGCGGACGTAGTAGTATTTGACCTAGAGAAGGTCCGTGATGTGGCGGAGTACACGGATCCCCACCACTACTCGGAGGGCATGGTTCACGTATTTGTGAACGGAGTGCCCGTTGTTTCGGACGGTACTTTTACGGGCCAGCGGCCGGGCCGTGTCCTGCTTAAGGGGAATTAGCCTAGGTCAATTATCAAGTATATAGCAAGGAGGACGTATTTGGGCGCTATTCGTGACTTTATGTCAAAGCACTACCTCCACTTCAACGCGAGAGAACTCGTGGAAGCTGCGAAGGCGTATGAATCACACATAGAGGCAGGCGGAAAGATGCTTGTGGCAATAGCCGGGGCGATGTCTACAGGTGAACTAGGTGTCTCGCTCGCTCGAATGATTCGTGCCGGGAAGGTGCATGCGATTTCGTGCACAGGAGCGAATCTAGAGGAGGACGTTTTCAATTTGGTCGCGGGACCAGATTACGAGATAGTCCCATCTTGGCGTGACATGTCGGCCGTTGACGAGCGCCTTTTGTACGAAAGGGGTATGAATCGAGTTACGGACACATGCATTCCGGAGAAAGTCATGCGTCATATAGAGGGACGTCTTCTCGATTCCTGGAAAAGTGCTTCCGCCGCGGAAGAACGTAAGATGCCCTCCGAGTTCCTCTTCGAGATTCTCTGCGCCCCCGAGCTCGAGAGCCACTTTCAGACCCCACCAGAGAACTCGTGGGTACTAGCAGCTAAGAAGGCCGGGATTCCAGTATACGCACCCGGGTGGGAGGATTCCACGACGGGCAATATTTTTACAGCGAATGTCATGATGGGAAATCTCCCCGACCATGCGTGTGTGAAGTCGGGAACGGAGCAGCTCGAGTCCTTAATCGAGTGGTATGAGGAGAACCACGGTGCCGGTGATGTTCCGTCAGTGGGGTTTTTCCAGCTGGGCGGAGGGATTGCAGGAGACTTCGCCATTTGCGCCGTGCCATGCATAATCCAAGACCTTCGTCGTGACGTTCCGCATTGGGACTATTTCTGTCAGGTCACGGATGCACAGCCGTCTTACGGTGGGTATTCCGGAGCGCCCGCCAATGAGAAGATCTCGTGGGGGAAGCTTTCACCCTCGACACCAAGATTTGAGATCAATTCGGATGCAACTATAGTGGCTCCATTGATCTTCTCGTGGGTCATGGGAGACTGACCGAATGCGAGCCATGTAACTGCCAAGTTGACCCACTCGGAAAAGACAATGATCGGAGATCGGTTTGCGGTACATGAGCAGTTAGCAACTCAGCATTCATTCACTCCCTGATGCCCGAAGAAACTGACCGTTTGTAAGAAGTTGCTTGCTGTTGACACTGGCGACTGCGATAATCTGGCCGCATACACCATCGTAATCGGACGCGCAGGAAGCGTTCGGTTAGGCACTATTCCATTTTCCGATGTCCGACTTCGAAACGCCAACACCCGTTCGGAAGACTAACGAGGGCGAGATCTCTCTCTGGGAGATCATGGCGGTCCTTGTGCGTCGCAGGGGCACGGTCGCGGTCTTCACTCTATTGGTGAGTTCATTAGCCGCAGTCTATGGACTCGTTCAACCTCTGACCTACACCACAAGCGCAGCGTTCCGGCCGCAGGGATCGGAGCAAGGCGGAAACTCACAGTTAGCGGCGCTGGCGGGCCAGCTTGGCGTGAACGTCGGGGGAGGGACTGCTGATGAAGCGAGTCCGCAGTTCTATCAGGAGTTACTTGTTTCTAGAGAGATTCTGACGAGTGTATCTGACGAACCTTTCGCTGTGCACGACGTAGGCATCGTACAGCTGAAAGACCTGCTCGAGATAGTGGGGGACAGTGAAGCGTTCAGGGATGAGGAAGTCTTAGAGTGGCTTCGAACAGAGGCTGTTTCTGTTTCGACCAGTCGAGAGACCGGCACAGTAACGATCTCGGTCAAGACGGAGTGGCCGGATCTGTCGGTGAAAATCGCGGAAGAGCTACTTACAGAGGTAGCCCTTTTCAATATGGATACACGTCAGTCCCAGGCTGCTTCTGAACGCGTGTTCATTGAGACACGTGTGGAGGAGGCTGAGGCCAACTTGGAAGAAGCCGAGGACAATCTCCGGTCATTCCTTGAGACTAATCGTCAGTGGGAGAACTCTCCTATGTTGACTTTCCAGCACGATGGTTTACGAAGGGAGGTAGGGCTTCGCCAATCTGTACTGACGACGATGGTGCAGTCTTACGAGCAGGCCCGAATCAGCGAGGTTCGTGATACGCCTGTCATTACAGTACTCCAGAGCCCATTCTTCCCTCCTCTCAACGATCCACGGCGACTTGTGTTCATCACAGTCCTGGGTTCAATCATCGGTGGTATGATCGGTATCATGCTGGCGTTTCTTTCGGAGGCGATTCGGCGACCAAGGACCGGAGATCCTGCACGTACTGAGTTCGAAGAGAGTTGGGATGAAGCAGTGCGTGGGGTTCCTCTCTTGGGTGGTAGTGGGGATTAGCGGAGCGCTTGATCTGTGACCTAGCGGTAGGGGTCTCATGTCTTGTGAAAGAGGTTCACAGTCCGGGGGTGATAAAGAGCCCCCCCCCAGTACATTGGTCGGCAAGGCTCAATTAGCTTCCTGCGCTGTCCACCCGAACGCCCGTGTCTGAAGATCCATGGCTATTCGCAATATCGCGATCATCGCGCACGTTGATCACGGGAAGACCACCTTGGTCGACCAGATGTTTGGTCAAGCGGGAATCTTCCGCGAAAACCAGGCGATTGAGGAGCGGGTTATGGATTCGAATCCGCTTGAGAAAGAGCGGGGGATAACCATTCTCGCGAAGAACACCGCCGTCCATTGGAACGATGTTAAGATCAATATTGTCGACACGCCGGGCCATGCCGACTTCGGTGGCGAGGTAGAGCGGATCCTTCGGATGGTAGACGGGGTCGTGCTGTTGGTGGACGCAGCGGAGGGGCCGATGCCGCAGACTCGATTTGTGACGCGGAAGGCTTTGGAAATGGATCTACTGCCTCTGGTTGTGATCAATAAAGTGGATCGAGGAGATGCGAGGCCGGATGAGGTTCATGACGAGGTGCTTGAACTCTTTATGGATCTTGAGGCGACTGACCAGCAACTGGATGCACCTTTTCTCTATGCAGTGGGTCGATCGGGTTGGGCGTCGCACGATGTTCACAACCCGGGTGTTGATCTGACCCCGCTCTTTGATACAATCGTCGACTACTTCCCGCCGCCGAATGTAGATGACAAAGGGCCGTTTCAGATGCTCGTGTCCACGCTGGACCACTCCGCATATGTGGGGAGAATCGCAATTGGTCGGGTGGAGCGTGGTTCGGTTCGTGTAGGAGAGGAAGTCACGCTACTCGACTTAGGAGAGGCCGGGATGGTTAAGAGCTCCTCTGCATCAGAGCGAGCAAGGGTTTCGAGGCTCTACACGTTTAGCGGCTTGGAGCGGATTGAAGTTGAGAAAGCTGAGGCCGGAGACATAGTGGCCTTGGCGGGACTAGAGGGCGTCGAGATTGGCAAGACGGTGACCGACCCCGAGCACAGAGAACGACTCAGGGGGATCGCTGTTGAAGAGCCCACTCTCTCCGTGGACTTCACTGTTAATAATTCCCCGTTTGCAGGGCAGGTGGGCAAGTATGTAACAACCCGCCAACTTCGGGAGCGACTCTACAAGGAACTTGAGCGAAACGTATCACTTCGTGTGGAAGATACGAAGCAGCCCGATACGTTCACTGTAAGTGGCCGAGGTGAGTTACACCTCACGATTCTCATGGAGACTATGAGGAGAGAGGGGTATGAGTTCCAGGTATCTCGGCCTCGAGTGATCACGCGCTACGATGATGCTGGAGAGCTACAGGAGCCATATGAGGAGGCAGTGATTGAGGTTCCGTCTGATATGGTAGGGGTCGTTATAGAAAGGCTTGGTTCGAGGAAGGGTGCGATGACGGAGATGAAGCCGATGGGGGAATCGAGTACTACAAGGCTTCGTTTCAAGATCCCGGCGAGGGGACTTTTCGGGTACCGTTCTGAGTTCATGACCGATACACGCGGTGAAGGCATTCTCCATCATACTTTTCAAGATTGGGATGGCTGGGCGGGCCCACTCAAGGGGCGAACCCGCGGGGTCTTGGTCGCGGATCGGCCAGGCAAGGCTGTCGGCTTCGCTCTATTTGGCTTGCAAGAGCGAGCCACCCTATTCGTGAGCCCCGGAGACGAAACTTATGGGGGCATGCTCGTGGGTGAGAACGTCCGAACCGACGATATGGATGTAAACGTCAGTAAAGAAAAGAAGCTCACGAACATGCGAACTACAGCCTCAGATGAGAATATTAAGCTTGAGCCACCTAGGAAAATTACGCTTGAACTTGCTCTTGAGTTTATCGAAGACGACGAGTTGATTGAGGTTACGCCGGATGCGATTCGACTTCGGAAGCGGGTACTGGACCCTAATCAGAGAAAAAAGGCCGCTAAGAAGGCAAGCCAGTCGAGTTGAGCCGCTGTGTTACTAAGAGGTATGCGCTTAAGTGTGGAGACAGGCGTGCTCTTTAGGTTCAAGGGGGTCAGTAGAATTTCAGCAGGATTGGAGCACGACGATTTGGAACTCTGGAGTGTTTCGCGATGAAAAGAGCCATCAGGATGTCGGGACAGTGCATGACAAGTGAAGCGATGCGAAATCCCGGAAAGGCTAAGTGAACAAAAAACGTTTCGAAGACGCGTCAACATTCCTTCAGTTTCTCGATAGTGCGCAAGAGCATCGTGATATGTGGCACGCGGTGTACGAGAGAACTCGGTTGCCGGAGGAAGTCGTTGAAGAGGCGACCAAGACTACTGGGGTGTGGAACCTCCTCGCACTTTCCGAGGACTGGTGCGGAGATGCTGTGAACACTCTGCCCGTGATCGCGCGACTTGCTGAGCGCGTGGGTTGGGATCTTCGTGTCTTGGGTCGGGATGATAATCCGGACCTCATGGATACTCATCTGAGCGAGGGACGAAGCCGGTCGATTCCGATCGTGATATTCTATGACGAACATTTTAAGGAGATCGGTTGGTGGGGCCCTCGACCTACAGAGATCCAATCTTGGGTCCGCTCCGAAGGACTTTCGATGTCTTCAGCTGACCGGTACAAGGTGATCAGAGCGTGGTACGCCAGAGATCGAGGGCGCACTACTCTCATAGAAATCCTAGACGTGATGAGTTCGGCTGCCCCACTATCTTAGTGATCATGTCACGACGCCTCGGATTTTTCGCCCTCGCGTTCGGGTCGGGTTTTGCGGTTCTTGCAATTGAGATTGCAGGAGCTCGTCTGATTGCGCCGGTATTTGGGCTTTCTGTAGTGCCTTGGACTGCCGTCATTGGCGTCATTCTAGCGGCGCTCGCTGCTGGAAATCACATAGGTGGCCGACTGGCGGATGCAGGTCAGGTGCCGCTTTCGAGCGTGCTTGCGATAGCTTCGATCACGGGAGTACTTCCCGTCATTGGCTCAAGCTTTCCGTGGCTGGCTCGCGAAATGTTTGGTTTTATACCTGGTGCATTAGTTAGCGCCTTGGTTCTTTTCGCACCGCCCGTTCTTTGTTTGGGGGCCGTGGTACCCTATCTGGTTCAAGCCGATACGGACGATTTGGGCTCTGTTGGACGTCGAGCGGGAGATATAAGTGCCTCTGCGACAGCTGGATCGATCACAGGGTCGTTTGTGACCGGTTTTATTCTGCTCCCGCTCATGCCGTTATCGGTCCTCCTCGGCGTTAATGCCGGAGCGCTCATGCTGATGGCGGCTGCATCAAGAGGGATATTAGGTGGGCGGTCGCGACACAGCCGAACGTTGGTGGCCGTAATCGGACTTCCGATTCTCGGGGTGCTCGCCTCCCGGTCGCCGCCTGATACACTCTATGAGGGGCAGACGCTGTATACGGCGGTAGCAGTTACTGAGCGTCCTTGGGCGGATGGCCGGATCGTTAGAGA
>CENY01004037.1_pt1 | contig 16351 bp, 15 predicted proteins | sample 356181 | NCBI WGS metagenome assembly CENY01 (sample SAMEA2619840, study PRJEB7988) | marine metagenome | isolation source: saline water (ENVO:00002010), including
AGCTTGGAACGCACGACATGGTTGAAATAATTACAGAAAATCGAGAACAGATTATGGATATAATAACCAAACAAAGCAATTCGGCTACACTCGCCTACGGAATTTCTGTTGTTGATGTTAGAATTAGAAGAGTCGACCTTCCAGCAGAAAACGAAGAGTCTATCTATGCTAGAATGGAAGCCGAAAGAAAAAGGCAAGCAAATAAGTTTAGGTCAGAGGGCGAAGAAGAAGCACAAAAAATCAGAGCGGCTACAGATAGAGATAAAACAATCATTTTAGCTGATGCCTACAAGGAAGCGGAAAAAATTCGAGGTGAAGGTGACGCTAAGGCTGTTCAAGTTTATGCCAAATCATATTCTGCTGACCCTAAATTTTATGAATTTGTTAGAACACTCGACGCTTACAAGAAAGTTGTAGATGACAAAACGACTCTGGTATTGCCTTCAGATTCAAAGCTTTTCAAATTATTAATGGATGGTAATTAAAAATACGAGAATGAAAAGAGATTTCATTTATACCACTGATTTCAATGTAGATGAGATACATAATTTTTTTGAGAGTGCTGTTGATATCAAAAACAAGCTCATTAATGGTGAAGATTTCAAACCTTTTCAAGGTAAGTCACTTGCAATGATTTTTGCGAAGCCTTCTGCGCGGACCAGAGTTTCTTTTGAAACTGGTTTTTTTCGCTTAGGAGGACACGCCTTATATTTAGGTCCAAATGATATCGGCATCGGAAAAAGAGAAGCCGTAAAAGACATCGGTAGAGTTTTAAGTAGATATAATGATATCATTATGGCAAGACTTTTTGACCATCATCATATGATTGAACTCGCTAAATCCTCTTCAATTCCTGTAATTAATGGTTTAACAGACTACAATCACCCTTGCCAAATAATGGCAGATATTCTTACAATTTATGAACATCGAGGTAATTTAGATAATTGCAAAGTTGTATTCGTGGGCGATGGAAACAATATTGTTAATTCCTGGTTAAAACTAGCATCAATATTCCCGCTTGATTTCACATGTCTGTGTCCTAAAGGTTTTGAACCTGACACCTCTACTGTTGAAGATGCTCAAAAATTCAACCTATCAACTATAAAAATCACTAATAATATTCATGAAGCAGTTCGTGGTGCTGATGTAATATATACTGACGTTTGGGCTTCAATGGGTCAAAAAGAGGAAGTTGAATCGCGGGAAAAAATATTTAGCGAACTCCAAGTAAATTCAAAAATGATGAATATGACCAATAAAGAAACCCTTTTTATGCATTGTCTTCCGGCTGAACGAGGCCGCGAGGTTACGGATGAGGTGATTGAGTCTTCCAACTCAATTGTTTTTGATCAAGCTGAAAATAGAATGCATGCTCAAAACGCAATTATGCTTAAGCTTTTTTCCCAGAAAACGCTACATGACTGATAAGAATTTAAGAAGGGTTGCTCGAAATGTTCTTATTGGTGAGGCAGAGCAATTAACAATCGCTGCTGATAGAATTTCAGAACAAATGGAAGTTGTTTGTAAAATAATCTCTGGCCACTCAGGTAAAATTGTTATTAGTGGAATGGGAAAATCAGGACTGATTGCACAAAAAATTGCCGCTACTCTGTGCAGTATTGGAAACAAAGCAGTATTCTTGCATCCTGCTGAAGCTGTTCATGGAGACCTTGGTATTTATGCTCCAGGAGACCCTACAATACTAATATCGAAAAGTGGGGCAACTGATGAAATAGTTAGATTAATACCCATATTAAAGGAGTTCAATTCTCCCATGATTGGAATACTAGGCAACATGAATTCTATTCTTTGCAATGAAATGGATGTTGTGCTTGACGCTTCTGTATCTAAAGAAGTTGATCCTCTTGGTATTGTACCGACAGCTTCTACTACATTAACTCTTGCTATTGGAGACGCCATTGCAGCGGTCCTTATGAGCAACAAAGAATTCAAAAGAGAGGATTTTGCTAAGTTACATCCTGCTGGAGATTTAGGCAGAAGACTTAAGCTAAGAGTAAGTGATATTATGCAACCACTTGAAAAGGTTGCTGTTGTGAGTACAGACCATGATTTAAGAAGCGTCGTTATCAAAATGACTGAAAATCCACAGGGTGCTGCTTTAGTTTTAAATGCTGACAATAAACTAGATGGAATTGTTACCGAGGGCGATCTTCGTAGATTATTAGCTCAAAATATTGATATTGATAGTTGTACTGCTAAAGATATTATGTCGCAAAATCCCATAGCGATTCACATGGAGTCACCTATTTCCGATGTTATTGCCCTAATGGAAGATCGAGCATCGCAGATTTCAGTTTTACCAGTTATTAGCGATAAAGAAGCTTGCGTTGGTTTGATTCGGATACACGATATTTATCAAACACAGCTGGTCTAATCTATTTAAAGCTTTCCCATCTTACTTCATAGGTCCTATAGGACACCTCTTCTTCTATTCCAGTAGTTGAGATTACTAATAAAAATTCACTTGTGGACCCAGGCTCTAATGATGTTCCTGATTTTATACCAGTAAAAAATTTAGCACTTTGGGCAGAAACAAAAACAGAATCTTGATAGATTAGTTGTGTGGTTGGAGACCATAGATTAGCAATGACCCTGACAAAATCAGCCCTTTTTGACCCAATATTTTTAATTGTTCCTCTAATCTCTTCGCGATCAGTGAAGACGTCAACAAATGGTTCTGATACTATCTCCACTTTTGCCAGTGGCGGAAGATCTTCACTAATGTCAATTATTCTATCTTTCTCAATAGCAAGTTGACCAATGCTGGTTTGAACAATGATACCTAAATCATCCTCTTCAACAATCTCTCCATTTACGACAGTACCATTTTGAAGTTCTATTCTATGTCTAAGTTGAGGAATTTTGATTAGATTAAGTAAATCTTCATCAATATTTGGCATTGATCCTTTTCCTTCTTCATAAACTGAAATAATCTTTTTTAAAGAATCCACTTGTTGACGAAGTATATCAATGCTTGACTTAATTTCAAAAAATGGCTCACCAGTTTCAAGACGCTCAATTTTTCTATCATTTGGATCTCTTATTAATGGTAAAGTACTATTTGTTTCTGCTGTTTCTAATTTTTGTAAACCGATTATTGAATCGGCACCTGAAACAATTTTAATTGTATCAATTAAAACACTATCAGAATTTTGAATCTGAATTGATAGAGTATCGCGATTATTAAAACGCAATGAATCATTTTCTTGGCTAAAAAGGGCGCACAATAAAATAAAATTTAGTAGAATAAACTTATTCACCTAAGATAGCGCCTTGTTTGTGAGCCTCAAAAGTTCTTCTATGAATTTCCTGTTCAAAAATATCATAAGCACCAAGGTTTTTAACCGTCTGAATTACTGCAGGGTGCAGCTTATATTGGTTGTAGTCAGATAGAATGGGCATAAGAGATGGAACAACAGATTTATCGCTTATATCTGCAAGCTTCTCAATAGCTTTTATTCTTATTTCCAATGGATAGCTGTCATTCATTGCAATTTCAATTACTGCTTTTCGAATTTCAGGATCATCAAATTCCCCCAATGCCTCAAGAAGCGTATTTAAAATATTATAATATTGATCTTTTCCTGTTCTGTAGGTTTGCAATAAAGCCAAAACCAGACTCTCTTCCTTAACACCTCTCATGGTATTAAGAGCAAAATCTCTTACTTCAAGATTGGTTTCTGGGTCTCCCAAAAGCTCAGCAAACGCTCCAGCAACTTGAGAGGGGTCTTTTTTCCCAAGGATTTCTAGAGCACGATTACGGATACCCAGTTTTACAAAAGGATCCCTGGAAATTTGAGTCAATATAGGAACAACTTCATCCGTTCCAAGAGCACCCAATGTTTCTGTTAAAAGTTTTTCAGTTCGATTAAAATTACTTCTGCTTACTTCGTATAAATCCAACAATGCCATGACCTGATCTTTGGTGCGGACCTTATTCAAATTTCTTACCAGTGAAAGCTCAAGTTCGTTTGTTTTTTCTTCAACCTTATTCATTGCACTTATCATCGCATCGGCTGCTCTAGGATCATCGCGAAACTGAGCGAGAAGCTCTATTGAGCCAATCATAAAAGTAACGTCAAGCGCTGCGGCTTCACCAACTGCATCTGATAGGGCATTCAATGCTGTGGGGTGTTGAGTTTCAGCAAGGGCAACGCCAGCAGCCATTCTAACATCGTAGGGTTGATTGGTGTCATTATAAATAGCTATCATTTCTTCTAGCGCTTGCAGTTTACCATCGCTAAACGCTGTGCTTAAATTTTCTATAAGTTCATACGAAATATCATCATCTGATTTTTGTGAAGGTAAAAAGCGCTTGATGGTTGAACAGCTATTCAAAAAAAATAAAAATAGTAAAAAAACAAAAATATGTTTAATCGTCTTCATCTTTTTTCCAATAGTTCAATGTTAATTCCTGTCCGTTAAATTTTCCATAGGTGAAAAAGCTGAGCCAATCTCCTAAAATTAGTAGCTTTCCATTTTCATCATCTAGCTCTTTTGCCTGGTGATAGTGACCTGAGATAAAATAATCACATCCATTATCAAAAAATGGCTGCGCTTGTTTTTGCATCTCATCAGAAATGCGTTTGTTATATTCCTCAGAGTGTTTGTAGTGATTCCCTTTTTTTGACACCCATCTACCAAATGCATATCCCATTCTAGGGTGAAGAGACCTGTAAAACCAAATAAATATGCGTGATCTTATTAGCCGCTTTAAGACCCTATAGCTTTTATCCCAAGATAAATACCCATCTCCGTGGGTTATATAGAATGTTTTGTTTGAAATTTTTACTTTTAAATCTTCTTCATATACCTCGTCAAAGAGAAAATCTTTTATAAAATCCATTACCCAATAATCATGGTTTCCTAGAACATAATGTACTTTTACACCCGATTCACGCAATTTTAAGATTTGATAATAAAATGGTGCATATACTTTTGGTATCACATCTTGGTATTCAAAGTAAAAATCAAACAAATCTCCATTTATAAATAAAGTACCCCCAGTATCTTTGATATGATCAAAAAAACTATATAAAATCTCTTCTCTTTTAACAGCAGATTCTGTTCTTTTTAACATTAGGTGAATGTCGGATATAAAATATACAGGTAAATCCATGCTTGAAAGGTAATATTTACTTTAGAGGTCAGTCAATCATCAATGAATATTATTATTATGGAAATTATTTGTAATATTTCAGTATAACTTCGAATTTAGGGAACTTAAAAATCAAATTTGATTATACTTAATATTATGGTAAAAACATTCATCCCCCTCCTTTTTGCATTGAGCAGCATCACTCTTGCTCAATCATTCGGACAAAATAAAGTCCAATACCGAGAATTTGACTGGGATTTTATATCGTCACCCAATTTTGATGTATACTATTATGGCGATGAAATAGAGCTCGCTACCTTTACCATGGAAGCCGCCAATGATGCTTACGAACAAATTGGTAAACATTTGAGGTGGAATTTGAAAAAACGCGTTCCTATAATTGTTTATCATTCCCATAATGAGTTTCAACAGAATAACGCTGTTGGTGTTTACATGTCCGAAGGCATTGGTGGAGTTACTGAACTTTTTAAGAACAGAGTTGTCATCCCATTTGAAGGTGATTATAAGGCATTTCGTCACGTAATTCACCATGAGCTTGTTCATGCAATGATAAATGACCTCATTTACGGTGGACGAATGCAAAACGTTGCTTCTGGACAGGTAAACTGGAGCATACCGCTTTGGGCCAATGAAGGATTAGCTGAATATTTATCATCAAACTGGGATACTGAAGCTGATATGATCATTCGTGATTTGGCAATTAATGAACGAATCCCCACGGTAAGAGAATTAGAATATTACCTCGCATACAAAGGCGGTCAATCCGTTTGGAAATTCATCGCCAGTAAATATGGTAGAGAAAAAATTGGTGAGGTCTTTCAATCTATGAAAACTATGAGAAGCGCCGAAAAAGGTTTCAAAAATGCAATTGGAATGGATTATGATGAACTTACAGAACAATGGCACAAATACATTAAAAAAGAATTTTTTCCAGACGTTGCTGGAAGGGACGAGGTAAATGACATTGCTAAAAAATTAACCGATCATAAAAAGAAACGAAATGTTTACAATGTATCACCGTCGATTTCCCCAGATGGTGGACGAATTGCCTATTTAACCAACAATATGAGTTATTTTGATATCGATTTAATTGACGCGGTCACAGGAAAGAAGATAAGGACCCTTATTAAAGGTAGTAGATCATTGGATTTTGAAGAATTAAAGTTTTTACAGCCTGGAATTAGTTGGTCTCCTGATAGCAAGAAAATTGTCTTTGCTGCCAAATCCGGATCAAGTGATGCCTTATATTTGGTTGATGTCGACACTGGTGAAAAAGAAAAGATTCGTTTTGATTTGGATGGAGTTTTTAGCGCTGCATGGAGTCCTTCTGGAAATCAGCTTGCTTATGTAGGGTACGAAAAAGGAGCAAGCGACATTTACATTTATGATATTGAAAGCAAACAGAGTGTTAATCTAACAAGCGATGTTTTCTCAGATTCTGAGCCTACATGGAGTCCTGATGGAAGTTTAATTGCATTTGTTTCTGATAGGGATAATAATACAAATTTAAAAAAGACGGATGCAGACGAAATGCTCTCAGTTGATTATGACAATAAAAATATATATATAGTAAATGTAAAAACACTAAAAGTAGATCAAATAACTAACACAAATTTTGATGAAGACTATCCGGTTTTTTCCAATACCCAGGATTATCTTTTTTTTACATCTGATTCATCAGGTACCTGGAATTTATTTAAATATGACCTTAATAAAAAATCCTCCATTGTAGTTACAAACTTATTAACAGGAATTTTTCAATTGAGTCTCAATAAATATGATGACACTATGGTTTTTTCAGGCTATTCAAATCGAGGTTGGAATGTGTTCAGATTAAACAATCCACTTGACTTAGAGGAGGTAGAGCTCAAACCAACTAATTTTTTTGCTACGAAAGAGTCCCAAAAAAAAGAAGAGTTAATTGATCTTCGAAAAGATAAATGGAGAGAATCAGAAAATGTTGATGAAACGGATTATTCCAGACACATTTTCGCTCTAGAGTATGAAAGTTATAACCAACAGAATCCTCAAGCTGTGAAGCAAGAAAATTACCGTACCGAACCACTAAAAAATGAATCCGGTGATTACATTCCCCAGGCTTACAAAACGCAATTTAGCCTTGATGTTGCTCAAGGGCAATATGGCTATAATAATGTTTTTGGTCACCAAGGACTGCTGATTTTTTATTTCAGTGACCTTATGGGTGATCATCAAATATCTCTTGCGCTTGAATCACAGATCTCTCTTTCTAACAGCGATTATTATCTCAATTATGCTTATTTAAAAAATAGAACAAATTATTACTTCACCTTATTTCATCAGGCAGATTTCTTTTTAACTGGAGGCTATTACAATCAGTTTGGTTATCCAGTAGATCTTACAGCTCGCATGAGGCATTATGGTGTGGCCGGAACTGCGTCCAGGCCAATCAACAAATTTAATAGGGTTGACTTTGGCCTAATTATGCACAATTTAGATTATAAGCTTTTTGAAATTGATCCATATAGCACTGGGAATACGGTTCGAAGCAGCGATGGGTTTATTGCCTTAAATCCAACTATAAGCTATATTTTTGATAATTCAGTTTTTGGTTTTTTAGGTCCAATCGACGGCTTTAGACAAAACACAACTGTTGAAATTAGTCCCGCAATGGGTAAAAAAGGAATTTCATATCAGAAACTCAAAATAGACCTACGAAAATATTTTATGATCAACATGAATTATTCCTTTGCGGGTCGTTTATTCTTTGGTAACAGTACTGGTAGAAATCCTCAAAAATATTTTCTTGGAGGGATGCAGAACTGGATTTGGGGTACTGGGACAACTAATGGTCTCGATGATGGTTTGACTCAAGAATGGCGTTGGAGGAATGTTATACTTGACAGCCAAAATGAATCTCTTTTGCAGGACATATACTTTTCAGAGTTTGCTTATCCATTACGTGGAGCACGTTTTTCAGAGAGAGTTGGTAAAAATGTAATTTTATCAAACTTTGAGTTTAGATTCCCCTTAATTCAATATCTCCAAATCGGATTCCCTTTTCCAATGACTATAGGCAACATTCTTGGTCATGTTTTTATGGATGTTGGAGCAGCTTGGGATGAATCAAGAGAATTTTCTAATTACGCACTTTTACAATCCAAATACGGAAGCAATATATCCAACAATTTTTCTCCTTGGGTGCGAACGGTAGGTTATGGTATTAAACTTCCAATTTTTCTTCCTTGGAGGATTGAAGCAGCATATGACTGGACAGATTCAGGTTTTTCCAAACCACAGTGGTACATATCTTTAGGATATGATTGGTAGTTTTTTCTGCCCTTTTGACGTTACCTTCTAAATTATAAAATAAATTCTCTCTAACTATTTTGGCACAAAACAAATCTAAAACTGTATATCTTTGCTCATCATGCGGACAAGACTTTCCAAAGTGGAATGGTCAATGCCCCTCTTGTAAGGAATGGGGAACATTAAGTGAGTATAAAGTTTCAAAAAGCAAAAATTCCCTTTCAAGGGGTATGAAAAAAGAGACCCTTCAACTCGAAGAAATATTGCATAAAGAAGAAGCTCGGCGAACTATAACAGGAATAAATGAGCTAGACAGAGTCTTGGGAGGTGGCATTTTAAACGGGTCAATGATCCTGCTAGGTGGTAGTCCAGGTATAGGAAAGTCAACATTGGCCCTTCAGATCCTCGGCACTTTAAATGAAAATGTGCTCTATGTTTCAGCTGAGGAGAGCGAAGAGCAAATTGCTCTTCGAGCTAAGCGATTAAATATTCTATCATCAAACATACATTTATCATCTGAAAATCGAATAGATGAGATAATAAATCAAATTAATATTGTTAAGCCTCAATTACTCATCATTGATTCAGTGCAAACCGTTTATAGCGACAGTGTAGAATCATTGCCAGGATCTATTACACAAATAAGAGAATGCGGACAAAAACTATTACAAGTCGCAAAAGATGAAAAAATTGCTGTATTAGTTATTGGTCACGTTACAAAAGAAGGGGTTATAGCAGGTCCTAAAATGCTTGAGCATATGGTCGACACTGTTTTATATCTAGAGGGGGATGAGCGTCAAGACCATAGAATATTAAGATCAGTTAAAAATAGATTTGGTACGACAAATGAAGTTGGAATCTTTCAAATGAATACCAATGGTCTATCAGAGGTTAGAAATCCATCAGAACTTTTTCTAGCTGAAAGAAGAATTGATATTACTGGTTCAACTATTTTTCCATCTTTAGAAGGAACACGTCCGATACTTGTAGAAATTCAATCCCTCGTATCACCTGCAAATTTTAATACCCCGCAAAGAAATGTTAATGGTTTTGATTTTAAGCGGTTGTCTATGCTCGTAGCTGTTCTTGAGAAGAGAATGGGTTATAAAATGGGTACTCAAGATGTTTACGTAAACTTAGTAGGTGGATTGAAAATTAATGATCCTGCTGCAGATCTTTCAGTAATATCAGCTTTAGCATCAAGTGAAAAAGATAAAATAATTAAAGATTCGGTAGTTTTAATTGGGGAAGTTGGTTTGGGAGGTGAAATAAGATCAGTTGTTCGCCTTGAGGAAAGAATCAACGAAACCAAAGCTTTGGGGTTCAAGCAGGTAGTTGCTCCAAAATCAAGCGTTCAAAGACTCAAGCCTAAACCTAAAGATATTAAGCTGTACGCAGTCTCTCACGTTGTCGAAGCCTTTAATATTATATTTGAATGAAGTTTTCTGTAATATCTTCTGATATAAATACTTCAGCAAGAACTGGAAAAATCATTACAGATAACAGCTCTTTTGAGACTCCAGTTTTTATGCCAATCGGAACATCAGGAGCAATTAAAACAATAGATCCAGCTTTTCTTGAGGAGTTAAAGATTGGAATCATTTTAGCAAATACATATCATCTGTATTTAAGACCAGGACATGAGCTAATTCATCAAGCCAAGGGGCTACATAGATTCATGAATTGGAAAAAAAGTATCTTAACTGATAGTGGAGGGTATCAGGTTTTTTCATTGTCGCGACTAAACAAAATTTCAGATGAAGGGGTAGAATTCCAATCACATATAGATGGAAGTTTTCATTTTATCTCTCCTGAGATTTCAATCGAAATTCAACGTTATCTAGGGTCCGATATAATAATGGCATTCGATGAGTGTCCGCCATCAAATGTAGATGAAAATGTGGCTTCAAAAGCCGTTGATAGAACAAGTAAATGGACACGTATTTGCTTTGATCATATTAAAACAAAAGATCCTCTCTATTCGTGGAATCAAACACTCTTTCCAATTGTTCAAGGAGGAATCTTCCCACATTTACGAAAACAGTCTGCTGACTCTTTGGTTGAATTTTCTACTTGTGGTATGGCTATTGGCGGCCTTGCTGTTGGTGAAAATAAATCTTCCATGTTCGATACAATTTCGTTGATGGATGAAGTCTTACCCAAGGATCAGCCTAGGTACTTAATGGGCGTAGGCAGACCTACAGACTTAATAAAAGCAATTAGATCTGGTGTCGATATGTTTGATTGTGTCCTCCCAACGCGTAATGCTCGAAATGGGCAGTTGTTTACAAGTAGTGGAATTATTAACATTACCAATTCTGAACACAAAAACTCATTTGAAGCTGTTGATAATAACTGCAGATGTTATGTATGTAAAAATTTTTCAAGAGCGTATTTAAGACATCTTTTTAACATCAAAGAAGTTCTTGGGTTGCGTTTAGCCACCATTCACAATTTGACCTATTATAATGATTTAATGGTGACGGTACGTGAGCAAATTCAATTAGGAGAATTTGATAAATGGTCTAATTCATATTTAAGTTCAATGGCGCACCATGAAAACATGTAAAACATTCATATTTTTTATTTTCTTGGCAGGTGTAAACGCGCAGATGGACATAAGCTTCATGCGCTTTTACTCAGATGAGTCAAGCTTTTTATCTGACATAAGGCTGTTATCAACTCAGAGATTTAATATCCCCCATATTCAAGTTTTCTACAATTCAAACAAAGAAGCCGTTCTAAAAGAGTGGATAGATATCCAAGGTGAAGTGGTAAAGCGCGAGGTGCTTGAGTATTTTAATGAAAAACCTATTAGAAAATATTACTTAAATAATATTTCCAAACCGGATAGTGTGAAGTTTTTTGGTGACAATGAGCCGTGGTCTCAGGAGTTCAGAAAAGTTCTAGATCCCCAGGAAAAAAATTATTATACTGGTCAAGAAACAGTGTTTATTCTAAACGAAGCGGATCAGTTAGATCAAATTCGTTTTAATACCATTCAAGGATTTTCCTATGGACAAATTAGTTTTTTTTATAACCACCTTGGTTTGTTGATAGGTGAGGTCTGGAGTGCTCTACCAGAAAAAAGTATCATTCGAAAATACGCCTATTCATCTGATATTTTAACAGGTAAAAAAGAAATCCGAGAATACAATCAAAAGGCAGAGCAAGTTAGTTACGTTGTTTTATCTCAGCCTCCTGCTGAGTCTCTTTACAAAACCAAACCTCCTCGATCAGGAAATCGACTTGATGAGGTTTCAATTTTGCTGGAAGACATTCGTTCAAAAGATCTAAAAGTTCCTTTTGATGTTTTCATCCCTAAGACTGACTACGATCTTATGGTATTGACAAATGGTGATAGTTTAATGGTTCATCTTAAAGATATAGGTCAGCAAAACGTAAAATTTTCTTTAGCCAATGAAAGAGGACAGCTTACAATGCCAACCACTCGAATTAAAGCAATAATTTCCAAGTACGGAGAGCCAATTTTTCCATAGGCTTGCTTTCTGTAGAAATCATTAATTAAATTGCTTTAGCCACATGACCAAAATCAAAACAAAACTCCTGTTTCTGTCTCTTTTTTCTCTTCATTTTTCATCCCTTGTAAGTGCCCAAACCTATCCTCCACCCACTAACTTGATTTCTATACCCTCAGCAGCTACGCTTCAACGTGGAAGCTACTCATTGCAAATGCATGTTCAAAAAGAAGGTGGACTCACAAGCTCAATAAGTGTGGGGCTTACTGATAGATTTCAGCTGGGTCTATCTTTTGGTTCAGCAAATTTGATTGGTGATGATAGCTTGATTATGTATCCCAACCCGGAAACAAACTTAAAATATTTGTTAATTGATGAAACTGAGAGCGTTCCTGGTATCTCAATTGGTTTAAATACGCAAGGAATGGGAAAATTCAATTCAGCTGACTCATTAATGCGTTATGATATTAAAGCAATGGGTATTTATGCAGCTTCTAGCAAAAATTGGGTTACTCCTTTAGGAAATATGGGGCTACACTTCGGAACTAATTATAATTTTATTGAAACAGCTGATGGAGATAAAGATTTAAATTATTTTGCCGGGATTGATATTGAATTCAATCCAGAGCTTTCATTTTTAATGGAATACAATGCCGCTTTGAATGAAAATGATATGACTGCACGAACAATTGCAATAAATAAGGGTGGGTACTTAAATGCAGCTATTCGTTGGACTTTTGTTGAGCGTCTCCACATTGAGCTTGATTTCAACAATCTTTTATTTGACGAGCAAAGAGTGGACTATTTTAATCGTGAATTAAAAATTACCTATATTGAATATTTTTAAATGAAGCCAATTTTCCTTTTCGGTCTTCTTGCATCCAATATAATATTTTCACAAAATAGTCTTCAATTGGCTGATAGTCTTTATGCGATCCGAGCAGAGGGAAGCTCAAAAAACATTGCCAAAGCATTTAACATCGAAGAAGCAATTAAATACTACTATCAGTCGTATGATGAAAAAAATACTATTGAGGCAACCGTAGGTTTACTCAAAAGTCAATTTTTTTATGGAAAATACGTAGTTTTAGATAACGATAAGAAAAAGCGTATTTTCGATGAGGCAGTTAAATTTGCCCGCAAAAACATAATAAAGTTTCCCCAAAGCGCTGCAATTAGATATTGGTATTTAGTAAATCTAGGTAGCTGGGCTGAGGTTTTTGGTATTATTGCAGCTGCTCGTGAGGGTTTTGCTGATATTATGAAATCAGAATCCGAAAAAATTATAGAGCTTGATTCTTCATATAGTGATGGAGGTGGATATTTTATGCTAGGGGTCGTGCATTTAAGAGCTCCGTATGTACCTTTCGTAATTCCATGGCCCGATAAAATACTTGCTGAAAGTCTTTTAGAAAAGGCTCGTAAAACTGGAAACGAAACATTGGTTCAGAAAGTTTATTATGCTAAGTCGCTTTACAAAAACAATAAAAAAGAAAAAGCAATTGGTCTTTTCACTGAGGTCACAACATCATTACCATCCGAAGCAAATTTAGTGGAGGATTGGGAGCAAATTCTTGAAGCAGAAGATCTATTGAAAAATCTAAAATAAATGTCAAATCTTACTGAAAAAAAAGTTTCTTCAAAAAAAATTTTCACTGGAAGGCTCATTAATCTTTTTTTAGATAAGGTTGAACTTCCAAATGGCAATTTTAGCACAAGAGAATGGGTTGATCATCCCGGAGCCGTTTGTATAGTACCTATTCTACCTTCAGGAGAAATTGGTTTAATTAAACAATACAGATATGGACCTAGGCAAGAATTCATTGAAATACCAGCAGGAAAATTAGACAAGGAAGAACTTCCAGAGAATTGCGCCAATCGTGAGCTTACTGAAGAAATAGGTTATAAAGCCAAAAAACTCACTTTGTTAACTAAAATTCACCCTGCAATAGGTTTTTCCAATGAAGTGATGTGGTTGTTTCTTGGTGAGCAACTTGTCAAGACCAAAAGAAAATTGGACCATGATGAATTTTTAGATTTAGCACCCACCTCACTAGAAAAAGCTTATGATTTGATTCTTACCGGAAATATCACAGATGTGAAAACTATCATTGGCATCTTTTGGCTGCATCGAGAACTTTACAAGAAAAGATGAGAAATCTTACTAGTAAAATCAAAGAAAAAGCTTTTGAGCTTGGTTTTAATAAAGTTGGAATAACCAAAGCTGAATTTACAGAGAAGGAAAAACAAAACCTTGATAAGTGGTTATCTAAAAATTATCATGCATCTATGGATTGGATCGAAAAAAGAAAGGAGGAGAGGGGAAATATTTTTAAGTATTTTCCTGAAGCAGTTTCTTTAGTGGCTTTAGCAATGAATTATAATTCGGGTAAAGGCCAAAATGATCTACGCTCAAATTATAAATTTAGCAATTATGCATGGGGAGAAGACTATCATAAAATTTTAAAAAATCACCTTAATGAGCTTTTAAACTTTATCCAAACCCAATCAACAGATATAAAGGGATTGGCTTGTGTTGATACTTCTCCAGTTATGGAAAAAGTTTGGGCTCAAAAAGCCGGATTAGGCTGGCAGGGTAAACATACAAACCTTATTACTAGAGATTATGGAAGTTGGGTTTTTCTTGGAATAATAATTTTAAATCAACCTCTTGAATACGATCAAGCATTTACAGAGGATTTATGTGGAAGTTGTACCGCATGCATTGATGCGTGTCCAACTGATGCTATTACAAGCTACCAAATAAATTCAAATAAATGTATATCTTATAGGACAATAGAGCACAGAGGAAGTTTTAATGATTATGAAAATGAGCTTGATGGATGGATATATGGTTGTGATATTTGCCAAGAAGTATGTCCGTGGAATATTAAGTTCAGTCAAATAACAACTGAAAAATCATTTTTGCCAAAAAATGAAATCATTGAATGGACTGATGATCAATGGAAAAAGTTAAATAAAGAAAAATATGATAAACTTTTCAATGGATCTTCTGTTAAAAGAACCAAGTTCGAAGGTTTAAAAAGAAATATCAATCAAAATTCGATAGAAACATAAGGAGCAAATGAAATGAAAGTAGGAGTTTTGCTATCAGGGTGTGGTTTTAATGATGGATCTGAAATTCATGAATCAGTTCTTACAATGTTAGCCTTAGATCGATCAAACGCAGAAATGGTTTTGATGGCTCCAAACATAGATCAAATGCATGTTGTTAACCATTATACAGGTCAGGAGATGGATGAATTTAGAAATGTACTTGTTGAATCTGCTCGAATAGCTCGAGGAAATATTAAAGATATGGCTGAGGTGAATGCAGCTGATTTGGATGCAATGATTATACCTGGAGGCTTTGGTGTTGCAAAAAATCTATCAGACTACGCAATGTCTGGTCCTGAATGCTCTGTTAACCCTGACGCCTATAGATTAGTTTCGGAAATGTTTTTATTAAAAAAACCTCTAGGTGCAATTTGTATTGCTCCAACAATGATTGCAAAGATTATTAATGAGCTTCAAGAATCAGCAACACTGACAATAGGTGAGGACCAAGCTACTGCTGATGATATAAATACCATGGGTAGTACGCATGAAAAATGCTCGGTGACCGATGTGGTTGTTGATAAAAAAAATAATATTGTTACAACCCCTGCATACATGGATGCAAAAAATATATCGGAAGCTGCTGAAGGAATAGAAAAACTTGTTTCAGCAACCTTATCTCTGGTTTTATGATTAAAATTGCAAATTTGAGTGAGATCCCCCCTGGGGGAAGCAAACTGGTGTTTTTTGAAGAAACACCTATTGCGCTATTTAATATCAATGGTAGTATACATGCTTGGGATAATAGATGCCCTCATCGAGGAGCATCGTTATCAGATGGTTATATTTCTGAAAAAACTATTCAGTGTAAATATCATTTGTGGAAATTTAGTATTCGCAAGAAATGTGCAGTTGAAAACGACCAAATTAAAATAACTTCTTTTAGAGTAGAGGTAGTTAATGATGGCATATTTATTGAAATATAGGTTAAATCACAGCTGAGTTTCAGACACAGTCTTTTTAACAGCTTCAAGAGTATTTTTAAGTGCTACTCTTTCATCATCTTGAAGATCAAATTCTAAAATTTTTTCTACCCCTCCTCTTCCAATCACCGAGGGCACACCAATAAAATATCCGTTAATTCCAAACTCACCCTCGCAGAATGATGCGCATGGAATAACTCTTTTTTTATCACGTAAATAAGATTCGGCCATTTCGATTGCTGATTGTGCTGGAGCGTAAAATGCAGAGCCATTTCCAAAAAGTTTTACAATTTCCCCACCAGCAAATCGGGTCCTATTAACGATTTCTTCTAAGCGTTCAGGTGAAATAAGTGATTTAATTGGTACACCCCCAACTGTACCAAGCCTAGTTATGGGTACCATGG
>CENY01043013.1_pt1 | contig 16296 bp, 22 predicted proteins | sample 356181 | NCBI WGS metagenome assembly CENY01 (sample SAMEA2619840, study PRJEB7988) | marine metagenome | isolation source: saline water (ENVO:00002010), including
ATAGCGTCTAAACTTAATGCTCCGCTTGTAGGTAATGCCATTATTTATTCTCTAATTCTTTAACCCTAGCTGATAAATCTTTAACTGCTTCGATCAATACTGCGGTTAGTCTGCTGTAATCCACTGACTTAGTACCCATTTCATCATCAGCAGTTAATACTATTTCTGGTAATATTTTTTCTACTTCTTGAGCAATAACACCGATATTTTCTCTACCGTCTCTCGTATAAGTTACACCTCTAAGTTGCTCAACTTTAGCCAAACCATCTTCTAAGGTTTCAATATTATCTTTTAATCTTTCATCTGAGAAAGCTGTGACGTTATTATTAAAAGTTGCAGCTCCAGCCTCTGACATATCAAGGGTCAGAGCATTTATACCTGAGCCGCCATCATTCCCTCTAAATATTATGTCTTTGTCTTGAACAGAAGCTGTAATCAAAAAATCAGAAGATGATTCTGAAAGAGAACCATATTGAGTTGATGAAACTAAAAGTCTTATGTCTGAACCAGCAGTATCGATTCTAAGGTCGCCTGATGACTGTATATTTCCATCTGAACCATCACTAAATAAAGCCAAATCTGTACCTGCACCGAAGAGAGCTTTACCATTGTCTCCGAATATAATGTTATTGTTAAAAGTTGCATTTCCTTCTTCGGACATATCAAAAATAACAGCATCTACTGTTGAGCCACCATCGTTTCCTCTTATTCTTATATCATTATCAGAAACAGAGGAATAAATATCAAAAAATCCAGAATTATCTAAAGACAAGAAAGCTATTTCTGTGCCTCCGTCTTTAAATACAATAGTTCCTCCATCAGCATCAAGGACAATATCATCTGCAGAATCTATTGTTAAAGAACCAGAACTTAAATCTATTTCTGTGCCATCAATAGTGATATTGTCTATTGTTACGCCACCATCAAAATCTGCTGATGTTCCAGACACTGCTCCACCAAAAGTAGCACCTGAGTTAAAAGTTGCGGCACCCGCTTCTGACATATCTAGTGTTAGTGCAGTAATTCCTGAACCACCGTCATCACCTTTAAATAATATATCTTTATCTTGTACTTTAGACTCTATAACAAAATCGGATGATGAATTTACAAAATCTCCTATAGCAGTACCGTCGTCTTTAAATGTTACGTTGCCTCCGTTTGCGTCTAAAATAATATCGCCTTCAACATCAACAGTTAAATCAGCACCATCAGAAATAGTAGAACCGTTTATCGTAATATCGTCGACTGTTAAAGTAGTTAAAGTTCCTAAACTGGTAATATTGGTTTGAGCGGCATCTGATACTTTTAAATTAGCAAAAGCATCCACCATAGCACCACCAGAACCAGCACCATCAGAATAAATAGCTTTTACTTCACCGTTAGGGATAGTAACAGTCGCACCCGAACCCTGTTTAATTATTATATTTTGTGAACCAGAAGTTGCATTTTCTATAACCCAAAATTTAGAAACAGTATTTGGACCAATAGTAATAGTACAGGCAGAATCTAACGTACCTGTATATTTAAGAAATATTGATCTTCCTGGATCAGTTGCTCCATCAGCTATTGTAGTTGTATGTGTATCTGCGTTAGTAGTGATAGCTTCAGTACCGAAACTAAATGCTTCTGCAATTAACTCTAGGTTAGTGTTGGTAATCGTACCCCACGTACCACTAGCGTCTCCAGTAGCCATTTCGTTTAATCTTAAATCGTTTACATATGTACTTGCCATGGTTTTTCCTCGTTTTGATTATATTATGTTTTTTACTCCCTGTTAAGCAACTTCTTCATAGTTTGGTGTTTGAGTTGTATTTACAGGACTGTAATTTGGTGTTTGACTTGTGTCTACATTGTTGTAGTTTGGTGTTTGACTTGTATCAACTAAACCATAGACTAAAACTCTTCCAAGACTAAACGTTGCTACTTGTCCTGTAGCTAATGTAACAGCTTTCGCTATAACCGTTTCATTACCTAAATTAAGTGTTCCAGAGAAACCTGTTACAGCTAAATTATTAATAGTAATTAAACTTACAGTTCCTAAAGCAGAAGTCGCACTTGTTCCTGTCGTTGTTAATACAGCTTGTGCAACTACAACTTCATCACCTAGATTAGAAGTAGAAGCTACTGCAGATACTCCTGTAACTGCCGCTCCAGCAGTGATAGCATTACCTAATGCAGAAGTTGCTTCTAACCCTGTTTCTGTAATTAAAGCTGCCGCAGTAACTGTTTCATCACCAAGAGCAGAAGTACCTGCATTTCCTGTAAGTGCTTGTATAGCTTGTGCAACTACAGTTTCACTGCCTAAAGCACTGGTTGCTGCTACGCCTGTAACTTGTACAGTATTTGAAGTAGCTTGTGTTATGGTGCCTAAACCAGAAGTAGCACTAACTCCTGTAACTAAAACTGGTATTGCTTGGCTCCAAGCACCTTCGTCCCAAGAGCCTCTACCCCAACCAGTTATATTAGACATTTAACTTAAGCTATTCTTATAATAGCGTTACTTGCATCAGCAGTAGGAAATTGTATGGTAAAATCTCCATTAGTAGATGTTTTATCTCCACCAAAAGCTAATACACATACTGCTGGGTCGCCTGAAGCAGTATCGTTAAATATTAACGCACCGTTAGCAGTAACAGTAGCACTACTAAAAGTTAAATCAGCAAAATCAGTCAATGCTGTTGTACCTGATGTTGATGGATCAACTCTTGTTAAACTTGCACCTTTAGCTGTGTAATTAGTACCACTAGCTTCGTTAGAAGTAGTGTACGCTGTTGTAGCAGCACCTAAAGACGCAGAGCTAGTATATAACGCTAATTTAAAATCATTACCGCCTGAGTTTTTAAAATTATGTACCCCTTCTAAAAGTTCTTTTTTAAAAGAAGTACACATTGCTTGTGATATAGCCATTATAGCCTCCTTATAATTTCAGCCATTTTACAATGACCTTGTTTTTCTAATAAACCTGCTACTGTGCTTCTATCAGAAGCAATAGCTTGTTTCATATACAACAAAACGACTTTTTCAATATTTTCTTTAAAAGCTCTAGCTTGTGCTTGTACTAAAGGATCAGCGTTATCACTGACTTGAACTAAGCGTTCCATTATTCTTTCTGTCCAATACTCTGGAGTTAATCCTGTATTTTGCGTAGTTTTTACGGCTACGTCACCCACTTTTATTTCATACATTAGACATTCCTTGTGGGTTTATTTTTAAATTGTCGCCTCTAGCTTCATCCCTAACATCTTTAAACTCACCTAAAACTTTTAACATAGCTAACGCTTCTTGAAATTTTTGTTCATACATCATAACGGTTTCTGGTGAAGATTTCATAAATACTGCTCCTTCAACTAACGAACCAAATAATAAAGCGTTAGGTGCATTATCTGATAACCAACTTTGATTATCATCTCCTACTGTTGTTACTGAACTAGGTCGGTAATTATAATGTAGCTCTACCGTAAAATTATCTGAAGGAGTGGGGGCTATAATAAAACTATCTTGATCGAACTGAGCATAGAAAAGTGGAGCACCTGTAGTAGTAGCATTAGGGGTATAGTCCCTAATCCAAGAAACGTGTTTTAATAATAAATAACTATAATTACTACTAGAATCTAAAACCGCTAAACTAAACGGTGATAAAAAATCAGTAGGTTTCGATAAATACGGTGAATTAGCAGATAATGTTCCAGTAACGTTTTTACGAAACACAGGAAGCTGTACTGTTTTTAAAATACGTTCTTCTGTTGTCTCAATAAAATTATTAATATTATTAACAAACGTTGTTTCTGAATTATCTAAGTAATCTTGTATTGCTGTTTTTAAACCACTATAAGTAAATCCTGCCATTATCCTGTACTCACGGTTACGGTGCCTACGGCTCCTGTGCTAAATATTCCTTTAAATTTAGTACCTATGGTGTCATCGGTAGCTAACAAACCACCTTCTACAGTTACTAGCCCTAACTGAGCTTGAGGTAACGGTATTTCTGGTCTAGGTTGGTGCAATGCCTCTGAATCTACGCTAACAGTCGGCGGGTCTAGTTGTGGGTGTTTTGTCTCATAACACTCAGGACAAGTTTTATAATTATCCCACGTAGTTTTAGATTTTTTGTAAGGATATCTAAAACCACAAGTATCACAAATAAAGAAAGCATATTTACCTGACGCATATGACATTATATGTACTCATGTTTTGGAACAATCTTCAACGGTGAACGGTCTTCATCGTAAGCTATTGCTCTGGCTAAATCTTCTTCGTATTGTTGTTTAAGTAAAGGTACCTTTTGAATATTCTTTTTTAAACAAAGATAATACGCTAACCCTGAAACTAAACAGGCAGCAAACCTAGTAGGTATATCTACATCATTAACCTGTGCTGCAGAATCCTCTATAGTACGCCAAACATAGTAAATGAGTTTGTCAGTTGAGTTCTCGGGCGTTGGATAAAGATGAATAACTGGAGATTTTAAACGTTCTAACCAGTATTGAGTTGGTCTTGCTTGTGTTGATTTATTAGGAATACTTATGTATTCGTTACGGTCTATTCGATCTACTACTAAATCAGTTACAGTATTACTCACTGTTCGCTGAATATAAGCGTCTAAAATATCGATATCAAAAGAATTTATCGTGTATTCGTTAGTACCTTTAGTAAGAGATAGCTCTACTTTAACTATCTCCCACATTTGAATACCTCTATTAGACCAGTCTGCGAACATAACGTTCATAGAACGACGAGCAGTAACACTATCGTAAGACGTACGAGCTTCTAGTCCCGCAAGTTCATACGCCTCTTCGATAGCTGTTGCTACGTCTAAACCAAATGTACGCGTACCTGATGTTGCCATTATTAATAATTTTTGGTTAACACTAAAATTATTGAATAAGCGTCTCCATTACTAGCACTAACTGTGGTGAAATCTATATCACCCGTTACGCCAGAACCTGCGTTATTAGGTATACCACCAAACGTATCATATTCTTCGTCTCCCGTGCTGTCTGCAGGTAAACAAATCGCTAACACATTTGTTGAAGCATCGAACTCAATATCGACGCCCATACCTCTACACGCCCAATAAATCCTTTTTATAGTTACTGAAGAACAAGCATTACCTGCTCCGTCTGTTGATAAAGCGGAAACATCTACTTTTTTAACAGAGGCTTCTCCTGTACCGTCTGATTCATTAGTAAACTTCACGACGGCGGTTTTAACGCCGTCTATGATAGTTTGACTTGTTACTGTATCAGCCATAAGTTACCTCCTATTATGCGTCAGCAAATGGTGTAACTATAGTGCCTGAACCTAAAATTATACCTTCGACAGCGTATTTAGCTGAACCGATAGCAGTAACTTTAACAATACTACCCGCTAGTCCACCTTTAGTAGAACCATTCATAGTAATAACATCATTAGACGCACCAGAGATAAAAGTTTTACCTGTAGCGTCATCTTTACCTGTATATAGTCCACCAACAAATTTGTCAGTACCATCAGTTAAAATATCCATGTCAGTCGCTGCTGTTTCTACTACAAAAAAGAAACTAGCTCCTAAATTATTTAACTGACTAGGTTCATCGTCTCTTCCAGGAGCAGTAGCTACAATACTAGGTAAAGTAAATTTACCGTCAGCGTCATTACAAGTTAATATTTTTCCTGCGTGAGCGTCTACCGTTAAAGTAGTGTCTGCTGTTAAACTGACCACATTAGCATTACCTGCGGAAATAAATCCTGCAAGTGATCTAACTGGTCCACTAAATGTTGATTTTGCCATATTAAGTCTCCTTAATTGAATCTATCGTCTTGGCTTGTCTGCTAGGGCAGTCGATAGATATGTTGTAATATCCCTAGTTGTTTTGTCATTCTAGCTCATCCATTTCAAAAAAGAAAGGGAGCCGAAGCTCCCTTTCCTAAATAACGTAAGTGATTACGCTCCTGGTGATCCAAAGATTCCTCTCCAGTCACTAAAACCAAAACTATAACGTTCTCTCGCCTTATATCTAACGTTACCAGTTTCGAAGTCTCCTTCCATACTGGTTGCTACAGGTGATCTAACGAAGTGTTTAAGTCCGTTAGGAACATCAGTTTTGATGAAGAAAGCGTCAGTATCTGTTAAATAATGATTAACTACGTAACCTTCTGAGACCATGCCCATGTTACGAATAGCGTTAATATCATTATCAGATGTACCAACTCTTCCAGGAGTTTCCATCAGTCTGTCTGCTACGAATTGCAAAGCAGGTGGTATGATTAACCTTCTTGCTTGTGCATTGATCTTTAAGTTTCTTTCATCTCTGAAGTCAGCGATATCTATTAACGCTTGTTCGAGTGAAGTTTCATTAAGATCAGCTGCAGTAGACAGCTCGTTTCTCAATTCAACGTTTGCAACAGTTGGATGGTCTGTAGCACAAAGCTCTTTTCCATCACCACCAACGAATGAAGAACTAAACGCATTGTTTAATACGTTAGCTGCTTTCACTTGTTTTGTTTGTTGCATAGAACGTGCTAAAGCTCTTGTGTATCTAGAAGAAAGAGTATCGTAGAGATTATCTTCGATAGCTTCTTCTGTTAACGCAAACGCTAAAGCTACGGTTTCATGAGTGTAACGAGAGGTAAATGATTCTTGTGCAGTCTCATATACCACCGCGGCTCCTTCACCTTTTACAGGTGCTTCCCCGAATCCACTTAACATAACTTCTTCTTCGAAAGCTCTTTCTGAGGTTTCTGTGTCGAAGATGTCTTCGTGTTCATCGTTGTAACGTTCGTACTCTAATCCGAAAAGAGCATGAAGTCCAGGAACAAGTTCTTTTACGAGTTGTGCTCTGTTAATTGCCATGATCTATTCTCCTTAAACTGCGAATGTGTTAGTTGGGAAGGTGAAGTAAGCTCTAGCATTAGCTCCTATCTCATTACTAGGAGTTAAGTCAAAACCTACACACAAAGCAACACCACTTGAAGTAGTTGCAGTTACACCTTCTTTCGATCTACCAGTAGTTGTACTACCTGCAGTTGTTGAGAGAGTGTATTTGCTGCCGATAAAACTTACCGCAGGAGTTCCTGCTGTAAATTGAGCTTCGTATACGATTCCAGGATCACTGTATACAAGAGCTTCGGCGTCTGCACTACCTAAAGTTGCTGTGCCGCCAGTCCACACTTTTGAAAACGTAGGCGTTCCATCCGTTGCCGTAAAAAATACTCCATAAAAAACACCTACAGGAGTACCAGTTGCCGTGCCTTGAATGACATATCCACTAGATAAATTAACTACATCACCACTAAATATTGATGCTGAAGTTCCACTAGCTATTCTCATTCTTGCAGGTCTGATAGTACCACCGTACATGTGATATGCTGGAGTAAACCCATCGGGTGCATTTACATTAGCCATTTTTGCCTCCTATGCCTAAAATAAAATATTACTTAATCGTCGGAATTATTCCTACTACCAAATTCAACCTTAGAAGACCTTTGGATATCACTATCTTTAATCGGCATTCTAGGGTCACTTTCTCGCATTAAGTTTTGATCTACACCTTGTAACGCAGAATCAGACTGATCTTTAAAATAAGCTGTTCTTTCGTTCGCAGTTTCGACTGGAACTTTTGCGAGTATTAGTCCACCTACCCCTATGACTCCTTTATTTTTTCCGCTATCTACAGTTGGAGCTTCAAAGTCAGGATAATCTTCTGCTCGTACAGGTTCATATCCTTCTCTAATACGTTTAGACATATTAGACTTATCATCTTGTCCTCTAGTAGCTTCTCTAATCCACCTAAACTGATATCCAGGAGGTGGCTCGGGTGCGTCTAACATTGACGGGGGTTTCCAAGGCGTTCTGCGAGTTTGAGAGTCTCGTGTCTCTGCAGATCGTGAGTTACGATCAGTGACGTCTGGTTTATATTCTTCTGTCATTTTATACTCCTTCAATATGCTTAGCATATTCTTCTAGTGGCACATTTAGTCTTTTAGCTATCGCTACTTGACTAGGTGTCAACTTGATTTTGCGTGATGATTTTTTACCACTAGCACCTCTGCTACTGGCAGCAACCTGTTGCACGGGGGCAGATTGCTCTTCTGAAAACTTGTGTGGGAAATTATCTCGCATACGTTTATCAACTTCTTGATAATAAAGATCAGAAGTAGGGTCAATACCTTCTTCTACTATTTCTTTATGTACGCCGAAAGCTGCAAACGTCATAGCGGAATCAGTCCCAAACCATGTATTTCTTGACGCCCATTCCTCTGCTTTAGGGTCTGGTGTTGTTTGCGTCGCATTAATAGACGGTTTATGTTCTTCAACAGGTACTTCAACTTCATCTTTTTCTTTAAGCTGTTGTTGTGCAGATAACCTTCTAAGGTTTTCTGCCTCAGCACTAGCTCTAGATAATTTTTCTGTTGCATCCGTAATCGCTTCCGCGTCTCCTGTTTCTTGAGCTGTTTTTAAATAAGTCTTTGCTCTTTCAATATCAGATTGTATACGATTGTCATACTCTTTGAAAAGGGAAGAATCAGAATTTTTTAATTTTTCTTTTAGCTCGTTATTAGAGTTACTGATATTTTGAGCGTAACTAACTGCTTCATCGCGTTGCCTTTCGGCTTCTCGCATTTTATAAGTTAGTTTATCAATACGTTTTTGTACTGACTCACTTATAGTATCTAACTCGTCTTTTGGTTGTTCTTCTTCAGCTGCGACGACTTGTTCTTCCATTACGGAATTATCGACATCAGCTGCCCTTGGGTCAACTTCCCCTTCGGGAAGTTCTAGTTCTATTTTTTCTGCTTCTTCTTGCATGAGTCCTCCTCAAGTTGTTATGATAAAATTGCTTCGGGATCATCAATAGTTGCTAAAATTTCGTCATCGTTTAAAAGTCGCATATCGCCACCTTCTATCTGAAAACGAGCTCCAGCATACCTACCAAAAATTACCCAATCACCTTCTTTACACCAAGCTCCGTCTGGAAACTTATTCATATCTTTATATGCGTCAGGTCCCGTGGCGACTACGTAACCAACAACAGTAGCAAGACGTTCTTTATCTACTGTTTGTTTAGCTAAATGTATACCGCCTTTAGTAATACTCGACATACTAAAAGGTAATATTAAAATACGATACCCCGTTGGACGTGGTAACTTATTTGCATGAGCTTCTAAATTTTCGTGCGTAATAGTGTTTTCTACAACTGGTTCTTCAGTTTTTAGAGAAACACCGTTACTACCAAAATTATCTACTCGATCTGGAACAGTATCAGTCATTTGCATCCTCCATATTAGAATGTAAGGTTTGAATTTCCTGTTCAGCTAAATTCAAACCCGCTATTTCACCTACTATCCGTTGGTATTGCTGTATATCTTCAACACCACCAGCAGCAAGTGTTTGCGTGAGTGCTTCTTTTCGCTCACGATATTTACGGAGCAAATGCTCCGTAGCTACGATATAATCCATTATTTAATGTAATTATACCAAAGAAGTCCTTTCGTTTGCCCGTAGGCAGCTTTTACTTTTGATTCTTTACCAACGACATTACCTTTAGCGTCAGTATTCACCTCCCCTGCTTTTACTACTTCAGTTTTAGTAGTGTCTTCCATAGCAGGTACGCTAGGTGCAGGTTTACTCGCTTTCTTAGAAGGAGCAGGATAGTCTCTATTTCTATGCATTATTATCTCCGTTTTGGTTTCTACTTTCACGAACAGTTTTCACTAATTCGTTATAGTTCTTATCAGCGTCAGCTTTTGCTTTTAACTCTAATTCTTGTAATTGTATTGCGTCTTTACTATCTTGTTTTCTTAAATCTGCTTCTATTTGTTCTCGTCTAATTTGTGCATTAAGTTGAGCTTTTTGTAATTCTATTTCAGCTGCCCTTATATCATCCATTTCTTTTTGCATTAACTGTTCTTTTTCTAATGCTAATTGTTGTTGGAACATTTGCATTTGTGGCGTTTGTTGTGCAGCAGCTTGAGCTTGTTCCATCGCTTGAGCTTGACCTGTAACTTGTTGCGTAGCTTGTGCCGCCATACCCGCTATCTGATTCATAATCTCTGGTGGCATTTCTTGACCAACAGGTGGTAATTGTTGTCCTAACGCTTGTTCTATTTGTTGTCTATATAACATTGCTTGGTGCTCTTGAATATTAGCTCCAATAATTTTCATAGCTGCAGGGTTTTGTTGTACCATTGGGTTTTGCATAAAAGCACTATGACTAGCGATATACGCTTCATGATTTTGAAATTCGTACGCTTTTATAGGGTTACCCGTAATTGCTGCTTGTTCTTCGGTGACAGGATCACGAGCAGGTATTTGTTCTTCTTCAGGTAATACCGCATCAATATCTTTTATATTTAAAGCAAGATACATTTTACGATATGCTTCTCGTAAGTCATGTAACTGCGGAGCAGATTGTGCCATTTGTAATTGAGTTTGAGCTAACGTAATACGTTGCGTCATACTAAAAATATTAGGGTCACTTACAGGAATTACATCAACGCTATCATCGAAGTCTTCTTTAAATACATTTGCTGAAGCTCCTTGTACTTGATAAGGATATTGTTGTGGTAAAAACTCACCAAAAACTCTTTTTAAAATTTTAAACTCAGTTCTTTGTGCGTAATGTAATCTTTTATGTATTGCGGACATAATACGCTGTCCTTTTTCTAAAAGAGCTACCGTAGTACCTACGGGTGCTTGAGAATTACCATCACCTGTTGGGTCTTCTATAGTGGCTGCAAAACGTTTACCCGAATCTACTAAAGCACCTAATAATTGCGTTAATGTTCCGCTAGGTTCTTTATAGGGCAGTGGTAAAAATGCGTCTTGTAATCTACCACCAGGAGCATCAACATCTCGCCACTCTCCTGGTTGTAATGGGTCATCGTGACGTTGAATATTTAATCCACGGGCTTTAAATCCTGCAGGTAAATTAGAAAGCGTACCTGCGTCAATTAATTGACGGAGCAGGGCGGTAACTGATTTAGTTAAACCGCCCATCATATGAATTAACCCAAAACCATAAAACCCTAATCCTGGAAGGAATTTATAATGCGTAAAATGTTCTATTTTTCTACGCATTGGGTCTTTTTGATCGTAATTTGGTCTAATTGCTAATACTTGGTTGTTATCTTTGCAAATAGTTACAATATAAGGCAACGCTATACCTGTTTCTTCGCCTTCTGCGTTAGTATCTTGGTAACCTTCTAAGTCTAAATCAACATGAACCTCTAATAACGTGTATTCTTCGTCATTTATCGTTCTACTAATCCCTTGTAACTCGTCAACTTTGTCATCTACCTCAGTAGTGTCCGTCGTACTCATTGGATCGCTTAATTCTACGTCTCGATAAAAACCAGAGAGCTGTAATTTACGTAATTCGTTCTCGTTCATGTGAATTACGTGAGTAATTCTTGGTGCGGTAAGTAAATCTACCGCATAATACGGTACTACTAAGTGTTCTGCTTTTACAAAACGAGCAACTGCACGTCCTAACGCAGGATCATAGTAAACTTTTTTAAAAGCGGAGCCAGATAACGGTAAATAAAACAATAATTGATCCATTTCTGGGTCATATTCTTCCATTTTGTACGTAATTTGATAATTCATGAAGTTTTTTACGCGATTTGCTTTTTCTGCTTTCGAATTATTTATCTGACCTAATATTTCTGTGTCTACAGGTCCTCCTGCAGGTAATAATTCTTTATATGCTTGAGCTTGGAACTGGGTAACGGCTTCAGCTAGTATAGGGTGGTGTACTCCTGACGCACCTTTGAACGGTTCTGACCTAGATTCGGAGTTTATCCCTAAACATTCTAACCCGTCTGCGTATGTAGTGAACCAATCGTCTCTAGATTCTAAATCTTCTTCGTATAATTGGGTTAATTCACTAGCGATACTACGTAATTCATTTTCGTCTAATCCTTCTGCTAAGTTTTCACCGAACTTATTTTCGTTTTGTTCGGGCATATCGCTGCCTAAAATAACAGAGCCGTCAGGTTGTAAAAAAACTTCTGTTTCTTCAGGTGTTTCTGCAGTAATTTCTAGTTCTATTTCTTCGCTAGGGTTAGAAATTATTGAAACGGGTTGTTTTTCAATAGCCATTGAGTTGAATCATATTACTATTTCTATTAATAATAAACCCTATCGCTAGGATAATAATCTTCATCGTCGGTAAAATCGCTACTTAACGTTAAAAATCCACCTTCTCTAAACCTTGCTAACGCTAATGTAGTCGCGTCTACTAAATCATCATTTTCTCCTGCAGGAAAATCACTAACTTCTTCCATAAGTTCTTCACCAAACCTATTATCAGGCACCCAAACTCTACCGTCTTGGAAAATAGGCGAAACAGAATTTAATCTTGCTATTTTATCTTGACCTTTTCCTGGAGAAAAAGTATTTACGGGTATACCAATACGTCTAAGTTCTTGTACTAACGGTATACCACTAGCTTTAGCTTCAATAATTACCGTATCTGGTTCCCAATAATCGTATAAACGTAGAGCTTCGTTTTTTAATTCTGGAAAATCAAACCTTTCTTTTATACAATCTATTAAAATTAAATGAGCTTCGTCCCCTGAATATATTTCATCACCTATTTTTCCTTCAGGATAAAACACGCCCCACGTAGTTATTGCAGTAAAATCCGCTCGTTCGGATTTTAAAAATGCCGTATCGTAACTTTGTATTAAATATTGACATTTAGGTGGTTTTTCTTCTTCCCAAACGTTAAACCATTCTTTAGGAATAATTGAAATACCTTCACCTGTAGGTCTTTGCATGTATTGTGCCGCCCATTTAGATGGACTTACGGACGCTTTTATACCTTCTAGTTCTTCTAATTTCCAAAAACTTTCCCAAAGCGGTTTACCACTAGGTAAAATTGCAGGAAATTCTATAATTTTCCATTGATCGGCACCTTCATCTTGTGCCATCTTTTTAGTTAATCGTCCTGTTAAATCTTTTTTATTCCAACGCGTCATTACAATAACGATTGCACCTCCTGGTTGTAACCTTTGTCGCGGTCCTGCCATATACCATTCATATGCTTCTTCTAGAGCTTTATCAGACATAGCGTCTTGTTCCGAATGTGGGTCGTCAATAATAAATAAATCTGCCCCTCTTCCTGCTAACGCACCCCCAATACCTGCGGCATAGTATTCGCCACCTTTATTAGTTAACCATTTACCCGCCGAACGACTATCCGCTTTTAATTCAGTTTCAGGAAATAGTTGACGGTATTCTTCGCCGTCAATTAAATCCCTAACTTTTCTACCAAAATTAACCGCAAGGTCGGCGGTGTGGGTTGCCTCAATAATTTTTAATTTAGGATTTTTACCTAATAAATACGCAGGAAACAAATGTGACGCAAATTCTGATTTAGTGTGTCTAGGCGGCATATTAATTATTAATCTTTTTAATTTGCCGTTAGCGATGTCGTCAAACGCTTGTGCCATTTTTACGTGGTGGTCTCCAGAAATAAACTCTGACCACATAGATTTTACAAAATCTAAAAACGTACCTGTTGCTTGTTCTTGATATTCACGTTTTTCTAATTCTTCTAATAAAATCGTAAATTCTTTCGCTTCTTCTTTACTTAAATGCGAAAAATCAATATTACGTAGGGCTTTTAATTTATCACGAGTATCGGTCATCGCTTCATTAATTCTTTAATTAATTCATCAATATCTTCGTAAGGTACTTCGTCTAAAATATTTAAATTTTCTCTAGGGTTTAATGAAATAAAAGTATCGCTATTATCTACGCCTCTACGTTTATTAGGTATTTTAATTGCATCAATACCAATATTACGTAAACCTTCACTCGCTGATTTAGTAAAACTGGTAGGTACGCCTACGACATTTTTACGTAATTCTTTTACTTGAAAAGCAGGTTCGATAAGATTTTTTTGTGAAAGATTTATTTCAAGGTTTTTTAATAATCTATCCATTTGTTTAGAAGTATCACCAACCGTTAACATATTTTTAAAATTAGGTTCTGCAATATATGCTGATCCAGGACCCCCTCGGGAAGGCATACCTCTAGCGAACTGTTTAAGTCTAGGGTCAATAAATTTATCCATTAAGTAAAGTCCCCCTTCTGAACCATGACCTTGAGGTAATTTAAAAGAACCAATACCTTTAGTTTGACTGCCATGAAATATATTTTTAGAATCATTTATTAAATCTAAAATACCTTGATTAGTATTAATCATAGGAGCTTGTGGTAATTCTATTCCTGTTTCTGTTTTTATATCTTTTTCTAAACTTTTAATTTTTGCATTAACTTTTTTTAATTGTTGTTTAGCTTTTTCTTCAGCTACTTCAGCAGCTCTACCGTCTGTAGGAATATTATTACGTTCTCTTACTATTGTTCGTTTAAGTTGGTCTGCTTCGTCTAATGCTTTCATATACGGTTTTATTAAAAACGCAGGAATACTTTTAAAAATACTAGCTGCAGCAAAACCTTGTGGTGTTGATGAAATTAAATTTAAAGGGTCGGTAACTGTTTCGTAAGCAAACTTTGCACCTTTTTTAATATTTTGATAATCGGGGCGATTACGTAGTTCGGGATTTACTGTTTCTAAAAAAGACCGCTAAGCCCACCACCGCGTATATTAGCTAATAGTTGTTCTAGTGGACCTAACGCGGGTTTTAGTTGTTGTTCAGCCATAAAAAGTAAAGCAGTTAATCTCTAAGAGGGGTTTCTTTGGTCGCGGAATCTTTATCATAATTACGATAATATTCTACTATTGATAATATTTGTTTTATGTACCTAGTTACTTCTGCCATATTCATCGATAGGTTTTCATAATTTTTAGTAGTCAACGCATAATACGCAACCGCAGGAGCTTTACCTTCTTCTACTAATTTTAAATATTCTGCCATAATCTCAGGAGTTAATACTTCAAACTTAACTTCTACTCCTTGTATTTCCATAGGCAACGGTGGGTGGTACATTGGTGCAGGTATAGCAATAGTGTTTACCTCTACGGGGGTGGTTCTAGGAAGTAGTGCACAACCGCCTAGAACCGTGAATAAACTAACTACTAGGAGAGATATTTTCATCCTTTGGGGGAGATGTGATCAGAGTTAGTTCATCCATAACTTTTTGAGTACCTTTGTTTATTACTTTTTCAATAAGTTTGGGTTTATTTAATGCTAGATTGCCAAGATCGTGCTTAGCAAATGTTTTTCTTAATTTAGTAACCTCACGGAGTGCTTCTTGTTTTTCCGCTTCTAAACTATCTAGTTGAGCGTTATGTTTTTCTTGCTCAGCTAAATAGTTTTTAATTGATTCGTTTTGTTCAGATATTTTATCTTGTAAGATTACTTGATTGGCTTTAGCTTGTGTTAATTGATTAAACAGAAAAGTAGAACCTGCCAAACTAGCTACCAAAAGACCTCCAAGAATTAAACTTAACTTAAAACCCATTACGTATCAAATATCCTAGCTTTAGCTTCTAACTCTCTAACATTAGAAGGAGAAAAACCAAACTCTTGTTTAAATTCCATTAAACGTTGTAAAAAATCATTAGCGTTAGGTGAGAGGGCATCGTTATATTGAGCTTCATTAAAATCTCTCATTTTTTCGCTGTTTAGTAAATCTAAAAAAGAGTTAGCTTCTTTCTCAAAATTTTCTCTACTTATACCTAACTCACTATTAGCGTCGTAACTATCAGTAAACAAACCAGCAGAAGTTTTAGGATAATTTTCTTCATAAATAAAACTAGGGGTAGAACGCTGTCTACGAGCTAACATAGCTGTTTCATAAAACTTATCTACTTTATTTTCAGGCAACGTTTCAGCGAAAGCATTAATACGTTCTTTACTGAGTTCATCTATTGCTGCCCTAGGTATATTTGTTTGTAACAAACTGAGAATACTCATAGGGACAGTATAGTTCAGAAAATATTTTTTGCAAAAAATTTTTTTCGCAAAATTTTTTTCATAGGGACTTATTTGTAAAGTAGTTGCAATAGTGAGTCCGAATCCAAAGGGATGGGCGGGTGGGCACCGCCGCTTGTCAATAGGGGGGTATAGACTAAATAGTTATATAAGCTAACTTACTTATAACTTCTAGTATATGTGTATGTGTTAGGGTAAGTGGTTAATATTTAACCAGTGGTTAATATTTAACCAATAGATATAGAGTATAAAAAAAGGGGGCTAGTACTCCAACACTAACCCCCTAAGGTTAAAGGTTAAAATTTAGCTTAACTTAATTAAAGCTACTCCGTTTAAGTGGGCTTTAGTTTTGCCCTCCCAGTCATCATTACCTAATAGGTAAGCTGAATAATGGCTAGTAGTCTTAGC
>CENY01169805.1_pt1 | contig 16253 bp, 13 predicted proteins | sample 356181 | NCBI WGS metagenome assembly CENY01 (sample SAMEA2619840, study PRJEB7988) | marine metagenome | isolation source: saline water (ENVO:00002010), including
GCCCTTTCAGCGAAGATCAGCGTCGCGAGGGCAATCGCCAATATGAATGCGAGCGCGACCCGAAGCCGGGACAAGGCACCTGCAAGGTCACCTCGTTTCCAGGCAAGCAACGGGCCTACGCCGGCGGCGGCGATGACGGGCACCATGAGTGGCACGAACGTGGCATGGAAGTAAGGCGGTCCGACCGAGACCTTTTCTCCGGTCAGCGCATCCAGGAACAGAGGGTAGAGGGTTCCCAGCAGGACTGTTGCACAGGCCGTCGTCAGCAAGAGGTTATTGAGTACGAGAGCACCTTCTCGACTGATGGGTGCGAAGATTCCGCCGCCCTTCAAACTTGGTGCACGAAGGGCGAACAACGTGAGTGAGCCGCCCACGACCAGAACGAGGAAGGCCAGAATGAACACGCCACGGGCAGGATCCGTCGCAAAGGCGTGTACCGACGTCAACACTCCCGACCGCACCAGGAAGGTCCCCAACAGGCTCAAGGAGAACGTCAGGATCGCCAGTAAGATGGTCCAGCTTCTCAGCGCCCCACGCTTTTCGACCACGATTGCCGTGTGCAGCAGGGCGGTTCCGGCCAGCCACGGCATAAAGGAAGCATTCTCAACCGGGTCCCAAAACCAGAAGCCGCCCCAGCCGAGTTCGTAATAGGCCCACCAGGATCCGAGGGCTATCCCGACTGTCAGGAAACACCAGGCAGCGAGAGTCCACGGCCGCACCCAGCGCGCCCAGGCAGCATCGACCTTTCCTTCGATGAGCGCCGCGATCGCGAACGAGAAGGCCATGGAGAAACCAACATAGCCCAGATAGAGAAATGGTGGATGAAATGCGAGCCCGGGGTCCTGCAGAAGCGGGTTCAGACCCTGTCCGTCGGCTGGTGCCGGCAGCAGGCGCTCGAACGGATTGGAGGTGAGCAACATGAAAAGGAGAAACCCGGTGCCGATCCATGCTTGCACCGACAACACGCGGGCCCGTAGTTCGGGAGGCAGGTTTCCACCGAAAACCGCTACGGTCGCGCCGAAAAGAGTCAAAATCAGGGCCCAAAGCAGCAATGAACCCTCATGATTGCCCCAAACGCCGCTGATCTTATAGAGCAGCGGTTTTGCCGAATGAGAATTCATTGCGACGTTCAGGACGGAGAAGTCCGACATCACATAGGCGGATGTCAGCGCGGCGAAGGATACCGTCACAAACCCAAACTGGATGATCGCAACGGGCCGGGCCATGGCGACCCATGAGTCGAAGCGAAGCTGTGCACCGATCAAGGGAAGCGTTCCCTGCACAAGGGAGAGCGCCAGCGCCAGGATCAGCGCGTAATGTCCGATCTCAACGATCATCAGTCTCTTCTCCTTGCCATTGGCCCGCCTTTTTCAAGGCTTCGGCGACCTCAGGAGGCATGTAGGTTTCGTCGTGCTTTGCCAGAATCTCAGTGGCGACGAACGTGCCCGAGCCATCGAGAGCACCGTCCGCGACGACTCCCTGGCCTTCGCGGAACAGATCCGGAAGCAAGCCCCGATATCGGACAGGGACAGAGACTGCAGTATCGGTGACCCTGAATGAGATGGTGACGCCGTCGTTGGCCTTTTCGACGCTGTTCTCTTCGACGAGTCCGCCCAGACGGAATCGACGTTCGACAGGGATGCCTTTTTCCGCTATTTCGCTGGGGCTGTGGAAAAATACGAGACTTTCGCTGAATGCATTCAGCATCAGTGCTGTCGCGACACCGAGCATGGCCATGCTGGAGAGAATGAAATAAAGCCTGCGTCGCCTACGCGTCATTCCCAGTCCCCGCTGTCTCGCCGCTGCCGCGTCTTTCGGCAAGTAATTCGAGAGTTTGACGTTCGCGCCTGAGATCCCGCCAACTCCAGATGAGCAGGGCCGTCATAACAATGGCCACCATGATGAAGGCCGGCCATACGAACAAGGCGTACCCTCCCATGTCCAGAAACTGAACCGCCGATTCCATCTGGTTGTCTATCTCCAATCGCGGTATTCGCAGCGCAACGGCGCCAAGTCGTCGCAAGCGTCAGTTGCGGAACGCTCAATCTTGATAAGCCCTAAATATATGTGGCCCATGAACGGCGTCCACCATGCAAAAAGCAATGTGCTCAACCTCGCGCCTGCGCTCGCCGTAGGGTTTGTGCCTGGCGTGCGAGAATTTCGCGCTCGAGCCGGATCAGCAAAAGCACGATGAAATAGCCGGTAAACGCAGCTATCATCACGAATAATGGTGTGAGCAACGTTGGATGAATCGACGGTCCATCCAGCCTCAGAACACTGGCCGGCTGGTGCAGTGTATTCCACCAGTCCACGGAGAACTTGATGATCGGCACATTGACGAATCCGACCAGCGCGAGGATGGCTGCCGACTTCGCGGCACGCGTATAGTCATCGATGGCCTGCCAAATCGCCATGTATCCCAGATAGAGAAAGAACAGGATCAACACCGAGGTCAGGCGGGCATCCCAGACCCACCACGTGCCCCACATCGGCTGACCCCACAATGCGCCGGTTGCCAGGGCGAGCAATGTGAACGATGCACCGATCGGCGCTGCGGCCTTAGCCGTCAAGTGGGAAAGGGGGCTCTTCCAGATGAGTCCGGCGGCGCTGGCACCGGCCATGACCGTATATGTGAAAAGCGCCATCCAGGCAGAGGGAACGTGCACGAACATGATCCGAACCGTGTCTCCTTGCTGATAGTCGGGTGGCGCGACGAACAAACTGAGATAGAGCCCTACTGCCAACAGAAGAGCGGTTATCACCGCCGCCCACGGCAGGACGCGGCGGCTCCACGTCAAGAACAGCTTTGGGTTCGCGAGGCGATGCCAGTTCACCATGGCCGGGTTATAGCACCATCTTCTGAATCGATCGTTTCACCTTACACACAACACTTGGTGATGCAGCGAATTCCCTTGAATCCAGCAGGTTATTCAAGATTCAGCCTGAGGGCCCCAGCAACTGCCCACGGTGCAAGCGGCAGCGCGATCAACAGAATCGCAGCCAGGACGAGAAGATGGGCATTGCCGCCCAGACCCACCAATGCCGCATCGATGGCTCCGACACCAAAAATGAGAACGGGTATGTAAAGGGGCAGAACCAGCAACGACAGCAGGACACCGCCCCGGCGAATTCCAACAGTCAGTGCTGCACCGATGGCGCCGACCAGACTTAAGGACGGCGTGCCAATGGCCATGGCGAGCAACAGAGTGCCATAAGCCTCGCCGCTCAAATTGAGAAGAATGCCCAGCAATGGCGATATCACCAGAAGGGGCAGACCGGTGGACAGCCAGTGCGCGAGACACTTTGCCGCCGCGACCAGTTCCAGCGGCAAGGGTGCCAGCGCCAGTTGATCGAGGCTGCCATCCTCGAAATCAACCTGAAACAGACGGTCGAGTGACAGCATGGCAGCCAAGAGCGCTGAGACCCAAATGACTCCTGGAGCGATACGCCGCAGCACCGAAGCTTCAGGCCCAACGCCTAGCGGAAACAAGGTCACGGTGAGCACGAAAAAGACGACGACCAGCATCGTTGCGCCGCCTTGCCTCAACGCAAGGCGGACATCTCGAGTCACGATTTCGATGAACGGAGTCACGATACGGGGGGCTCGCTTCCCAACACGATCGTCTTGCAATCCGGAACGGCGAGTTCACCGTGAACCGCAGCGATCACCATGCCGCCTGTCGACAGATGCTCGGAGATCAGCTGCACCAGAGTTTCACTCCCGGCGTCATCCAGGGAAGACGTGGGTTCGTCAAGCAGCCATAAGGGTCTGGCGACGGCGAGAAGGCGCGCCAGCGCCAGGCGGCGGCGCTGTCCCGCGGATAAATAATGTGTCGGCATGTCGGCAATTGCCGAAAGGCCCAACCGATCCAACGCCCGGGCATCAGTTTTGATGCCAGTAGAACGAGTCGATCCACTGAAAAGACGACGCCAGAATTCCAGGTTCTCGAGCACTGTGAATGCCGGCTTCAGGGCGTTGAGATGGCCCAGATAGTGGAGCCTGGTGAAATGGTTCTCAGGGTCTTTGGCAATGAGGTCACCTTCGCGGCGGAGTTCCCCTTCGGTCGGAGCAAGGAATCCCGCGGCCATCCGCAATAGGGAGGACTTCCCGCTGCCGTTCACCCCGCGCACGATGAGTGCTTCACCGGGATCGACGTCGAAATCAAGGTCGGTGAAGACCGTCGTATCGCCTCGCGTACAGGTGAGATTTTTGCCAGTGAAGGACAAGGTCGCTGGAGCCCGCATCTGTTGCAAAGGTAATCGGCAAACGCATGGCCTGCCGACGAATGGGCGCGAGATTACTCGTACGTTCGAATGTCGTCGATGACCTTACCGTCATTGGGAAGGCTCCCAGGCGCCACGATGGCGACCTCACCCCGCACCTTGCAGACGTTTTGCAACGACTCTGAGATCTTGTCGTCAAGACCGGTGGATGTTTCTGCAACTTCGCAATTCAAGGTCATGACATCCTGGGCGTTCTCCTGACCCACGATCAGTCGCGCTTTCGAGACTTCGGGATGTCGCGCCACGACCTCGTTGACCTGGCTCGGGTGAACGTACATGCCTTTCAACTTCGTGGTCTGATCCGCCCGGCCCAACCAGCCTCTAATTCGCGTGTTGGTACGGCCGCACGGGCTTGTGCCTTCCATGACGGCGGACATGTCGCCCGTTGCGAATCGGATCAAGGGATAGAGCGGATTGAGAAGGCTGGCGACCACTTCACCAACCTCACCTTCAGCGACGGGGTCGCCACTGCCTGGCCTGACGATTTCGACGATGATCTCTTCGTCCAGAATCATGCCTTCCAGTGATTCTGACTCGTAGGCGATGAGTTCGAGGTCTGCGGTGCCGTAACTTTGCAGCACGGTAACACCCCGCCCTTTGAATTCATCGCGCAGGCTGGGCGGCAAGGCCTCGCCGCCCACACCGGCCTTCGTGATGCTGGTGGTGTCGGTACCCGTTTCTTCTCCCTTGTCCAAAAGGATCTTGAGGAAGGAGGGCGTGCCGACATAAGCGGATGGCCGTAATGTGACCAATGGTGGCCAGCTGAAGCTCTGTATGCCCCATGCCTCCGGTGAACACCGGACATCCGATGGCTCGGGCCGCACTCTCCATCATCCTTCCCGCGGGTGTCAGGTGATAGGAGAAGGTATTGTGGACGATATCTCCCCGGCGCATGCCTGCGGCCCAGAACGAGCGCGCGAAACGCCAAAAATCGGGAGAATCGCCTCCCGGTTCGTAGATCGGGCCAGGAGATTGAAAGATCAGAGGTACTTCCGCCAATGGGACGGCATTCAAGCCGCCAAAAGGCGGGTCAGTATCCTGTCGATCAATGAGATCGGACTTGCGGGTTACGGGGAGTTGAGCCAGAGCGCTTCGGGAGTCGATGGACGGCGGGTCGATTCCATTCAGCAGGTTTGAGTAGTAGGTGGAACGCTCCACTGCCAAGGCAATCTGGTTGGGCAGCGCGGACATGAGTGCCTGTTCTCTGTCATCAGGAGAACGGGTCTCCAGATCGTCGTAAAAGGCACGATCGTCTGCCATAGGTCGTTGATTCCCGTGAATTCGTTCTGGCTTACGGAAAGGTCAGGCAAGCCAACGCTTGCGCCGCCGGTAATGCTTGACGTCGCGATAGCTCTTGCGCCCACTCACGCCGAGGCCAAGATAAAATTCCTTCACGTCTTCATTTTGTGCCAGCGTAGAGGCATCGCCACCCAGCTAGACGTCCACTTCTACATCCCCGAGGGGCCCGGAACCAAACATCCTCCTCATCCTATTCACCGAACATTAGCAACATTCATGGACGGCGCAATACGCAACTTGCCCTTATCCGAATGGCCCCGCGATTGTGTCTTCAAGACCCGGTTGCGGCTTTCACTTCGGCGATCGTGAATTGTCGTGACTGCAATTTTCCTGTGGGGGCTGGTTCTCACGCCGGGATTGTGATTGATAGTGCGCAGATGGAACTTGCGAGGGACATGATGGGGGCCCCGTTGCATCGCAAAATGGATGAAGAGGGAGGATCGTATTGTGACGACGATCGGCCATGACACGTTGAATGCGCGACGCACGTTGAGTGTGGACGGCGATTCGTATGACTACTTCAGCCTTGAAGCCGCTATGGACGCTGGTCTCGGCGATGTATCACGCCTGCCGTACTCCTTGAAGGTGCTGCTGGAGAACTTGCTGAGATACGAAGACGGGCGTTCCGTCACGGTTGACGACATCAAGGGCATGGCCGCCTGGTTGAGCAATCGCTCCTCCGATCGCGAGATTGCCTACCGGCCCGCCCGCGTTCTGATGCAGGACTTTACCGGTGTTCCCGCGGTGGCTGATCTCGCCGCTATGCGTGCCGCGATGTCGGATTTGGGAGGTGATCCAACCAAGATAAATCCACTGTCTCCGGTCGATCTGGTTGTGGATCACTCGGTGATGGTGGATCAATTCGGCTCTGCCGACGCATTTCGGGCAAATGTCGAACTGGAGATGCGTCGCAATCAGGAACGCTATTCCTTCCTACGATGGGGCCAGGGTGCATTTGACAATTTCCGGGTCGTTCCGCCCGGAACGGGCATCTGTCACCAGGTCAATCTGGAATACCTGGCGCAAGTGGTTTGGACTGCCGATGTCGATGGAAGGACCATCGCCTATCCCGATACGCTGGTCGGTACCGATTCGCACACGACCATGGTCAATGGCTTGGCAGTACTGGGGTGGGGTGTCGGCGGAATCGAAGCCGAGGCAGCGATGCTCGGACAGCCGATTTCGATGCTGGTTCCCGAAGTGGTCGGCTTCAAGCTGACGGGGGCTCTGAAGGAGGGGACCACCGCGACCGATCTCGTTCTCACGGTCACACAGATGTTGCGTCAGAAGGGCGTGGTCGGGAAGTTTGTCGAGTTTTACGGTCCAGGATTGGATCAGCTCTCGCTTGCCGATCGGGCTACGATCTCGAACATGGCGCCGGAGTACGGCGCGACCTGCGGGTTCTTCCCGATTGATTCCGAAACCTTGGCCTTTTTGCAGCTCAGCGCGCGCGATTCACGGCGCATCAAGCTGGTCGAGGCATACGCGAAGGCGCAAGGCATGTGGCGTGAGTCCGGGACCCCCGATCCTGAATTTACGGATACGCTCGAGATCGATATCGGCGACATCGAGTCCAGCATGGCGGGTCCCAAACGGCCGCAGGACCGAATCTCGCTGAGCGGCGCTGCCGAGGCATTCGAGGCATCGCTTGCGGAGGCGCGAGGTGGGTCGAGTGATCAGAAATCCGTCGCAGTTGCCGGGAAGGACTTTGAGCTCACAGACGGTGACGTGGTGATCGCGGCAATCACGAGCTGCACCAATACCTCCAATCCCAGCGTCATGGTCGGGGCGGGACTTCTTGCGCGAAACGCTGTTGCGAGGGGGCTGAAGGTCAAGCCATGGGTGAAGACATCGCTGGCCCCAGGATCCCAGGTTGTCACGGATTACCTTGAGAAAGCCGACCTACAGGATGCTCTGGACGCACTGGGCTTCAATCTTGTCGGGTACGGCTGCACCACTTGTATCGGCAACTCCGGACCGCTGGATGATTCGATTTCGAGTGCCATTACGGACGGTGACCTGGTCGTCGGCGCCGTTTTGTCGGGGAACCGAAACTTCGAAGGTCGCGTGAATCCGCAAACGAAGGTGAATTATCTCGCCTCGCCGATTCTCGTGGTGGCATACGCCATCGCCGGGAATGCCGGGATCGATATCACCAGCGAATCTCTCGGCGAAGGCAGCGATGGTAATCCGGTCTATCTCAAGGACATTTGGCCATCGAATCAGGAGATTACGGATGCCGTGCGTTCGTGTGTAATCCCCGAAATGTTCAGGGAGCGTTACGGGGATGTTTTCTCCGGCACCGATGCCTGGCAGAAGGTGGAAACGGTCACAGGTCTTACTTACGAGTGGGATATCGGGTCGACCTACGTTCAGCATCCTCCGTTCTTCCAGGACATGTCGCAGGAGCCCGGAACATTTTCTGATATCACAAATGCCCGAATGCTCGCCCTTCTCGGGGACAGTATTACAACCGACCATATTTCACCTGCCGGTTCGATCAAGCAGGACGGCCCGGCAGGGACCTATCTGGTCAGCCATCAGGTGCCGGCGGCGGAGTTCAACTCATACGGTGCGCGGCGCGGCAATCACGAAGTCATGATGCGAGGCACTTTTGCAAACATCAGGTTGCGAAATGAAATTGTGCCGGGAACAGAGGGCGGTGTCACTCGGCACATGCCCAGTGGCGAAGAGATGTCCGTTTACGATGCGGCGATGCGATATGAGGCAGAAGGAGTCCCACTTGTCGTCTTTGCCGGCAAGGAGTACGGCACTGGATCATCTCGCGACTGGGCGGCCAAAGGGACTCGGTTACTGGGCATCAAAGCGGTTGTCGCCGAGAGCTTCGAGAGAATCCATCGGTCGAATCTGGTCGGTATGGGAATTTTGCCACTGCAGTTCAAGGACGGAATGGACCGGAAGTCGTTGAACCTCGACGGAAGTGAGACATTCGACATTGTCGGCGTGGCCGATGGAATCACGCCTCGGATGGATGTCACTTGCCGCATTACACGCGCCGACGGTTCCGTTGAAGAGATCTCACTGACATGTCGTGTTGATACGCTGGATGAGGTGGAATACTACCGGCATGGCGGCATTCTTCAGTATGTGCTGCGTAACCTGATGGAGCCTGTAGCGGCCTGATGAAGGGTCCTCACCGGACCCGCCCAATGGTCGCCAGGGTAAGCGCGGTGAATGTTCGCCAGTAGCTTCCGGCAGTCGATGCCTCACTGAAGAGTGATTGGCCTGTGTTTATGGTGGGGCGTATATGGGCTGGATCATGAGCGCCTCAAGAATCTTTGGAATAGTTGTCGCGGTACTGTTGGGTGCGGCATCGGCAGTGGCCGGTGACCGGTCTCCGACCGTCGTTGAATTGTATACGTCTCAAGGCTGCAGTTCGTGTCCACCGGCCGACCGCTACCTTGGTAAGCTGGCTGAGCGTGAAGACATCATCGCGCTGTCATTCCACGTCAACTATTGGGATTACATCGGTTGGAAAGACACCTTTGCGCTGCCGGAATCGACGGCGCGCCAGCGTCGGCATGGGCGGGCTCTGAACGCGCGCTATGTCTACACACCCGAGATGGTCATCGGCGGAGTTGTCGACGTGGTGGGCTCACAGAGCCATGAAGTTGAAAAGACGCTCGCTGAAGCTCGGCTGTCCAGCCTCAACAGCCTTTCTGTAAGCCTTACAGAATCGGATCAGGCCTCGGCGACCATCAGGATCTGTGCGAAGGCCGAATGGCCGGAGGCGGACGTGTGGCTGATCGAGTTCGATAAGCAGCATACAGTGAACGTGCGTCGCGGTGAGAACTCTGGACGCCAACTCACGTACTACAATGTTGTGCGGAACATTCGGAAGGTTGGCACTTGGAAGGGTGACATGACCGAAATTCCTGTCGATCTTTCCGCCATCCGAGAGGGTGGCCGCGATGGCTGCGTGGTCATCGTGCAAAAAGCGCACGGCGGACCTATTTTTGGCGCTGCCCGACTTCAACTCTTGGCGAGCAACTAGAGGGCTTGGCCCCCGAGCTGAAATTACCCTAGTCCGCGTTCGTCGCGTCGATGCATTTCGTCATGACACCTGCCAGGCGCCGTGAGAATTCTGCCGGATCCGGCAGCGGTTCGCCTTCTGCTATACGGGCCTGATCGAGCAGCAGAAATGCCGTGTCTTCGAGGGCGTCCGATGCGCCCTTCTGAGTTGAACGCTCGGCCAGCGATCTGATCAAAGGATGTTTCGGGTTGATCTCCAGGACGCGTGGTGCGAGCTCATTGAGCTGGCCCTGCTGCTTCAGCATCCGGGCGAGATGCATGTCCAGATCGTGTTCGTCAGCGACCAGGCAGACGGCACTGTCTGTCATGCGCTCCGAGGTCCGGACGTCTTTCACCGCATCACCGAGCGTTTGCTTCAGCAGGGCGATCAAGGTGCCTGTCTGGCTGTCTGAAGGCTGATCGTCTTCCTCTGCCGATTCGTCATCACTTGGCAGTTTTTCGAGGTCAGCCGCACCTTGCGTGACGGACCGGAAGGGTTTCTCGGAATACTGCTGGACTGTCGGCACCCAAAATTCATCCACCGCATCCGTCAGGAGCAGCACCTCGACACCCCGAGCGATGAAGCCCTCCAACTGAGGACTGCGGCGTAATCCTTCAAGCGACTCGCCGCTGATGTAGTAGATGGCGTCCTGACCTTCCTTCATGCGCCCGACGTAGTCGTCGAGGGAAACCAGATCGTCGCCCGAGACTGTGGAGCGGAACCGGGCGATCTTGAGAAGGTCTTCACGCCGTTCCGCGTCTTCATAAATACCTTCCTTGAGGACGGCACCAAAATTCTCCCAGAACGTGGTGTACTCCTCCGGCTGTTTTTCGGCCTTCTTCTTCAGCTCTGTCATCACGCGCCGGACCACGGCGCTCTTGATGCGGGTGATAACCGGGCTCGTTTGGAGCAGTTCGCGGCTGACGTTGAGAGGAAGATCCTCCGAGTCGATGACACCCTTCAGGAAGCGCAGATAAGGCGGCACCAGGCCCTCGTATTCATCGGTGATGAAGACCCGCTTGACGTAGAGCTTCACTTGATGGCGGCGATCCGGGTTGAAGAGATCGAAGGGCCGGACCGACGGCACATACAGAAGAAGAGTGTATTCAATCTTCCCTTCCGCGCGGGCATGAATGGTCATCCAGGGTTCGTCGAAAGCGTGACCGACGTGGTGATAAAACTCCTTGTACTGATCCTCGCTGATGTCCTTTCTGGGGAATGTCCACAGGGCGGTCGCCGCGTTGAGTTTTTCGTCCTCGCCTTCCAGCAGAATCGGGATCGGAATGTGATCCGAATAGGTCTTGATAATGTGTCGAAGGCGCTCCGGGTCGGCGAACTCTTTTTCGGTTTTCTTCAGATGAACGGTTACCGATGTTCCGCGCGAGTCTCGTTCCGCTTCCGCGATAGAGAATTCGCCCGAGCCATCAGACGTCCAGCGCCATGCCTGGTTCTCTCCCGCTTTTCGGCTCGTCACCTCGACGCGATCTGCGACGATGAATGCTGAATAGAACCCGACACCAAACTGTCCGATCAATGCGACGTCCTTTGACGAATCGCCGGAGAGCTGATCCACAAATGCCTGCGTTCCTGACCTGGCAATGGTGCCGAGATTTTCGATCAGTTCATCCCGGCTCATGCCGATACCGTTGTCACTTATGACAAGCGTCCGCGCCTTCTGGTCGGCGCTCAAACGGATGCAAAATTCTGGGTCGTCTTCTGTAAGTGCGGGCTTCGTCAGCGCCAGATAGCGCAGCCGATCGCAGGCATCTGAGGCATTGGAAACCAGCTCCCGGAGGAAGATCTCTTTTTCGCTGTAGAGCGAATTGACAACAATGTGAAGCAGGCGGCTGACTTCCGCCTGAAAGGATAGCGTTTCCTCTGACATGGCCTTCTGGTTCCTTGCCTTAGATCGGTATCGATTCGAACCGTTCGGCGGAAAATATGTTCACCTTCGTCCCTAATTCAACCCATCTCGAGACTCTTGAGTGAAACTGTGGCATTCGGCGACATCCCCCTTCTGCAAACTTTGACGGTATTCTGAAACCCGATTGTCGATCGCCAGGCTTGCGGCCCCTTCCAGAATCGGAGTAGGTAGCCACGGTTGTGATGGATTGCACGCCTTCCAGGTTCGGTTCCATGTTTGGTTGGCAGAGCCAAGAGCGTGCCCAAGGAGGAATGTGATGGCGCGGAACAAGATCTCTCTTATCGGCGGCGGAAACATCGGGGGTACTCTCGCCCACTTGGCGGGCCTCAAGGATCTTGGCGACGTCGTAATTTTCGATATCGTGAAAGGGCTTCCTCAGGGAAAAGCTCTCGACCTGGTGGAGTCATCTCCCGTCGAGGGATTTGATTCCAGGATGTCCGGGGCCCAGGGGTATTCCGCCATTCGTGGTGCGGACGTGGTGATCGTCACTGCTGGCGTTGCGCGCAAGCCGGGCATGAGTCGTGATGACCTCTTGGGCATCAACACGAGTGTGATGATGCAGGTTGGCGAGGGTATCAAGCGCTATGCCCCCGATGCATTCGTAATCTGTATCACCAATCCCCTGGATGCAATGGTCTGGGCCCTGCGTCAGTCGACGGGATTGCCTCACAACAAGGTTGTTGGCATGGCTGGGGTCCTGGATTCAGCGCGTTTTCGCTATTTCCTGGCGGAAGAGTTCAACGTTTCTGTTGAGGACGTGTCCGCCTTCGTGCTCGGTGGACATGGTGACAGCATGGTTCCGCTCGTGAGGTATTCGACGGTGGCGGGTATTCCCCTTCCCGACCTCGTCAAGATGGGTTGGACGACCAAGGAACGCCTGGCCGATATCGTGCAGCGGACACGCGACGGTGGTGCGGAAATCGTTGGATTGTTGAAAACCGGTTCCGCGTTTTACGCCCCGGCGAGTTCCGCCATTGCCATGGCGGAGTCATACCTGAAAGACAAGAAGCGCGTACTCCCCTGCGCGGCGTATTTGGATGGCCAGTACGGCGTGCGGGACCTTTACGTGGGTGTACCCGTCGTGATCGGCTCAGGGGGAGTCGAACGAATCGTCCAGATTGATCTCAACAAGACTGAGCAAAAGGCCTTCAAGAGTTCCGTTGCCTCAGTCCGCTCCCTGGTCAACGCCGTCAAGCGATTGAAACCGGAACTTGCACCCCGCCGACGCAGAAAGCGGCGCACGAAGAAGTGATCCCACGGCAAGTCCTTCCACACTGAAAAATGGTTGTGGTTGTGTGGTTTGGGTGATGACCCTCACCTGCAGCACCGGTTTTCCCCCAATCCTGTCGGTGCTATAAAAGCCGGCGGCAAGGGCACGCGCCGCGTCAAAATTGTTTGGCGCTGGTAGAGTTCGGATGACCGGCGGGTGGAGGCCATGAATATTCACGAATACCAAGCCAAGAGTGTTCTCGCGAAATACGGTGTCGCGGTCCCGACCGGATACGTTGCCACCAGCGAGGGCGAGATCGCCGATGTTGTCGGCAAGATTTTAGGACCCGTGTGGGTCGTGAAGGCGCAGATTCACGCGGGTGGCCGCGGCAAGGGTGGCGGCGTCAAGGTGTGCAAGTCTGCGGATGAGGCGACCGAAGCGGCGCGCGGAATCCTGGGCATGACCCTGGTAACGCCTCAGACGGGCCCGGAAGGCAAGGAAGTCCGCAGGGTCTACGTCGAGGAGGGGTGTGACATCGCGCGCGAGTTGTACCTCGGCATGCTGATCGATCGGGCGACCAGTCAGGTAACGATCATGGCTTCGACGGAAGGTGGCATGGAAATCGAGGAAGTCGCCGCCGAGTCCCCCGAGAAAATCTTGATGGTCTCGATTGATCCGGCTACCGGCATTCAACCTCACCACGCGCGCCGTATTGCATTTGGCCTCGGCCTCGAGGGTAAGCAGGTCGGCTCCGCTGTCAAGTTCATGATGGGTCTCTATCAGGCATTCAATGATACCGACGCCAGCCTGATCGAGCTCAATCCGCTGGTCGTTACCAAGGACGGTGACGTGATGGCGTTGGACGCCAAGATGAACTTTGACGACAACGCGTTGTATCGGCATGCAGATATCGCCGAGATGCGAGATGAATCTGAAGAAGACCCGACGGAGATTAAGGCCCAGCAGCACGAACTCAGTTACATCAAACTCGATGGTAATATCGGCTGCATGGTAAATGGCGCAGGTCTGGCCATGGCCACAATGGATATCATCAAGCTCTTCGGCGGAGAACCGGCCAATTTCCTGGATGTCGGTGGTGGTGCCACGAAAGAGCGCGTGACGGAGGCATTCAAGATAATTCTGTCGGACGACAATGTGCAGGGCATTCTTGTCAATATCTTCGGCGGCATTATGCGGTGCGACACGATAGCCGAGGGTGTGGTTGCCGCCGTCAGGGAAGTCAGGCTGGATGTACCTCTGGTCGTTCGCCTCGAGGGTACAAACGTGGACCTCGGGAAGAAAATTCTCGCTGAGTCCGGGCTGCCGATCATTTCCGGCGATGATCTCGCCGATGCGGCGGAGAAAATCGTCGCTGAGGTCAAGGAGGCTGCCTGATGTCCGTACTGGTTGATTCGAATACCAAAGTAATCTGCCAGGGGCTGACCGGCGCCCAGGGTACGTTCCACACCGAGCAGGCAATCGCATACGGAACGCAAATGGTAGGCGGCGTTACGCCGGGAAAAGGGGGTACCACACATCTCGATCTGCCTGTCTTTGACACGGTTCAAGCGGCGGTCGATTCCACTGGGGCGAATGCAACGGCAATCTACGTCCCACCCCCGTTTGCCGGTGACGCAATTCTCGAGGCCATCGATGCCGGGATTGAACTTGTCGTGTGCATCACCGAGGGCATCCCGGTGATCGACATGGTCCGCGTGAAGCGGGCGTTGAACAATTCGACGAGCCGTCTGGTGGGTCCCAACTGCCCCGGTGTCATCACACCGGATGAATGCAAGATCGGAATCATGCCGGGTCATATTCACACCCGGGGGAAAACTGGAATCGTTTCCCGGTCGGGGACGCTCACCTACGAGGCCGTCGGCCAAACCACGGCTGCGGGACTTGGACAGACGACCTGTATCGGAATTGGTGGCGATCCGGTGAATGGAACCAATTTTATCGATTGCCTCGATTTGTTCCTTGGTGACGATGAGACCGAATCGATCATCATGATTGGTGAGATCGGCGGAAGTGCTGAGGAGGAAGCTGCGGATTTCATCAAGAGCAGCAAGGTCAAGAAGCCGGTAGTCGGATTTATCGCCGGACGAACAGCCCCGCCGGGTCGGCGGATGGGTCACGCGGGCGCCATCATTTCCGGCGGCAAGGGAGGGGCCGAGGACAAGATCGAAGCGATGCGCAGCGCCGGTATCACCGTCGCAGACTCGCCCTCGGCTCTGGGAACAACGATGGTGGAGGTTCTGAAGGGGTAGGGTGCCGACCATCCACCCCGGATTAACACGGGGCGAGACTTGCGCGTTTCAATAGTGGGTTATACGGAGCGACGGTAGCATCATGTCTATCGAACTCGACAAGACCGCCTTCCTGACGGGCAATGCCAGCGGCTTTCTCGAAGAGCTTTACACTCGTCACCTCAATGATACGGCATCGTTGGATCCAAGCTGGCGCGAATTCTTCTCCGATTTGGGTGACGATGCCGCCAGCGTCATCGCGGAAGCGCAAGGCGCACCATGGAAACGCCGGGATTTGTTCTGGGATACCGGCGACGGCGACCGCGACGGCAAGAAAGCGGCACCGGCGGGGGACCGTCAATCGACCCTGGACTCCCTCCGGGCCTTGATGTTGATCCGGGCCTACCGTGTTCGAGGGCACCTTGCAGCCACTCTCGATCCTCTCAACCTGGAGCCCCGTGAATATCACCCGGAACTCGATCCGAAATCCTACGGGTTCACGGATGCTGATATGGACCGGCCCATCTTCATCAGAAGACATTGCCCGAACCTGTCACGCGCATACCACGCTTGCGGAAGCGATCAAGGAAGCCGCTCTCGACGCCCAGGGGCGGGTGATTCACGCGTAGGATATTCTCTGAATTTTTGATGCCCGGTGCGCGCTTGCCTCTTACCCAAACGTGCAGGTCGGATCGGGATAGGAAGGACTCCCAAACAGAGAGGTTCGCGCCATGCGCGGGCTGAGCGGGCGGCACCTGATCGCGGTCATGTGCGTCGCCGAGGTTTTGGGCATGGCGAGTTTCGCCATGTTTCCGGCGCTGATGCCCGGATTCATCCAGGAATGGTCTTTGTCCAACACCGAGGCGGGATGGATCAACGGCCTCTACTTTGCCGGCTATACCGTGGCGGTGCCGATCCTTGTGAGTCTCACCGACCGTGTTGATCCACGTCGAATCTATCTCGCCTCGGCTGTCATTACCTCTGCCTCTGCGTTTGGCTTCGCGTTCTTTGCCGAAGGTTTCTGGTCGGCGCTGATTTTGAGGGCAATCGCCGGGGTCGGCCTGGCCGGCACCTATATGCCGGGCCTGAAGGCTCTGAGCGATCGTTTCGAGGGCCCCGCGCAAAGCCGGGCGGTCGCGGTATACACGGCGAGCTTCGGCGTCGGCGCCAGTGTCTCCTTTGCCATGGCGGGCGAACTGGCGGAGTTGTTGGACTGGCAGGGCGCGTTTGCAGTGGGCGGCGTCTGCGGGCTGC
>CENY01168363.1_pt1 | contig 16214 bp, 12 predicted proteins | sample 356181 | NCBI WGS metagenome assembly CENY01 (sample SAMEA2619840, study PRJEB7988) | marine metagenome | isolation source: saline water (ENVO:00002010), including
TTTGGGTATACTCAGCGGCTTACAACGATTTGGGGACACACCGATGACCAACATCATTGATCGATTTCGCCTGGACGACCAGGTGGCCGTCGTCACCGGCGCCGGACGCGGCATCGGAGAAGGACTGGCACTGGGATTGGCCGAGGCCGGAGCCGACGTCGTTCTCGCCGCCCGGCGCACGAACGAAATCGAAGCGGTAGCCGAAAAGGTGGAAGCCCTGGGCCGGCGCGCTCTGCCGGTAACCACCGACGTGATGTTCATCGAGCAGGTCCAGGATCTGGCAGACGCGGCGTTTACCGAGTTCGGTCGTCTGGACTGCTGGGTGAGCAACGCCGGTGGTGCCGACGATCGGGTTCCGCGCACATTCATGGACATGCCAGAACGCCAGTGGGACTTCCAGATGAATCTGAATCTGAAGGCCGTGTGGACAGGCGCCCAGGCCGCATCACGCATCATGAAGGACAACGGTGGTGGCACCATCATCAACATCTCCTCAGCAGCGGCCGGCAACGCCTCGCCCTTCAACGGCCCCTATGCGGTGGCCAAGTCCGGAGTGAACAACCTGACCCAGACCCTGGCGGCGGAAATGGCAGCCCATGGGATCCGGGTCAACGGCGTATCTCCCGGGCCCATTCCCACTGAGGTGTTCATGGAGTTTTTGAACCTCAAAGAGGAAGACATCCCTGAGCTGGGTGAGCGATTCCAGATCCCCTTGGGTCGCGTGGGCATGCCGGAAGACATCGCGCCGGCCGTGGTCTACCTGGCGTCCGAAGCGTCCTCTTGGATGACCGGGCAGACGATCTCGGTAAAAGGCGGGCCCTGATCGCCCGCCGCAGGGTTACGAAACAAGAATTGTAGAGAGTACCCAATGAACAGCGCAGACCTGATCATCCGCAACGCGCGCATCATCGACGGCACCGGTGCCGCCGAGCAGCGCGGCGATGTCGCCATCACAGACGGCAAGATTTCCGCGGTGGGCACCGTGGAAGGCTCGGCCATACAGGAACTGGACGCTCAGGGCCGCATCCTCACGCCCGGCTTCATCGACATCCACACCCATTTCGATCCTCAGCTGTGCTGGGACCGCCTAGCTACGCCATCCATCGAACACGGGGTAACCACGGTGGTCATCGGTAACTGCTCGTTGAGTCTCGCACCCGTGCGTGGCCTGGGCAGCGAAAAGATCGTCAGCATGTTCGGCGTGATCGAAGACATCTACAAACCCACCTTCGACGCCGCTGTGCCGTTCTCCTGGGAGAGCTTTTCGGACTACCTGGATTTCATCCGGCCCGGATTGGGCATTAACGTGGCCGCGCTCATCGGGCACTCCGCATTGCGCTACTACGTGATGGGAGCCGAGAGCCAGGAGCGCACCGCCAGCGCCGACGAGATCCAGCAGATGTGCCAGATTGTGGAAGAAGCCATGGCCGCCGGCGCGGCCGGAATCTCTTCGTCCTACGTGGATCGGGACGAGAAGATGCGGCCGGTACCCAGCCAGTATGCCGATCTGGACGAGAAGATCGCCCTGGCCAAGGCCGTGGCAACCAGCGGGCGCGGCGTGTGGCAGGTGGTGCCGAACTTCCTGGACATGGAGCAGCAACTCGCCAACATCCGCGAGCTGGGTGACATCAGCCTCGCTGCCAGCATCCCCTGCTCCCTGCAACCCGTGTTGTCCTCACCGCTGGATCCGCGCGCGAGTCAGATCATCGCTGCGCTGGAAGCCGAACGGGAGCGCGGTGCCCGCGTCTACGGGCAGGTGATGCCGCGCTGCTTCGACATGAACCTGCGGTTGTCGGAAACCAGCATGCTGCTGTTCGCGCTGCCAAGTTGGAAAGCCATCATGGACCTGCCGAGTTCCGAACGGCGTGGCCACTTCGAGGATCCGGACACCCGGGCCAAGCTGGTGGACGAGATGGGCAACGCCACAGGAATGAGCATGGCGCTCCCCATGCTGAAGGTGGGCGAGGTATCCGCTGAAGAAAACCAACCCTACAAGGGCCGCTCGCTGGCGGAAATCTGTCAGACCGAAGACAAGGCCCTGGCAGACGTGATTCTGGATCTCTCCCTCGCAGACGATCTGGATGCCGAATTCAAGTTGGAAAACGTGATGAACGCCGACAAGGAAGCCGTGGCCGACCTCATCGACCACCCGTTGCTGCATTTCGGGGCGTCCGACGCCGGCGCGCACATCACTCAGTTCTGCGGCACCGGCGACACCACCCATATGCTCGAACACTTCGTGCGCGACTCCGGCCGCATTACCCTGGAACGAGGCGTTCACCGCATGACAGGCGAGGTGGCCGCCGACTGGGGCCTGCATGACCGGGGCACCATCGCGGAAGGCAAAGCGGCCGATCTGGTGCTCTTGGACCTGGACGCCATTCATTGCGGTGACATGGAATTCGTGGACGACTTTCCCGGCGAAGCTCGGCGTTACGTACGGCGGGCCGATGGCTATGCGGCCGTTCTAGTCAATGGGGAAATCGTGCTGCAAGACGGCGAGTACACCGATGCCAGGGCGGGGAAAGTCGTCTAGGAGCGCGCGAATGCAGTACACCAACCTGGGGCCCACGGGCGTACGCGTATCCCGCATATGCCTGGGCATGATGACCTACGGCTCCAGCGCCTGGCGCGACTGGGTGCTGGATTACGATGCGTCGCTGCCTTTTGTAGAAGCCGCCCTGGAAGGCGGCATCAACTTCTTCGACACGGCGGACGTATACTCCAACGGCGTCTCCGAAGAAGTGCTGGGGCGGGCGCTAGCCGACCTGAGCGTCGACCGTGAAGACGTAGTGATTGCCACCAAGTGCTTCAACGGCACCCATGACGGTCAGCGCAACCGCTGGGGGCTTTCGCGCAAGCACATCCTGGCGGCGTGCGATGCCTCGTTAGCTCGATTGGGCACCGACTACATCGATCTGTACCAGATTCATCGCTTTGATCGTCGTACTCCCATCGAAGAGACCATCGACGCGCTCACCCACCTGGTGCGCGTAGGCAAGGTCCGCTACCTGGGCGCCTCCAGCATGTTCGCCTGGCAGATGGCCAAGTACCTGTTCACGGCAGATGCACGGGGTGGGGAGCGCTTCGTCACCATGCAGAATCACTACAACCTGATATACCGGGAAGAAGAACGGGAGATGATTCCGCTGTGCGCGGATCAGAACGTGGGGCTCATCCCATGGAGCCCTCTAGCGCGCGGCTACCTCACCCGCACGCGCGCCGCCGTCAAGGACACCGTGCGCTCCCAGTCCGACGACTTCGCGGGCTCGCTTTACCGTCGCGACAGCGACTTCGACATCATCGACCGCAATGCTGAACTGGCCGCGCAACTGGGCGTGACCCCCGCTCAAACCGCTCTGGCATGGATGTTGAGCAAACCCGGCATCACGGCGCCCATTATCGGAGCATCAAAGCCCGCTCATCTTTCGGACGCTCTGGCCGCAGTGGATCTCAACCTGGATAGCCAGGCCGTCGAACATCTGGAGGCACTCTACGAGCCTCACACTATCGCCGGCCACCAATAGTCACCAAGTACGGCCAGCTGGGCTGATCTGATCAGGCGCTGGCGGCCTTTGCCGGAGCGTCTTCCGACCCGACGGTACTACGATACCACCAGCCTCGATGCGCTAAATGGTGCGGGCAACTGCCGCCGCGCCATGAATTGCCGTCATGATGCTGTTTCGCCCACGCACATCACCCACCAGATGTGTGGTCACCCCGGTGGCCGCCAGGCGCTCGCCCAGCTCGCGGTTGGGTTCGTTGTAGCCCACCAACACCACCGTGCGAGCGGCCAGCCGCCGGCTGCGCTCGGTAAACAGCACGCCCACCTCTACTTCCTGAGGGTTGATGGCACGCAGGTAGTGGCCCCCGACAAAGTCGAAGTCCGAAGACATCAACCGTTCACGGGCAGACCCGGTGGTCACCGGCGGAAACGGCAGGTTCTGCCCGATTGCGTCGACGCGAGACACCATGGTAACCGGCACCCCTGCCTGCAACAGCACATCGGCGGCCGATATGGCCTCGAAGGAACCCGTGTCATCGAACACCACCGCAGGTCCCTCGATGTTGGTTATGTCACCAAATCCGAACAGATCCCAGGAACTGTATACGTGAGGCAGGTCGTAACCGGGGATCGGTGCCGCAGGCGTGGACAGCTGAAATCCGTCTGACCGCGGCGTGGTACCGGTAGCCAGGATCACCTCATCCGCCCCGATCTGCTCGACCATCTCCTCGTCCACCATGGAGTTCAGGCGCACCTTTACGCCCAACGCGTCGATCTCATCGGCCAGCCACGAAGTGATGGCGCCCAGATCGGAACGACCGGGCGCACCCGCCGCCATGACTACCTGGCCACCCAACACCTTCATGGCCTCGTGGAGTTCCACGTCGTGGCCACGCATAGCGGCCGTGCGGGCGAACTCCAGACCGGCCGGGCCACCACCCACCACCAGCAACTTCTTGGTCGTATCTGTTAATCCCTGGGGGTCGTGGGTCACCGCCTCTTCCTTGCCGGCGGCGATATTCACCACACAGCTCAGCCGCCCAGCCGTCATCAGCTGGCCAACGCAGCCCATGTTGGATCCGGTACACGGCCGGATCTTGTGCTCCTCTCCCCGGCGGGCTTTGTTGACCAATTCGGGATCCGCTATGAGCGCGCGCACCATGGAGACCATGTCGGCTTCTCCAGAACCGACAATATGGCTGGCGTGGTCCATGGTCATGATGCGCCCCACCACAATGGTGGGAGATTTCAGTTCTGGAGTAATGACCTTATTGGCCGGCATTTCCACACCCAACGGGTCGTCTGCTGGGGCGATGAGCTTGTGAAAGCGCCAATAGGCGCCCATGTGCAGGGATACGTAGTCAACCAGGTCATCGACAGATTGTGCGATCTTCGCGTTAAGCTCCGCCGTCAGCCCGCCCGGCACGTAGTCTTCGTTGGGCAGCCGCACGCCGACAGCAAAGTCCGCCTCCCCCACCGCATCGCGCACCGAGGCAATGACTTCCAGTAGAAATCGCATCCGGTTGTCGAACGAGCCCCCATATTCGTCTGTTCGTTTGTTAAGCGCGGGCGACAGAAACTCATGAATCAAGTAGCCACTGGATGCGTGGATATCCACGCCGTCCAGACCGCCATCCCGCACCCGGCGCGCCGCGTCACCAAAAGCCCCAACCACATCGTCGATCATGGTCTTGGTCATGGCGATGGGCATGCTGCCACCCATGGGGTTGGGTACCGCGCTGGCCGACCAGGCCTCCGGCATCATGCCGCTGCTCGCACCCGAGTGGTAAAGCTGGTGAAACATCTTCATGCCGTGGGGATGCACCCGACTGGACAGCTGCTCCAGCAGCGGCAGGCAGTCGTCCGAAAACAACCTGATTCCGCTCGGCGCGCTGGGGTGCACGCCGGTGGCCTCCACCGTTGACATGCCCACACCGCCGCGCGCCCTGGCCTCGTGGTAGGCAATCAGCGCCTCGCCCTGCAAACCCGTGCCATGGGGCGACCGCACGATGCGGTTCTTGATCGTTACCCCACCCACGTCAATGGGCTCGAAAAGATTGTCATATAGCGCCACGTGTTCATCCCCCCTAGTCGAAGCGGCTGGAATTACTTTACCACCAAGAGAAGCCTGCCAACGTCGCAAGTCATACAAGGGCGCATCGGGCAAGATCCAGGCCATTGGCGCCACACCAGTTCATGCCAGCCACCTAGCCGGAATGTTCAACTCGAACAGCTCCGTAATGCTTATGCTGTTGATGCCATATTCCGCGCTTACATCCAGGGCGAATTCCGACACGTCGTTGGTGCGCGCGTAAACGAACAAGTTGGGATACTTGCGCTTGATCCACAGCGCGGTGCGCAGATTGTCTTCCTCGCTGCCCGTTCCCAGGATGACCGTGGGTTCATTGCGGGCCAGGTCGAAGGTATCAGTGAGCTGACGCCACACCTCCGGATGAGAGATGTCGCCTTCGTAGACCTCGCGTCGAAAGTCCGAACTCAACCGCTGCTGCTCATCCACTACCAGTACGCGCCGGTCGGCATCCGCATCGATGACGGCGACTGCCTCAATCTCGTCCCCCGCGTTGTTGGCCAGTTCTTCCAGCACCGTCTGGCCAAACCGCCCGAAGCCGGCCATGACCACCAGATCTCGAGCCTGCGTCTTGCGGAACTGTTCGGTGAGCAGATTGCGAACCAGGGCCGTTGCCGCCAGATGGTAAATGTTGAACGTCTCGCATTGGTTGGCGAGTTGGGTACCCTCCATGGCACGCATGAACCGAATGCGGTGACAGTGCAATATCACCCGGCCTTCGGCCAGCCTCGGGTAACGCGCCAGCATCTTGCTGGCGGCCTCATAGCATTGGAAGTTGTCATCCGACATCAGCAGCACACGTCGCGCCCGCCCCACCCGCAACTCCTTTTGCAGATAGCTGCGCGTGATGTCGCCCGCCACCACGATAACGCCGAAGGTGTCGCGCAGTTCCTGGTCACGCACGCGGTCTGCCTCGTCGGCCACCACCACCACCGATACGTTGGAATCCTTGGCACGCAACGCGCGCAGGTACACGCTGGTGAGTTTGCCCGTACCGGCGATGACGATATGGTTTTTCAACCACCGGAATTGCCAGCGGTGGGGAGACACCACTCGCAGCACGGCCTCGATTACCGCCGAGGCGGTGAGCAACGGCGCGCCAAAATAGGCCACCCAGAGCAATCCGCGCGCCAGAGACGGTCCGCCACTAGGCGTGCCGATGTCCAGGCCGCCCACTACGAACAAACCCAGGCTGTAGTACGCGCGGGTAAGCCAGTCGGCGGCAATCACCTGTGGGCGCTCGGTGAGCGACACCCCCATGCTCAGCCCCACAAAACCACACAGGAACAGGCCAACTGCCGCATACCAGCGCCATCCGAAAGCAGGTCGCTTGAAATACTCCACTGCTACTCTTGCCGACCCGCCAGCCGCGGCTCCCAGACCAGTTCCGGCACGGGCTCACCGCGCAGATAAGCGCGCAGCATGGCGTTAACGATCTCCGGCTGCTCCTGCTGCACCCAATGAGACACCCGGGGCAGGTAACGAATCATCAGATCTTCCACGTAGTCCCCCGTTGCGAAGGTGGTGGCCTTGGTCAGCGCCACGTCGTCTTCACCCCAGATGAGCAGCGTGGGCGTCTCGATCACCGGGTAGCCCAGCGCGTTCTGCCGCCGAAACCCGCCGCCACCGAGCAGTGCCCGGTAGTAGTTGATCATTGCCGTGAGCGCCCCCGGCTGCGCGGCATTGCGTGCAAACACCGCCATGTCTTCGTCGCTGAATCGCTCGGGCGCGCAACTGCTGCGGCGAATCATCTCGCCGACGCGCACCGCGCCGTTGCGCCCCAGCAGCGCCTCGGGCAGGCCTGGAATCTGGAAGAACAACATGTACCACGAGCGCTTGAGCTGTTCCCAGCTACGCGCGCGCATAGCGGCGGCTGGGTGGGGAACGTTGCAGATGATCATGCGTTGCAGGGGTCGCAGCTTGCGAGTGGCAAACAACCAGGCGATAACGGCACCCCAATCGTGGGCAACCAGCACCACTTCCCGGCAGCCGGCGGCATCGACCAGACCCGCCACGTCCTCCATGAGCACCTCTATGGCGTATTGCGACACACCCGCGGGTCGCGTGGTGGCCCCGTAGCCCCTCAGGTTGGGCGCCCAGGCCCGATAACCCAGGCTGGCGAACAAGGGCAACTGGTGGCGCCAGGAATGGGCGTGTTCCGGAAAGCCATGCAGACACAGAGCCAGCCGGTCACCTTCGCCGCAGGTGTGCACCTCGAAGCGAATCGAATTGGCCTCCACGAACTGCGTTGTAATGCCCTGCTCCACGTACTCCTGCACCCGCTGATACCGACGCTGTGTGCATGGTACTGCACATACGCAGTCCGGGTAATTGCTCCCCCACCCACTTTTGGGCAGGTACGGTCTTGATGTCACCCCGCGGTTCGCGTAGAAACGCCGCGAGCAACCAGAGGTATAACATGCGCGGTTCGATCAGATTCACCTCCAGCCTACTCACCCTGGCCTTGCTGTGGGGGTGCGCCACTTCCCCCCTGGGTCGCAATCAACTGATTCTGTTTCCGACGGCGGAAATGGACCAGATGGGGGCTGCCGCATTTCAGGAAATGCAGGAGCAAACCTCCGCGTCCACCGACCGCCAAAACAACCGCTACGTACAGTGCGTCTCACACCACATCATCCAGGCGCTTCCCGGGGAACGACCCGATGATTGGGAGGTGTTGGTTTTCGACGACGGTGCGGTAAACGCATTTGCCTTACCGGGCCGCAAGATAGGTGTCTACACCGGCCTGTTGGATGTAGCGGAGAATCAGGATCAGCTCGCCACGGTGATCGGCCACGAAGTGGCCCATGTACTGGCCAATCACTCCAACGAACGGGTCTCCCAAGCGTACCTCTCCCAATCCGGCCTGCAGCTGATCCAGATTGCAGCGGGCGGCAGCTCGCCGGCACAGCAGCAGCTCTACGGACTGCTTGGTCTCGGCCTCCAGGTGGGTGTGTTGCTGCCGTTTGGCCGCACCCAGGAAAGCGAAGCGGACCTGGTGGGCCTGGACCTCATGGCGAACGCGGGATTTGATCCACGTCAGAGCGTCAACCTTTGGCAGAACATGTCGAAACAAGGCGGCCAACGGCCGCTGGCATTCCTCTCCACGCACCCGTCGAGCACAACGCGAATCAGCAACCTGAATGCGCGTATGTCTGCCGCCATGCAGCGCTCTTCGGCTGCTCGCTCGGTCGGCCGCAATCCCGATTGCTAGTGGCGCGCTGCGCTAGCTGTCGCGAGCGGGCGGGCAGCGCTCGCAGGAGATCGGTGCTGCGCTGGAAGCATTGATTCACGCAGGCGACGAAGCGTCAGCCCACCACCCGGCGCACCAGGAAGTCCACCACCGCATTGGTGAACAGGTCGTTGCGGTCGCCGGCCACCATATGGGCCGCATCGGTGACGCTCAGGTACTCACTGTGCGGGCACGTGGCAAGAAAGCTCTGTGCACCTTCCTCACTCAATACATCCGAGAGCCCACCCCGAACCAGCAGGGTCGGAGTCTGCAACGACGCAAGACATTCCGCCGCCGCCTGCATGCGCTGCTCACGGGCAGAGATTTCCGAGGTTTTGCCCTGGATGAATGCAGGATCCCAATGCCAGCGCAGGCGTCCCGTCTCATCTAGACGCACGTTCTTGCGCAAGCCGTCCAGCACGCGCGGCCGCGGCCTGTGCGGCTGGTAGTTGGCAATGGCATCGGCCACTTCTTCGAGGGAGGCAAAGCCGTCCGGCTTCTGCCCCATGAATTCCATGATGCGTTGGGCCCCTTCCGGCTCGATGTGGGGCCCCATGTCCACGAGCACCAGCGCCCGAGCCGACAGGCGCTGCTCGCCCACCGCGCAAAGACTCACGCCACCACCCATCGAGGCACCTACCAATACGGGGGACGCGTCGCCGAGTTGCTCCATGACAGCAAGCAAATCGTCCACCATGGCGTCTTGTCCGTAGTCGCCTTCGGGATCCCAGTCCGAGTCCCCATGCCCACGGGCGTCGAATGCATAGGCGAGAAAGCCGGCTCGCGCCAGAACCTCTCCCGTACCCTTCCACGCATGCCGCGTCTGCCCGCCGCCGTGCTGGAGCAACACCAGCGGATCCCCGGGTTGCCCCCAATAGTCCGCGGCAATTCCCAGCCCACTGGCTCCACGCAGCACAACCATGGGTTCCGGGGTGCCTTCTAGTCGACGCCTGGTTTGCATCATTGGTCCCTTGTGGCAAGCGAGCGATCATAGCCAATGCGACGGCACTACGATACCGACGCCCTGTGACGGGTGGGCGCCGGCGAGCCCGTGTTATCCTCACTCGCTTTTCACAGAGGAACGGGCGCGTGAGCACACCACAACCGGACAGCGATCCGCTGGTATATCCGCTAGCCGAGCGCGCCCCTCAACCCGGCCAGGTCACCGAAGTTACCGATGGGGTGTGGTGGATCCGCATGCCCATGGAGGGCAGGCTGGACCACATCAATCTGTGGCTGCTACGCGACCGCGACGGCTGGACCATAGTAGACACCGGCCTGTTCACTACGCGCGTACAGGATTGCTGGCGCGAGATTTTTGCCAACTGCCTGGACGGCAAACCCATTACCCGGGTGATTGCCACCCACCTGCACAACGACCATACCGGGCTTGCCGGCTGGATCACCCAGCAATGGGAGTGCGACCTGTGGATGAGCCGCAGCGACTTCTACATGTGCAAGGTGATGGCCGCCGACGGTCCTTCCGACGTGCCCGAGGATGCCATTCGCTTCTACCGGCGAGCTGGGTTTACCGAGGAGCGTCTGACCGGATACCGCGAGCGCTTCGGCCAGTTCGGCTCGCGCATCTCGCCGTTGCCAGCCGGTTTTCATCGGATCATCGACGGCCAGTATCTGGACATCGATGGCCGCGAGTGGCGCGCGCTGATCGGCCACGGCCACGCTCCGGAGCATGTCTGCCTGCACTGCCCCGAGTTGTCGATTTTCATTGCCGGCGATCAGGTGCTGCCGCGCATCACCCCCAACGTCAGCGTGCAGCCTTCGGAGCCCAATGCGAACCCCCTGCAGGATTGGCTCGCCTCCTGTGCGCGTTTCCGCGAGTTGCTACCCGGACATCTGCTGGTGCTGCCGGCCCACGAGCACATTTTCGAAGGCATCCACGAACGGCTCACCGCGCTGATCGACTGGCACGAGACCGGCCTGCAGAAGCTCTACGATCTGTGCGCCGAGCCCAAGCGTGCCGTGGACGTGTTTCCCGCGTTATTCAGAAGCCCCATCACCGACTGGACGTACTTTCCCGCCACTGGTGAGTCGCTTGCGCACCTGCACTGCGCTCAGGAGCGGCGCATGCTCGTTGCAGAGGAAGACGAAAACGGCGTGGCGTGGTGGCGTCGCGCCTAGGCGGGCGCCAACCGCTGATACGCTGCCTTCCGTGGAACCGCGTCCACTGCGCCGCGAGATTGAGCCCGGCCTTCCATGGTAGGGAGCAAGTGCTGCTGATCTCCGACTCCTGCTACGCGGCAACGCTGACCCGGTCCAGCATCGCCCACCAGAAGGTCGCCCTGCAGCCGAGGAGGCGCAGAGTCGCATCTGCCGAAATCAGTAGCCTACCGCAGACCCATCGGCTCTGGGCTCCGAACCGGCAACATAGCCACCCGCTGCCAGCCGCAGAATAATCTGCCCGCGCCCGTGGCCGATTCCGCTGGTGGAGCGACGTACTAAATGTCCACGTCGGGACAGGTCAGCTACCAGACCCTCGGGCGTACCGGGCTCCACGCTGATGCTGTTGTCACCATTGAGACGCCAACGGGGTTTGTCGAGTGCTGCCTGGGGGTTGAGGCCATGATCCGCCAGCGAGACCACGCTCTGCAGGTGTCCCTGCGGCTGCATCTCGCCACCCATGACCCCGAATGGCCCAAGCGCTTCGCCAGCGCGGGTCAAAAATCCGGGAATGATGGTGTGTCGCGGACGCTTGCCGGGCGCCGCCAGGTTCGGGTGGCCGGCCTCCAACGTGAAACCCGCGGCCCGATTCTGCAGCGCAACCCCAAACTCCGGAACCACCAGGCCGCTGCCGAACCCCTCATAGTTCGATTGAATGAAGCTCACCATCATGCCATCGGAATCCGCGCAGCAAAGGTACACGGTGCCACCACGATCCGGCTGGCCCCGCCTCGGCGCCCCAGCTTGCTCGCCGACCAGCGCGGCACGTGCGGCCAGATAACCTGAGTCGAGCAAACCCTCTATCGGCACCGGCGCGTGCTCGGGATCGGCAACGAGCCCGTAGGCGTCGGCGAAAGCCAGCTTCATGGACTCGATCTGCGCGTGCCAGTTGTCGCCGGACATGAGATCGGCGTGGTGGCCCAACCGATCATAGATACCCAAGGCAATCAATGCGGCAATGCCCTGGCCGTTGGGCGGCAACTCCCATACCTGCAGGTCGCCGTAGTCGATGCTGATGGGATCAACCCATTGGCTGGCATGGTCAGCCAGGTCGTCGGCCGCCAGCCGGCCGCCGGTAGACTTGGAGAACCTCACCAGCGCCTCGCCGACCTCCCCTTCGTAGAAATCCCGGAATCCTCGCGCCGCCAGCCCCCGCAGGCTGCGCGCGTGAGCCAGGCTGTTCCAACGCTCACCCGCCGCTGGCGTGCGCCCGCCAGGGGCAAAGGTATCCGCCCAGTGAGCCAGCTCAGGATTCGGGTGCGCGCCGTATTCGGCACCGCCCGCCTGCCAGAGAGTGGCAATGACGGGCGAGACCGGAAACCCAGACTCGGCGTATTGGATGGCCGGTTCCAGGAGCTGGTCCACCCCCAGCCGGCCGTAACGCTCATGCAGCGTAGCCCAGGCGTCCACCGCTCCGGGGACAGTGACCGAGGGCCAACCCCGAGTGCGCACGCTTCCGTCGGTATTGCGCAGCCAGTCGGCGTCTGCCGCGGCCGGCCAGCGCCCCGAGCCGTTCAGTCCCAGCAGGCGCGTTCCATCCCACACCAGGGCAAAAGCGTCGCTGCCCAGGCCGTTTGACGTGGGCTCCACCACCGTGAGCGTAGCCGCCGCCGCGATGGCCGCATCCGCCGCGCTGCCACCCGCCGCCAGAGCACTCAACCCCGCCTGGGAAGCCAGCGGCTGACTGCTGGCCACCATACCGCTGGGCGCCATCACCGCACTGCGACGGGAGGCAAATGGATAATCCGAGTGTGTCATGCGCTACCCACAAGCTTTGAGGAGAAACTAGGGGCAAAAGCTTGGCGGGGTCAATCCCAACCAGCAAGGAGACAGTGGATACCGGGCGGGCATTTGACGCAGAATAGTCCGCTTTGCATTCACTCGAACCGATCATGAACATTGCCATGCTCCTGCAGATGGCGGCGGATACCTGTCCCGATCGCCCCGCCCTCACCCACGCCCACACGCACTACACCTATGCCGAGCTGTATTCGGCAGCGAAGGTTGCCGCGGGCCTGTTCGCCCAAAGCGGTTGCAACTACGTCGCCATGCTCGACACCAGCTCTCCCGCAGTACCCATCGCCCTTATGGGGGCAGCCATGGCCGGCAAACCGTACGTGCCGCTGAATTACCGACTCACTTCGCAGGAGCTCACCGAACTCATCGAGCGCGTTTCGCCCGCCTACCTGATACTTGGAGAGGAAATCCATCACTCTCCCGACGCGGCCACGGTGATGTCTCGCGACAGCTTTCTGGACGCCACGCTCCCGGGCACGAACGAAGACGTGGGCTGGGGTGATGACCCGAGCACTGTGGCGGTGCAGCTCTTCACCAGCGGCACCACCGGCAAACCCAAGGCCGCCATCCTGCGCAACGAGCATCTGGTGTCGTACATCCTCGGCAGCGTGGAATTCATGGGCGCCGATGAGCAGGAAGCCACTCTGGTCTCGGTACCCCCATACCACATCGCCGGAATAGCCACGGTAATGAGTTCGGTCTATGCCTGCCGCAGGGTGGTTCAGCTGCCCGACTTCAGCCCCGCAGCCTGGCTGGATCTGTGCGAAAGAGAGCGGGTCACCAACGCTTTCGTGGTACCCACGATGCTCTCACGCATCATCGACCACCTGGACGCCATCCAGCATGAGCCCAGCGTGAAATCGCTGCGGGCACTGGCCTACGGCGGCGGCCGAATGCCGCTGAAGGTCATCGAGCGCGCGCTGGAGCTTTTTCCGTCGGTAGGATTCACCAACGCATACGGGCTCACGGAGACCAGTTCCACTATCGCCCTGTTGGACCCCAACGACCATCGGGAGGCGTTCGACAGCATCGACCCAGCCAGCCGAGCCAGGCTCGGCTCGGTCGGCAAACCGCTGCCTTCGGTGGAAATCGAAATTCGCGACGAACAAGGCTCCGTGCTCGGCCCCGACGAGCCCGGTGAGATCTATGTGCGCGGGCCCCAGGTGTCCGGAGAATATCTCGAACGCAACGCGCTGAGCGACGAAGGGTGGTTTCCCACGCGAGACGCCGGCATGCTCGATGCCGACGGCTATCTTTACCTGTCCGGTCGGGCGGATGATGTCATCGTGCGTGGCGGCGAGAATATCTCTCCCGCCGAGGTCGAAGATGTGCTGCTCACCCACGACGCCGTCTCAGATGCCGCCGTGGTGGCCATCCCCTCCGTGGAATGGGGAGAAACCGTGGCGGCCGCTGTGGTGCTAAAGCCCGACCAGGTGGTATCGGTGCACGACCTGCAGGCATTGGTAAAGGCTCAGCTGCGCTCATCACGGGTCCCCGAAGCCATTCTGTTCCGTCCCGAACTTCCCTATAACGAAACCGGGAAGCTGCTGCGCCGGGTGGTCAAGCAGCTATTTGAGTAGCCATGTCCGTTGGCGCCATGGGCCGTGCCTGGGCACCCATGCCGTTGGCCCGCCAGGTACAGCGCGACCTTGACGCGTTGTCTGCTCTCACCGGCAGCGCAAGCCTTGCTCAGCTCTCCGCCGCGCAGCTCATGGGGGAGCGGGCCCTGCTTGCCAGCCTCACTTTCGGTCACCGTCGCTCGGCGGGTGGCAGCTGCCGCTTGCTCGACGCTGCAGACGGAACCCTGGCAGTCAATCTGCCCCGCCCCAGCGACTGGGAGCTGGTAGAAGCGTGGCTCGGATCACCGGCGCGCAACTGGCAGGAATTGGAACCACTGGTGTCCGCCCAAACGCGCACAGACATGATGAGCCAGGCGCGGGTGTTGGGACTGGCGGTGTCGGCGCCAGGCAAGGACGTCAACCACCCGGATGACTCCACACGCATCCCGCTGATCAGCCATTCAAACCGCGCCGGCCGGCCAAGAGTCGTCGATCTGTCCAGCCTCTGGGCAGGGCCGCTGTGTACTCACTTGTTGTGGCTGAGCGGTGCGGAAGTCATCAAGGTGGAATCCAGCGTACGGCCTGACGGAGCGCGCACCGGGCCCCGGGATTTCTACCGCCTGCTCAATCAGGGCAAGCGATCGGTGGCCCTAGACCTGCAACAGGATGTTGGCCAGCACGATCTAAAGCGCCTCATCACCAGCGCAGACATCGTAGTGGAAGCCGCGCGGCCCCGGGCACTGCGGCAGATCGGTCTGGACGCCGAACAGCTAGTTGCCGAGCGAGGCGACCTGACGTGGATCAGCATTACCGGCTACGGGCGCACGCGTCCCGGCGCCGGCTGGGTGGGCTTTGGTGACGACGCGTCCGCAGCGGCAGGCCTGTCCGAGATCATGCGCGATGCCACAGGGCAATTTGAGTTCGCGGGCGACGCCATCGCCGACCCCATTACCGGCGTGGCGGCGGCACTGGCTGCCTGGCGCAGCTGGCGGGCGGGCGGCTGCCGGTTGATCTCCATGCCGCTGGCACATACCGCCGCGCAATCCCTGCGCGAGGAACTGCAAGGCGCCGGCCGTCAGGACGTGGTGCGCTCGTTTGCACGCTGGTGGGAGCAGGCACTGTCGCAAGACCCCCATCGGGGCATTGAAAAGCGTAGCGCCTGCGCCCAAGCTCGTGCGCTGGGCGCAGACACTGCTGAGGTGCTCGCCGAGTTGGATCCCCGCTAGCATGCTGATCCGCAATGCCGAGATCTACGCACACGGCATTGGCGACCTGCGAATCCGCCGGGGCCACATCGAGCAGATAGGAAGCTTGACCCCGGCCGACGGCGAACGGGTGATCGACGCTGCAGGCGGTGCCCTGCTGCCTGGTCTGCACGACCACCACATACACCTGATGTCGTACGCCGCGTCGTTGTCGTCCGTTCTCTGCGGACCACCGGCCGTGGCCGATGAGCCGTCGCTTTTGCGCGCGCTAAGCGATGCAGCTTCGGGGTCGGGGGAAGGCTGGCTGCGCGGGGTGGGTTATCACGAAAGCGTAGCCGGAGACATCGATCGCGCTTGGCTGGATTCGTTGGTACCTCACCGCCCGCTGCGCATTCAGCACCGTTCCGGCCGGCTGTGGGTGGTGAATTCCCCAGGCCTCGACCAGATTAGCGCCGCGGTGGGGAAGCTGCCCGAACACGAACGTCCCGGGCTGGCCAGCAATGGTCGCCTGTTTGACATCGACACCGCGCTGCACCAGCTGCCCGACGCCACGGCGCCGCCGGTGGATCAGGCGAGTCGTCGCCTGGCCAGCTACGGCGTCACCGGCATCACCGACATGACGCCCAGCAACGACAGCAGCGCGTTCGAG
>CENY01017931.1_pt1 | contig 16199 bp, 14 predicted proteins | sample 356181 | NCBI WGS metagenome assembly CENY01 (sample SAMEA2619840, study PRJEB7988) | marine metagenome | isolation source: saline water (ENVO:00002010), including
GGTGTGGGGTTAGGGCCATTGGAGTTTACTTTAAGTGAAAAAGAACGTTCAGCAAAGAATGAAGTTACAGCGCCTAGGATATGGGCATATCAAAGGCCAGGTCAAGGGAAAGATTGGAAAGGCGGACCAGTCCGTGATCCAGAAACAGCACGTAAATGGGTGAAATATGCAGCTAAAAAAGGCATTGATGGATTAAAGCTAGGCGCTTATGAACCCTCATTAATGGCGGCATTAATTGATGAAGCAATAAAACAAAATTTAGGTACCACAGCACATTTAGGGCAAACCGGTGTAGCTCGAATGAATACGATTGATGCAGCTAGACTAGGCCTTGGTACCCAAACTCATTTTTATGGATTATTTGAATCCATGTATGAGAACAATGATATTCAAACATGGCCTATGGATATGAATTATAATAATGAACAGCATCGTTTTGGTCAGGTAGCACGTCAATGGAAATTGGTTAAGCCCAATGGAGAAAAATGGGAAGCACTTAAGGATGAACTAATTTCTTTAGACTTTACATTGGATCCAACTATGACAATTTACTCTGCAGGAAGAGATGTTATGAGAGCAAGGAATGCAGATTGGCATGAAATTTATACATTACCATCACAATGGGATTTTTATACACCAAGTAGAGAAGCTCATGGATCATATTGGTTTGATTGGACAACTCATGATGAAGTTGCATGGAAAAAGTTCTATCAAGTATGGATGCAATTCTTAAATGAATACAAAAATGCTGGAGGCAGAGTTACAACAGGATCTGACTCAGGATTTATTTACAATCTTTATGGTTTTGGTTATATCCAAGAGTTAGAAATGCTTCAAGAAGCAGGGTTTCATCCTTTAGAAGTCATTCGAGCCGCTACGCTTCATGGTGCGGAGACATTACATAAACCTTTAGGAACTAAACCAGATTTTGGTACTGTAGAACCTGGAATGTTAGCTGACCTAGTAATTGTAGATGAAAATCCATTAGCTAATCTTAAAGTATTATATGGCACTGGTGCGATTAAGATTAATGATGATAATGAGGTAGTAAGAGTGGGTGGAATAAAATATACGATAAAGGATGGAATCATTTATGATGCTAAACAACTTTTAAAAGATGTTGAAAATATGGTGAAAAAAGCAAAACGCCGTGATGGTGATTTAGAAAAATATTAGGATTGTAGTATCAATGAAGAATCTTCTTGTTTCAATATTAACTTGTTCCTTTATAATCGCTCAGACGCCTGGTAGAGTCAATAAACAAATTGATCGAATAGCTGATAAAATCGAAAAAAAAGTTATTAAATGGCGTAGAGATATTCATCAAAACCCAGAACTATCAAACCGTGAATTCAAAACAGCTGCTAAAGTAGCAAAGCATTTGAAATCACTAGGTATTGATGTGCAAACTGAAGTGGCACATACTGGAGTAGTTGGAGTTTTAAAAGGTGGCAAACCTGGGAAAGTTGTAGCTTTAAGAGCTGATATGGATGGACTTCCAGTTAAGGAAAAAGTAGATCTTCCATTTGCATCCAAAGCAAAAGGTATATATCAAGGAAAAGAAGTAGATGTGATGCATGCCTGTGGGCATGATAATCATGTAGCAGGATTAATGGGTGCTGCTGAAATTTTAGCTTCAATTAGAAAAGATTTACCAGGTACGGTAAAATTTATTTTTCAACCGGCAGAAGAAGGAGCCCCATTAGGTGAAAAAGGTGGTGCACCTTATATGGTTGAAGAAGGTGTGATGGATAATCCAAAAGTAGATGCCATTTTTGGACTTCATGCTTGGCCTGGCAAAGTTGGTCAAGCAGAATATCGTTCTGGCCCCACAATGGCTGCAGCTGAAAGGATGCGTATAACTGTAACTGGTGTGCAGACGCATGGTGCTTTACCATGGGGTGGAGTAGATCCTATTGTCATTTCATCTCAAATAATCTTGTCATTACAGACAATTGTTTCTAGAGAAGTTGATATCACAGAGGTCCCTGCGGTTGTAACAATTGGTTCAATTCATGGCGGTGTACGAAACAATATTATTCCTGAAGAAGTAGTAATGGAGGGTACTATACGAACATTTAAGCAAGAAATTAAAGATCATATTCACCAGAGTATTAAAGATAAAGTTGAAATGATTGCAAGCGCTTCTGGTGCAAAAGCAAATGTAGAAATTTTTAGTGGTATTGCAAAAGTAACTTATAATGAGCCATCATTAACAGATCAAATGTTACCTTCACTTCAAAAAGTGTATGGTAAAGATAATGTCCTAATAAGACCATTTGTTACTGGCGCAGAAGATTTTCCATTCTTTACAGATCATGCGCCAGGATTGTATTTTTTCAATGGTGTATCAGAGGATCCTTCTAAAGCTTATCCTAATCATTCTCCATATTTTTTTGCTGACGAAAGAAATCTTAAATATGGAATGAAATCAATGGCTCAATTAGCAACAGATTATTTGTTTCTAAATCAGTAGAATTATCCAACTGAATTAATCATTTATTGTTAAGTTAATTTCCCATGAGAGATTTAGGTAAATGGATAATCTATTTGGGATTTGGTTTTATTATTATTGGCTTTATTATAAATCAATTTTCAGATAAGCTGGGTTGGGTTGGTCGGTTACCTGGTGATGTTCGATTAGGCTCTGAAAATTTTAGATTTTATTTTCCATTCTCATCATTAATTATATTGAATCTAATTATTTATTTTATCATGAAGTTCTATCATTGGTTAAAATAATATAGTTATAAACAAGTTGAATATAGATTCTCCTCTAATAATTAATGGTGCAATGGGTACTCAGCTTATAAGCCATGGTGTCAAATTGCCTCTACCTCTATGGTCTGCTCAAGCAAATATTGAGGAACCTCAAATTGTTCGATCAGTTCATAAAGATTATGTTGAGGCAGGTGCGGATATAATTACAACTAATACATTTAGGACGACAACATGGTCTTATCGTAGAGCAGAATATTCTCCAAAACGTGCTTGCAGAAAAGCTAAAGATAGTTTGATGAAAGCAATAGACTTGGCCCGTTCGGTAAACCCAAAGATTCTTGCAGGATCTATAACATCAATTAACGATTGTTATGAACCAGATGAATATCCAGGTAAATCAATAGCTGAAGATTCTTATGGTGAAACTATAGAGTGGTTTATTGAAGGTGGAGTTGACACAGTTTTATTGGAGACCATGGGCCATCTCAATGAAATTAATATTGCCCTTGAAGCAACAAAAAATATTCCTACTGTTTGGTTAAGTTTGATAATAAATGACCCTGATCATTTATTATCTGGGCATCAATTAAGTGAAATATATGCTCTTAAAATCGAACGCTTAACTTGTTTAATGCTAAATTGCAATACAGTCCGATTAACAAGTGAAGCTTTAGATTCTTTTATTGATAATAAAATATTGGATTGGGGAATTTATCCAAACCTAGGATTAACTCAACCAGAGATTGATGGAGAGATGGGTGAAATTATAGATGATGAAACATTTAAAAATTCAATGTTCAAATATTTAGAAAAAACTCCATATATTATTGGTGCCTGTTGCGGATCAACACCTAATCATATAAGAATTATCAAAGATTTAATAATAAAAAAAATCAATTTGCTAGACTAATTGAATTTTTTGACTTATTTATTTTAATTTCGCCGGAACTTTTAAAAGATTTTTTTCGTTATTAATAATTAGATTGTTTGAGGAGAGGCATATTTAAGTGATAAAAGTTACAGATTTATCTAAAAACTATGATACAGTTGAGGCTGTTAAATCAATATCCTTTGATTTAAATGATGGGGAAATTATTGGTTTTCTTGGAGCTAATGGCGCTGGTAAAACCACTACACTTAAGATGATTACAGGATATTTAATACCAACAAAAGGTGAAATTAAAATCAATGATTTAGATATTCATGAAGATACACATGAAATTCAAAAATTAATTGGTTATTTACCTGAGTTAAATCCACTTTATCCTGAAATGCGTGTATATGAATACCTTGAATTTTTAGCATCTATACGGAATATTTTTGGTCGAGATTTCAAAGAAGCACTTGCACGTGTTGTTGAACAATGTGGGTTACGAGGTGTCGTACATAAAAATGTTTCAGATTGTTCAAAAGGGTATAAGCAAAGAATTGGTCTAGCGGCTGCTATGATACATGATCCTAAAATACTGATTCTTGATGAACCTGTTACTGGTCTTGACCCAAATCAAATTGTAGAAATTCGCCAGCTTATTAAATCACTCGGTAAAGAAAAGTTAGTTTTTATGTCGAGTCATATTTTACAGGAAATTCAAGCAACAGTGGATCGAATCATCATAATTAACCAAGGAGAGATTGTAGCTAACGGAACAAGCGACGAGTTAATGAGCAATTTCATGGGAAATGTTATTTTAAATATGGAAGTTAAAGGCGCAACCAAAGAAAGCGTTGAACATATACAAGCAAAACTTCCAGCCGTACAATTTAAGTCAATTGATGAAAATGATGATTTGCAGCAATTACAATTTGAGTATTCAAAAGATAATGACCCTCGTGAAGATCTTTTTAATTATGCAATTAAGAATAAATGGAAAATTTTAAAAATGAATCCGCATTCTACTAATTTAGAAGATATTTTTAGAAACTTAACAATGGAGGATAGCGTTAATGCGTAATATTAATACTATTTTTCGACGTGAGTTAGCTGGGTTTTTTAATAGTCCTATGGCATATATATTTTTGGTGATTTTTGCTATTGTTAATGGATATTTTTTCACCAATACTTTTTTTCTTTTTGGCCAATCAGACCTCAGAGTGCTTTTTGATATCGTTCCGTTAGTTTATTTGTTTTTTATTCCAGCTGTATCAATGGGCTTAATTGCAAGGGAGCATAATCTTGGCACAATGGAAATCATTTCTACTTTGCCAATAAATAATTATGAATTTGTATTAGGAAAGTTTTTTGCTGCTTTATCATTGATTTTGTTGGGACTAGTTGCTACATCTATACATTTTTTTACACTTATTTTTGTCGGATCAAATGTTGATTATGGTGCAATTTTTAGTGGTTACTTGGGTCTTGCATTAATGGGTGCTACCTATGCAGCAATTGGAACTTATTCTAGTAGTGTTACTGAAAATCAAGTTGTTTCTTTCATTATTGGTGTCTTTATAGTATTAGTATTATTTATGTTAGATAAAACATTAGTTTTTATTCCAAGCTCCATTGCTGGATTTATTCAATTTTTATCAGTTGATTATCACTTATCTAATATTTCTCGAGGAGTAATTGATTCTAGAAACTTGATATATTTTATTTCTATGATTGGATTTTTTATATTTCTTACTATTCAAACTCTTGAAGTAAAGAGGTGGAAGTAATGATAGAAAAAATAAAAAATATCGATCTTAAGAAATCAGTCGTTGCCCCGGCTTTAGTGTTGTTTATAATGTTATTCTTATTAAATGCCATTTCTAAGAACTGGTTTTTCCGTTGGGACCTTACAGATAATAATATGTATTCATTATCTGCTTCAAGTGAATCAGTCGTTGATCAAATTGATGATCTTCTAACAATGAAAATTTATTTTTCTGATGACTTACCAGGCGAATATGCAAATAATAGACGTTATTTACAGGATCTCTTAGAAGAATTTGAAGCAATTTCTGATGGAAATATAAGGTTTGAATTTTTTAGACCAGAAGATGATCAGAATATTGAACAGGAAGCCCAGAAAGCTGGTATCATGCCGGTACAGATGCAAGTGGTAGAAAATGATAAGATGGAAGTTAAGAGAGTACTTATGGGTATGGTAATTCTATATGAGGATAAGAAAGAAGTGCTCCCAGTAATTCAAACGACAACAGGTCTAGAATATGAAATTACAACTAAGATTAAAAAATTAGTTGAAACCAACAAACCAGTTGTGGGAATCGCGTCATTAGAGTCTCAAACAAATCAATATCAGACGATTCAAAATGTTTTAAATCAAAGATATAATGTTCGTCCAATCAATCTTTCAGAATCAGTAACTCCTGAAATAAATGCAATTCTTATGGGCGGCGTTTCTGACTCTTTGAGTTCATCTGAAAAGGAAAATTTACTAGAGTTTCTTAATCGAGGAGGTAATTTATTTCTTACACAAAATAGAATTAAGACCAATCTTCAAATTCAACAAGCATTTCCGATAGAATCAGATATTTTTTCAATTATTAAAGATTATGGTTTCTCCATCGAAGAGAATTTGGTTACTGATAAATTATGTGGAAGAGTAAATGTGCAACAACAAATGGGTCCAATTCGGATGAATGTGCCCATGGAGTATCCACTCTTACCCATTGTTCGTTCATTTAATTCAGATGAATCAATTGTTGCCGGTCTCGAGCAGATGCAACTTGTTTTTGCAAGTGAAATAAAACAAGATTCATCTACAATTGGAAATGTAAACTTCGTTCCACTTTTGTTTTCATCTGATCAGTCTGGTGAAATGAGAGGAAATTATAATTTGAATCCAGATCCTCAGCAAAACCCTTTCATGAGAATGTTTAATAAATCCGCTCAAGTATTGGGGGCAAGATCTGAACGTTTGAACAGTAATGGAATTATGAGCCAAGTCATTCTAGTGTCTGATTCAGAATTTATGTCTGACCAAGGTGGAGGGAGGTCACCTGAGAATCACATTTTCATCATGAACTCAATTGACTATCTTATCGGAGATAAAGATTTAATTGCTCTTCGTTCACGAGAAATAACATCTAGACCACTTGAAGATATATCTGATGGAGCAAAAAGAACGTGGAAATGGATTAACATAATCAGCCCAACAATATTAATAATTGCTTTCGGTTTAATTCGTATTCGAAATCAAAAAAATAGAAGCAAAGTTTTAGAGGAATTATATGAATAAATATAAAGGATGGATTTTTGGCTTAATTATATTGATCATCCTTTTTGCGATTAGTCAGTTTAATCAAAATTCTTTGTCATCCAAAAGTGATCAGGTTTTTAGTATTGAAAGAGATGATATTTTTGGTATAGAAATCCATGAGCTTAGTGATTCAATATCATTATCTTTTAATGGAGATACTTGGTCAATCGATGGCCATGATTCATTGACTGTCAAAGAAAATACTATAAATAGTTTTTTTGAAAAAATTTTGGATTTAAAGAGAACCACTCTTATATCAAGGAACTCATCAAAATGGGATAAGTTTATGGTTGGAGATTCTACTGGCACCCACCTCATTTTTTTAGATTATAATAATGAGTCTATTGGTAAAATTATTGTTGGTCGTTCAAATGCTGAATGGTCATCAAGTAATATTCGAGTTGGAGACGCAATAGAAGTATATCAATCCAATGAGAATATAAGTTGGCAATTAAATACTTCTCCAACACATTGGGGTGAGGTTCCTGAACCATTATCTGCAGATAGTCTAGATATTGATTTAGAATAATTTTTATTTATTATAATAAACTTCAATTAGCTCATTCTTTCGCAATGAAAAAGATATCAATTCATATAATTGCTTTATTTGTTTTGTTAATACAGATGGGTTGTACGCAAATAGGCAATACTTTTGCAAACATAAATTTCTACTCTGATGAAGAAGAGCGTAACATCGGTTCACAATATGCATTTCAAATTGAACAAGGAATTGAATTATATAATGATAAAATTGTTGAAAAATACATAAACGATTTAGGACAGAGATTAGTTAGATTTTCAAAGCGCAGAAATATTTCTTATAGATTTAAAGTTGTAAATGATCCTTCTATAAATGCTTTCGCAATACCTGGTGGTTACTGCTATGTAAACTTGGGACTAATTCAACTCGCTGAAACAGAGTCAGAATTGGCTGGAGTAATGGCTCATGAGATAGGACACGTAGTTGGGAAACATGGAATGGAACAAGTATCAAAGCAGACTGGTCTCGGATTCATAGCTCAAATATTTTTAGGACCAAATAGTAGTTTTACTGAACAGATGATAGCTAGTATGATTAGTAATGGTTTATTACTGAAGTACGGTCGAGGTGCAGAGCTCGAAGCGGACAGGCTTGCTATTGAAGAAATGCATGCAGCAGGGATTGATCCTGTTGGTGTAATAAATTTTTTCGAAAAACTAGCTGCAAAAGAAAAAGAAAGCAACTCAGAGGTTTCCAGATTATTGTCCACTCATCCTCCAACAAGAGATCGGATTAAATATGCTAAAAAAGAAATCAAAAAGCTTTCCAAAAAAGATTATGATTCAATAAAATCAGTTCAATTTGATAAGGTTAAAATGAGATTGGCGCAATAGAATTAGGTATTTCTATAAACAAAAATTTTATATTTTGTATTGTTAAATAATCAATAAAAAAATTAATTATAATGGGGAAAAAATAATGGGGAAAAATATTAAAAGTGTAATTACATGTGACCTTGATGGAAAGGTAGAAACATTTTCTGAAGGTGCTGAAGGATTATTTGGATATAAATCCAAAGAGGTAATTGGTAAGCTCAGAGTTAGTGATTTCAGCGATGGTCAAGTAGTGCTTGGTCATGTAGTGAATTGGCTAAAAATTGCGGTTGAAAAAGGTGAATGGGAAGGAGATACAGTTTTTTTAAGTAAAAATAAAACTGAAATTCCTTGCCATATAAAAATCACTCCTACTAAGGATAAAAATGGTGAACACATTGGTTATTGTGGAGTTACTACACCGCTTGATAATAAAACTGCTGATCAAGTTAGACCTAAGATCAGTATGATGACCAAAATTTTTACATGGTTAGTCATTATGCGGCTACCATTCTTGACAGCAACATTTGTCCCTTTGTTTGCTGGGGCGGCAGTTGCAAATATGCTAGGGTATACCGTTAGTTGGGCTTGGTTAGGTCTTACAATTCTTGGTGGATCATTATTACATATTGGGACAAATACAGCTAACGATTATTATGATCATACTAGTGGGACAGATGAAGCAAATGTGAATTATATGGTTCCGTTTTCAGGCGGAAGCAGAAGTATTCAGATGGGTTTGATTTCAGCAAAAGGAATGTTGACTGTTTCTATAGTAGCTTTTACTCTAAGTGCAGTAGTAGGCGTTCCCTTAATTCAAAAGGCGGGATTACCTGTTCTATGGCTTGGGCTAATTGGATTTTTATCTGGTCTCTTTTACACTGCGCCACCATTTAGATTCGCATCTAGGAGGGGGTTAGGTGAATTACTTATTGGGCTTAACTTTGGCCCATTAATGGTAGCAGGTAGTACACTTGTCCAAACCGGCAAATTACTTCCAGAAGCTTTTTTTGCTGGTATTCCAATTGGACTATTGGTTGCTGCAATTGTTTATGTTAATGAATTTCCTGATCATGATGGGGATAAAGCAACGGGGAAAAATACATTAATTGTTGTTTTTGGCCCTGAAAAAGCAAGAGTAGGATTTGTTATATTGATCTCAGGAGCATTTTTAAGTATTGCAATTATGGCGGCAAATGGAACATTTCCCATGCTTACATTAATTTCATTGCTTGCATCTTATTTTGCTATTAATATAGTAAAAGTATTATATAAATATTATGATAACCGTCTCTTACAACCAGCAAACGCAGGTACAATAAATCTGCATGCTATAACTGGGATATTATTTTGCATTGGGATTTGGCTTGGCTCACCAATTTAAAATAATAAATTAAAATTATGAAAAATAATCATTCGAAAATCAGTATATCTTTTGTCTTATTAATAGGGTTAGCTTTTTTCTTGGGTGGGTCTCTTAATGTTCCAAATAATCCTGGACTACCTAATTCATTATCTATGGAATCTGGAGAAGAAGGAGGTCCTTCTTCAAGATTAGAGTTTGATTGGCTTCGATTAAAAAGTCCGCATACCAATACAATACCAGTTGGAATTCAAAAACGTGCGTTAGAGTTTTCAAAATCTATTCCTAATTATAATGAGATTAATATTGGATTAAGGAGAGCTAAATCATCGAACACTTCATTAGAATGGAAGACTAGAGGTCCTTACAATGTTGGTGGAAGGACTCGAGCATTGGCTATAGACATAGCTGATTCAAGTACTTTTATTGCAGGTGGAGTTTCAGGTGGCATATGGCGATCATCTGATGGTGGAGCTACATGGAAAAAAATGACCAAGCCAAATCAGTTGCATAGTGTAACCTCAATTGCACAGGATACCAGAGTGGGACATAGAAATGTATGGTATGCAACGACAGGTGAGGGTCGTGGAAATTCTGCTGGAGCTAGGGGCGCCCCTTATCGTGGAGATGGAATATTTAAATCTACAGATAATGGTTATAATTGGTCATTGATTGCATCTACATCAAAAAATTTGCCACAAGAATTTAGTGATTACCTTAATTACGCATGGAGAGTCCATGTACATCCTTCATCAGGAGATGTTTTTGTAGCTTCATATGGGACAATTTATCGTAGTAAGGATGGTGGCGATAAATGGGAAGTAATCTTAGGATCAGGTAATAATGCTAATTCTGATATAGTAATGACTAGAGAAGGCTTAATGGTCGCTGTTGTCGGTGGTGAAAGTGATCAAATTATTTTTCGTTCAGAAGATGGAGGCAATACATGGTCAGATATTACTCCTACAGCATTCCCAGCTGACTATTTACGTTTAGTTCCAGATATTTCTGCATCACATGACTCTATTGTTTATATAATTGGTAATAGAAATAATAATGATGAAGAACATCTACTTTGGAGATACAGACATCAAGATGATGTAAATACAGCCTGGAAAGATCTCTCAAAAAACCTTCCAAATAGTTTTAATTCTCAAGGTGGATATGATTTATATGTTAGGATAAGTCCACATGATACAAATTTTGTATTCATTGGTGGGACCAACGCCTATTATTCCACTGATGGTCTTTCAACATCTAGTAAAACTTTTCAATTTGGTGGATATGGAAGGGATGACCATCACCCTGACCAGCACGAGATCTTATTTTATCAAGATAAGAAAAATAAAGTTTTCTCAGCGAGTGATGGTGGTTTACATATCATGGAAGACATTTCTGCTGTTCCTAAAAAATGGACCTCTTTAAATAATGGATATTTAACTACTCAATTTTATACGATAGCTATTGATCCAAGTGGAACATATCCAGATTTAATTATGGGTGGAACTCAAGATAATGGTACATGGGAATCATTAGCTTTAGATGAAAAAACAGTTTGGGGTGAAGTTAATGGCGGAGATGGTGCTTATTGCTCAGTCATTTTTGGTGGAGACGCTTATATAGTCTCCTCTCAAAGAGGATATACTTTAATAAAAGATTGGAGTAATCCATTTAATTGGTCTTATGGAAGTGGTGAAGGAAAATACAATAATTATTCTTGGGCATATTTATATCCCCCTGACTTTGATCGACAGAATAAAGCACTATTTATAAGTCCTGTATACACAGATCCAATGGATCACAAAATTTTATATTATGCTGCTGAAAAATATATTTATCGTAATAATAATGTTGAATTGAATCAAACAAACTATGAACAGCCAAGTAGTGGTGGAGGATATGTAAGTAAAAATTGGGAAAGATTAGATGGCGCAGTAGGTGTTGGAAGCATTTCAGCGTTTGGTGGTAGCAGAGTTCCAGCCCACCGTTTGTATTATGGCACATCAGCTGGATATATTTACCGTTTAGATAATTCAGATACAAATGATAAAGCTGTATCAATAAAAAATAATATTGGTGGCAGCGGATACATTAGTAGCATTTCAGTTGATCCAAGAGATGGTGATAAGTTAATGGTTAGTTATTCAAGCTATGAAGTAAAGAGTATCTTTTATTCTGATAATGCAGGTGAGTCATGGACAGATGTAAGTGGAAATCTTGAGGAGAATGTTAGTGGCTATGGGGCAGGACCGTCTGTCCGTTCTGTTTATATATTCCCTTTAAAAAATGGTTATAGATATTTTGCAGGTACAAGTACTGGGTTGTATTCAACGTCTACTTTAAATGGTACAAGTACAAAATGGGTTTTAGAAGGTGCTGAAACTATTGGCAATATAGTTGTTGATATGATAGATGGACGTCCAAGTGATGGATATATTGCTATTGCTACTCATGGTAACGGTATGTATTCAGCAAGATTTAACACAAATGAATTAAGTGTTAATGATACTAATATTCCTGAAAAATTTGAATTAGCACAGAATTATCCTAATCCATTTAATCCTTCAACAAAGATTCCATTTACACTAAATCTTCCAGGTAAAGTTGAAATTAAAATTTTCGATCTTAAAGGCAGGGAAGTTGCCATATTATTGAATGATAATAAAGAAGCAGGTTTACATAGTGTTATGTGGAAAGGAGAAGACAGTTTTGGGAATCAAATGCCTTCTGGGGTATATATCTATCAAATTAAATCCAATGGATTTATTAAATCAAAGAAGATGCATTTGATAAAATAATTTTTTAGGATCTTAGATAGGAAGCGCCGTTAATATCAACTATACTTCCTGTTAAAAAATCATTTCCTTCGGAAGCTAACCAAACTGCTGTCCTTGCAACCTCCTCAGGCTTAGCAACACGCTTCAATGGGCTTTGTGCTTTTATCTCATCATTGATTATATCAGCAACACGATCTGTCTCTACAAAGCCAGGCGCAATAGTATAAACAAAAATATTATCTTTAGCTAAGGCCTGAGCCATAGATTGACCTAATGCATTTAATCCGGCTTTGCTTGCTCCGTAAGCTGGTGCTTTTGGTTCACCTCTAAATGCACCTCTAGATGAAATATTTATAAATTTTCCACCATTATTCTTTTGCATGATTTTTGAGGCAAGAAACATCAGGTATGCTGGTCCAAAAAGATTAGCACCAATTGTTTTTCGCCAAATTTTTACCCATTCATCATATTCAAGATTATCAAAGTCATGTTGTTCAACTAAAGCGGCATTGTTAACAATGATATCAATATTTTTAATATTGTTTACCATCACCTTAACTTCATTAGGATTAGATAAATCAGCTTGGTTTAGTGAATGATTTTTTCCATTAAGAAGTTGTATTGTTTTTTCTGCTTCTTCTTTATTTGAATTATAATGAAGATGCACTCTAGCATTTAATTCAGAAAAAGCTACAGATATAGCTCTCCCAATCCCACCCGAGCTTCCGGTGACTAAAACATTTTTTCCAGAAAAATCAATTTTCATTTGATAAAGACCTATAATATTTGATTAAAGCAATGATTTCCATAATTATTCCTGCCAATAAGAACAAGATTGATGATGGTAATAAAAAGTTTATTTCAGAAAATACATATATAATGTAAAGAATAATTCCAAATAGGATGAAAAGTTTACCTTTCTCATGAAAAGGATTAGAAAATTCTAACCGTTTCATACTTATAGGATATTCTTTTTCAACCCAATCATCTAATTCTTTTTTTTCTTCAGGTGACAGTCTCATTTGATTATAACCAGTATATTTATTCACCCTTAATTATCAAACTAATTGCAGATTCCAATGAACCTTTAGGCTTCTCGATAATTCGTCCAATTTCATTGTTATCTAAATAGAATATTATAGTGGGAGTATTTAAAACTTTATATTTAGAATAATCTTTAAAGTAGCCTTTTTTATCTTTTGTTAGTGCAACAATATCTATTTTTGATTCAGATAACTTTAAATTATCTAATATTTTGATTAAACGCGGCACCTCTCTTTTACTATCATGGCACCACGTACCCATAAAAACTTTAATATTAATTTTTTCATAATTAAGTCTATTCAATTCATTAATTGAAGGATTATATTGATTATATTCTTTAATAAACCAAGGATATTTTCCCTTATCAAATAAAATTGATTTATTTATCATACCATAATGGTAAGGTTTTTTGTAAACATAAGTTTGATTTTCTTGAGTAGATAAACCTGCGCTGCACCCACTAATAAAAATCATAAAAGTAGTAAAAATAATTTTATTCTTAATCATTTTTGCCAAATTTTGATCCAACTGGTGGGCGATATTCTCCAAATGGTATAAGTAACATTGTTTTGATATTTGATGTTTCTTTTTTATTCATATGAGTATCTAATCCATATTTAAGATCATCTAAATCATCTACTTTAATTGATGTTCCAAATATTCTATCCCAAATAGAAAATATATTTCCATAGTTCTTATCCGTATGAGGTAGTGTATAATGATGATGGGCTTTATGAAAATGTGGAGTGACTATAACTTTATCTAAAATTCTATCAATAATTTTTGGAGCTTTTATGTTTGCATGAGTTAGATGAGCAAAAAATGCCGAAAGAGTTTGATATATCATTACTACACCAAATGATGCTCCTGAGACAAAAACAGCTAGTGCTGTAAATAATAATCTAAATACACTTTCCCCAGGATGATGTCTTAATCCAGTTGTTACATCAACTTCAGGATCAGTATGGTGAATAATATGAAATTTCCACATCCACTTTACATTATGCTCAATCCAGTGAATGAGCCATGCTCCAATTAGATCTAATAGCATTAATCCAAAAATTATATTTAGCCATATAGGTAATTCAAATAGATTCAGCAGGCCAGAATTATTTTGCGCATTATAATTTGCAAAAAATAATATTAATGAAGCCCCAAGTAGATTTATTATTAATGTGGTTGATGTAAAAAAAATATTTAATGCAGCATGTTTTACTTTATTATATTTGAATCTGAATAAAGGGATGCCTGACTCTAAGAGTAAAAAAAAGGCCAAACCTGAGATCAAAATAATTGATCGAATAGATGAAGGAATCCCTTCAAAATAGATTATGATATCATTTAACATAGAAAAATTTATTTTTTTAACCCTGAAAATTGATCATAATGTCAATTCAAAGCCTAATAATTATTTATGATTGATAAAAAATTTATTTTTATCAATGAGGTAGGTCTTAGGGATGGTTTACAAAGTATCCCTAAATATGTTACTATTGATAAAAGATTAAAAATTGTGGAATTACTCATCGAAGCAGGATTAAAGCACATTCAAGTATGTAGTTTTGTTAATCCAAGAAAAATCCCTCAAATGGCTGATGTTGAAAGATTTGCAAGAAAATTGCCAAAGTATAATAATGTTAAATATAGTGCATTTATTCTAAATCAAAAAGGGTTAGATCGGGCATTTGATTGTGGATTAACTAGAGTTGAAACTTCAATCTCATTAAGTGAGACTTATAGCCAAAAAAATATGGGAAGATCTATTGATGTAGCTAAAGATGAACTTAGGACAATTATATCTAACGCTTTTGATTTAAAAATCGGAATTCGAGCTGGATTACAATGTGTTTGGGGATGTGGATATGAAGGAAAAATCAAAAAAAAACATGTTTTGCAATTAGTTGAAACAATTTTAAAAACAGGAGTTAAAAATTTATGTTTAGCAGATACAATTGGAAGTGCAACCCCTCAGAATGTTGAAAGTTTATTAGAAGAAATAATTAAAAATTTTCCTGAAATAGAAATCACATTACATTTGCATACTAATAGTGGATTGGAATTAGATAATTTTAAAGTTGGTCTTCAAATGGGAGTAAGAAAATTTGATACGTCTTTTGGTGGAATTGGAGGATCACCGTTTATGACAAGATCTAAGGGTAATATTGCGACTGAGGAAGCCATATATGAATTAGAAACTTTAGGTTATGATTGTGATATTGATATAAATAAGGTTTCAACCGCAAGTAGAACACTTGAGAAAGTTGTAGATTCAAAATATTTCTATGGGGAATTATATAAATTTGACTCTGTATAAGGTACTTATATTTGAAAAATGAAAAAAATTATATTAATTACATTATTATTATCTATTTGTTTTTCTCAAAGAAATCTTTTTAAGTCACATCCATATGCGACTTTAGGTACCAATCAAGATTTAACTGCAAGTGCTAGCTCTGGCGATATTGATGGTGATGGGGATCTTGATATAATTGTTGCGAATGGTCGTCATTGGTCACAACAAAATCAGATATTTTATAATGATGGAAAAGGATTTTTCAGAAGAAGTAGGACCTTAGGTTCCGAGCAAAATACAACGTATCAAGTACCCTTGGCTGATATAGATAATGATGGTGACTTAGATATTATTGTTGGAAATGATAGGATTGAAAATCAAGTTTTTAAAAATGATGGTAATGGGAATTTTACGTTTGATCATTATTTTGGTGTGAAAGAATC
>CENY01047750.1_pt1 | contig 16163 bp, 11 predicted proteins | sample 356181 | NCBI WGS metagenome assembly CENY01 (sample SAMEA2619840, study PRJEB7988) | marine metagenome | isolation source: saline water (ENVO:00002010), including
CCCGATCACTCGGGAGGGCCTCCACTCCTTCGTGTAACGCTCCGAATCACGTTTTGAAAGTTCTAGTAACCGGTGGTACTGGACTGCTGGGTTCTGGGTTGGTCAGGTTAGCAGAGCAGAGGGACTGGCAGGTTACTGCTCCTTCCCATTCTGAGATGGACGTTGTTGATCTAGAGTCTTGTGTAAGAGTGATCAAGTCGAAATCTCCAGATTGTGTGATTCACTGTGCTGCGTTTACCCAGGTAGATAAGGCGGAGATGGAGCCTGAGCAGGCGATGCGAGTGAATCGGGACGGTTCTGTAAACGTTGCACGGGCTGCGGTCCTTGCGGGCTCTGACATTGTTCATGTTTCAACGGATTACGTGTTCGATGGCCGTGCGACATCCCCGTACGGAACGGACGAGCCAGTATCACCACTCGGAGTTTATGCAACTTCTAAAGTTGCGGCGGAAACGGCCGTTATCGAGGAAACCTTAGGTCTTGTGTCACTTCTTATAGTTCGAACTGGGTGGTTGTATGGGGGCGGGCGTAGAGATTTCGTGGACAAGGTGCTCGAGAGCGGTGAAGCCGGTGAAGACCTAAAGGTTGTTGATGATCAAAGGGGGTGTCCTACATGGACCCGCAACGCTGCGGAAGCAGTGCTTGATCTTATCGACTTGGAAATTTCGGGAACGATGAACGTGAGCGACGCTGGTGAGACGACGTGGTGTGAATTCGCTAGAGCCGTTTTGGATACGGCTGGGATAAACTCGACCGTTGAAGGGGTTTCTTCACGATCGTTTGGTGCACCTGCTCGCCGCCCCTCATATTCGGTTCTTGACCTGGACGAAACTGAGTTGGCGCTTCAACGAAAGATGATGCCATGGCAAAAAGCACTGCGATTATACCTGCGCGAACGGAGCTGAGGCTGTGTCGAACGGGCAACATGAACTGAGTTTCCCGAGGTCCTCTGATGACAAGACGTGCCCAGAGTTCCAAAGCCTTCTTACGGTGCAAATATCAAGCTCGGAGCCAGTATGAAAGGGGTTGTCCTTGCCGGTGGGTTGGGCACTCGTCTTCTCCCGCTGACGCGTGTTACCAATAAGCATCTGTTGCCCGTCTTCGATCGCCCAATGATTTACTACCCTCTACAGCAGCTCACTGCCGCAGGCATCGACGATATCCTAGTCGTAACTGGAGGTGATCATGCTGAAGATTTTCTGAAAGCATTAAGAAATGGCCAGGACTTCGGGCTAGATCACCTCCGATACGCATATCAAGAGGGTAACGGAGGTATCGCAGCAGCGTTAGCGCTAGCCGAGGACTTCGCGGGAGGAGAGCCTATAGTGGTAATGCTTGGTGACAACTTGTTCGAGGATTCTCTTGCACCCTTGATCCATGAGTTTCAGGGAAATCCGACTGGGGCGATGCTGCTCCTTAAGGAGGTGGACGACCCGGATAGATTTGGTGTTGCTGCGGTCGAAGGGGACCGCGTTGTTAGTATTATAGAGAAGCCCTCAGAGCCGAAGACGAATCTCGCTGTCACTGGGTGCTATATGTACGATCCGAGGGTTTTTGATGTCATTAGGGGTCTTACGCCGTCTGACAGAAACGAGTTAGAGATCACTGATGTGAACAATCAGTACATAGAGTGGCAGGAAATGAGACACATCGAGCTGAAGGGCTGGTGGACGGACGCGGGGACGCGTGCCTCGCTTCACAGTGCGGCTAATCTTGTTGCTGCGTCTCGCGAGAACCCGGTGTTGAGTGGTGAGCGAGTAGTTAGTGATCTTGAGTCTTCCGGAGGGGCGTGAGGTTATGCGTGTTCTCGTGACGGGAGGTGCAGGTTTCATTGGGTCAAGCCTAGTTCGTCAATTACTGGATGAGGATCGGGGGACATATGTCACGACTTTGGACGCCCTCACGTACGCTGGTTACTTAGAGAATCTGTCTGGAGTTCTAGATAGCCCACGTCATAAGTTCGTGCGAGGTGACGTTTGCGATGGACCTCTTTTGCGTGAGGTCATGGACGAAGTAGACGTAGTGTTCCACCTCGCAGCAGAATCACATGTCGATCGTTCGATTGCGCAGGATCAGCCGTTCGTGAGGACGAATGTGGTTGGCACTGCGACGATGTTGTCGGCAGCGGCAGAGACTTCGGTCAGCCGCTTTATAAATGTGTCAACCGATGAAGTGTACGGAGAACTGCCGTGGAGAGATCCTAAAGAATGTGAAGGTGTTTTCCCCGAGGTTCCAGGGCAGGGAATGAACCGTCGTGTGGACGATAGAGAGCGATTTACCGAGGACACCCCTCTTTCGCCGCGATCTCCGTATGCGGCTACAAAAGCAGCCGCAGATCACCTTTCTCATGCTTATTATGTCACCCATGGACTAGACGTTGTTATAACGCGATGCTCGAATAACTATGGCTCACGTCAGTATCCAGAAAAGCTGATTCCGCTAATGGTCCGGAAAGCCCTTCAGGGAGACTCTCTACCGGTATATGGTGACGGTCTTCACGTGCGGGATTGGATCCACGTCGACGATCACTGTCGAGGTCTAATTGCGGCTGCTCGGCATGGCGTAGCTGGGCGCGTGTACAATTTTGGCGGTGACTCCGAACGGACGAACTTAAGTGTAGTGAGCGATATTCTCGAAGTACTGGGCCTGTCTGATTCTCTGATCGAATTCGTGGAGGATCGCCCAGGGCATGACCGTAGGTATGCAATCGATGCCTCTCGAGCGCGAGGCGAGCTTGGCTGGTCACCTCAAATCGAGTTCGAGAAAGGGCTGGAAAGAACCGTCGAGTGGTACCGAAGTCATTCGGACTGGTTAGAAGTGGTTATGCGCTCATGACTCTGTCTCACTTTCTGGTGCCGTTCCAGAACGATGTTCTTTGGTTATCGTTTCCCACCACCCAAACACTATCTAGAACGGAAATATGACGGAGCACCCATCGACTACGCTCGGAATCATCGGGCTAGGATACGTAGGCTTGCCGCTTGCTGTAGAAGCGGGACGGGCTGGTATCAGGGTAATCGGCTTTGACGTCAATCCGTCGGTTGTCGATATCGTGAATTCGGGGGAGTCACACATTCAGGACGTTCCAGCGACTCATGTTGAGAAGCTCGTTGAGGGTAGATGTCTCGAGGCAACTACGGACATGACCCGTCTGAGAGAATGTGATGTCGTGTCCATCTGTGTACCAACACCGCTGTCAAAGACACGTGACCCGGATGTTTCTTATATCCTTGCTGCTTCTAAATCAGTTTCCGAAGGATTGCATGTCGGTCAGGTGATCGTTCTTGAGTCCACCACGTATCCGGGAACCACGAGGGAAGTCTTGCTTCCCGCCCTTGAGGCAACGGGGTTAAGAGTGGGTAAGGATTTTCACCTCTGTTTCTCGCCGGAGCGTGTAGACCCGGGAAATCCCAAGTGGAATACAAGGAACACGCCAAAAGTGATCGGTGGCATTACGCAGGAATGCACAGCCGCGGGAGTAGCGTTCTACGAAAAGTTCTTGGACACTTTGGTTCCAGTATCCTCGTCCGAGACCGCTGAGATGACGAAGATTCTGGAGAACACGTTTCGGGCTGTGAACATCGGGCTTGTAAACGAGACCGCTCTTATTGCCGAACGCCTAGGCGTCGATGTCTGGGAGGTCATAGAGGCAGCCAACACCAAGCCATTTGGGTTTATGAAGTTTACGCCTGGGCCTGGTTTGGGGGGACATTGTATCCCTGTGGATCCGCACTACCTGTCATGGAAGATGAGAACGCTGAACTACAAGACCCGTTTCATTGAATTGGCGTCGGAGATCAACTCGGAGATGCCGTACTTCGTTGTTGATAAGGTTCGCGAAGCTCTTAATCGAAAGAAGAAATCAGTTCATGGCGCCCGGATTTTACTTTTGGGTGTTGCTTACAAGCGAGACATAGGTGACGTTCGCGAGTCACCGGCATTGGACGTACTTAAGTTACTGATTGAGGATGGAGCAGTGGTCTCCTACCACGATCCTTTTGTGCCTAAGCTTCATGAAGAAGGCGTTATTCTGGAGTCTGTGGAATTGACGGATGAAGTTCTATCCGATGCGGATGTGGCGGTGATTCTGACCGATCACTCCCAATTCAACTACGTATGGATCCTAGAGAACGTGAGGATGCTGGTGGACACTCGGAATGCCTCTCCGCGGCATGATTCAGGTGCGGGGCACAGCTGGATCGTTAAGGGCTAGCCCTTCTTTTGTGATCTCAGTTAGTTATCACGACTAGCGTTGTAGCTAGCGATGATAAGACCCCGACTATAGTCGTCACTAAGGTTACAGTATCAATTCTGTCATTAGGATCTTTAGCAGGCACGTTGATCACGCTTCCCGCATCGGGTGCAGGATAATTCGACCAGAACAGAAATTTTGATCGTGTCTGTGCTAGACCGTTTGCGTAACGCACGGACGAGCGACCCTCGTCTGCATCACTCCGGAAACCGCCAGCCGCAGCTATATAGTGCTCAAAGTCCTGCCCGTCCCTGTAAAGAACGGTGACGGGAGAGTTTACTGCTCCTAGCACTTGAACTGTGGGCGTATAGACAGGTATGTGGAGAGAATCTCCAGGTTGCAGGACCAAGTTTTCAACGCCAGTCGGATTCTCCATTGCCCGGGGGAGATCTAAGTCAACCCTGCCCAGCTCGTCGAGTGCGCGGAAGAGTCTGGCTCCGTTTGGGTAGCCACTCTCAAGGATATCACCCGCACGGACGACTAGGTCTGTGACGCGGTCGTTCTTAGACAGTAGTGTGTAGCGTCCTGGAACCGATATTTCTCCGGTGATCGACACGGTCGTGGGTAGTTCGAAGTCAGGTTGTCTTCGGATTTGCACAAGGTCGAACGGTTCTAGAACGAATTCATCAGCTTCCCCAGCTGCATCAAACACCACTCCCGGCGCGCCCGCAACACCACCTGAAGGCCTAAGGGCTAGGTAGCTGGAATCTAGGCGTACATTGAATTGCTCAGCCAGGCCACCTTCATCGCGATTAGTTGGCAATCGGGTAACCTCGGCTTCACGCAAGTCTGCACCAACTAGAGGCCCCCGAGCCAGACTCATCAGTGTTCGCAGCGTCATTCCCTCATACCATGGGAATGTGTCCGGTTTGGCTACTAGGCCAGCTACTGATACGTAAAGGCCCTCGCGCAGCGGCGGAATGCTGTCCACGAAGATAGAGTCACCGTCCTGCAAGCCAACGGGTGGGATGATGACGCCACCATTGTAACTGGGCGCTCTTGGATTTTCCGATGGTTCCAGTGCTAGGTCGATTGCGATCCGGTTGTTTTCATTTGACACCTGATCAGAAGGGCTCAGGTAGCGATGCACAGTAAGACGCTTGCGGTCAGCTACTGCAGCGAATCCACCGCCTGCGGCTAGAACGTTAGTGAGGTCGTCATTGTCGGAGAGATCGTAGAGTTTTGGTCTTACGACCGCTCCCCCCAGCTGAACACGCCGGTTCTTAAGGGGAAGGAAGACGACGTCTCCTTCTTCCAGAGTCAAATCACCTGAAGCATCGCCCTCGAGCAGGTAGGGATATAGGTCCAGGAAAAACTCTCGCCCATCTTTTCGCCGGACACGGACATTCCTCAGGCTTCCTAAGTCGGTAGGGCCGTCTGCTGCATAGAGCCCGTTTGTGACCGTAGCCATTGACGAAAGCTGGTATGCTCCCGGTTGTCTCACTTCTCCTGTGAGGTAGACTTGAATGGTCCGAAGTTCAGCAATGGAAAGGCTTACCGAAGTCGTTCCTCTTTCGATACCCGAGTAGAATCCCGAAAGCCTCTCTCGGAAGAGTGCGCGAGCCCCAGTCATGTCAATGTCGGTTATCGTTATCCGACCTACCTCTGGCACAATCACGAAGCCCTCTCTCGTTACTTCGAGGTCGTAGCTGAGCTCTACTTCACCGGTCAGGAGCAGAAGGAGACGGTCACCAGGACCTATTTTGTAGCTATCCGGCACAGGTCCCGAGAGGAGAGGCTGGAAGCGTGATGTGGCTCGACGGAAGATGTCGTGGCCGAAGACGGGAGATGCTGCTGAGTCGGCTGATTCACCAGGCTGGAAGCCTGAAATTGGCTCCATAAATTCCAGACCATCAGCACCTTCTCTGACTACACCTAGTAGTTGGAGAGCGTCAATTGAGCCAGGGCGAAATGCGGTCTCAGGATTGATCGGTCCCTCAGAGAGAAAAGAGGTCAGAGCTTCCGGAGGTAGCCCTCGGGCGACCAGTTGAGCACGGATTTCGTCTTCGGTTAGGCCGGATTGACGAAGCTGCTGCCGGACAAGCTCTGGGTTTTGACGGATGAGTTGCTCCGCCTCGGATAGGGACGTAGGTAACGACGTAGGCAACTGTGCTCGGGTGGGTTCAGCCCCAAGACAGAAGAAAAAGGCGAGGGCAATGGCCCCCGCGGAAACGGTTTGCTTTCGCACCGGTGGCAGCAACCTCACCTGTGGGTGTCCAAGATCGCTCAATCTCGAGAGGTAGCTCGAATGAACGAAAAATTATATGTAATCCTGTACTAATCTAGGCAGGGTCTTGCGGGACAACAACAAAGTAAGGATCTGGGGTACGTTGAAATCAGGCGTGTAGGGATATTCGCGAAATCCCCGGTTGCGGTCAGCAGAGCCTCCGCAGTGCTGCTGACTCGACTACTTTTCACTTGTGAGTTGATAACGTCTGCTCCCAGCCTAAGCGTAAATTTGACCGTGTGTAAGGTTCCAAGAGAGACCCGTGTCGATCAGTTAGTCGATGCAGTAGTCGTGCATCACAACCGTATTGATCTGACGGGTAGATGCGTCGAGGCTCTAGCTCGAGACGAGGGGCCTCTGCGCACTGTCACAATCATTGACTCAGGATCTGTGACGTCGATTGCTGATTCCCAGCGAGAGTTATGGGTCGAGCTCTTGGGTCGAAGGAAAGAAGGACGCCGTCCGATAGGCCTCTTCGTCGAGTCATTGAAGGAGAACGTGGGGTTCGCTGAGGGAAACAATCGTGGTCTTGCTCTTCGAATTCGCGATGGGGCCGGATTCTATCTGATATTGAACAATGACGCGTATTTAGAACCCAGAACGCTCACGCTGATGGTTGATACCGCCCTAGAATCTGGGGCTGGGATGGTTGCTCCCGCTGTTTATCGGGCGGATGATCCAGAGCAGGTTGATAGGTTCGGTTTAACACTAACGAGGAGTGGAGCGGGGTACGACCGTAAGAATGAGTCCGATGGACCATTGCTTTGCCCCTCGGGATGCGCAGCCCTCTACCGTAGAGATCTAGTCCTGGAGTTGATGGCTGACCCGGAGGGCTTCTTTGACAGGCGGTTTGAGGCTTATGCCGAGGATCTTGATGTGGGTTTGCGAGCTCGTGCTAGGGGTTACCGGGTGGCATTCGCTACAAAGGCCAAGATTCTTCATCAAGGCGGTGCCACCTTTGGCCCATCGTCTCCTCAGTCTTATTTTTTGCGCCATCGGAACACGATCTGGACGATTGCGAAGAACTTCTCTACGGAGCTTCTCTACGAAGTAGGTTTCTGGCTGATCCTTGGGCAATTAGCCGGGATCTTCAACGGAGTTCGCCGACGAAGGTTTTTCGCTATAGTCAGAGGCAAAATTGAGGGGGCAAAGGGCTGGGGGGAGTTTAGGCGACAGGCTTCCAATAGAAGCAAGGTTTCCGATCTGGGGCTTCTAGATCATCGCTTTTGGATTCGGCCCTAGGATTATACCGAGACCTCAGCGGTTGATCAGCGCTACCGCTATACCGGCTACGCCAAGAACCGTAGTCGCCACAAACTGCTGGTTACGCTCCAACCAGCTACGGCGTTCCACGAAGATTTGATCACCAGAACGTGTCCCTATGGAGAGGAGGTCAGCCATCGGATCTACACCGGACAGGATTGTCGCGTCTCCCCTGATGAGGGTGAGTTTGCTCAGATCGCCTTCTCGATTGGCACCGCCGGCTAAGGCGACGGCACTCGCGAGCGATGCGGTAGGATCTAGCCCGTACATTCCTGGTCGGTTGACCTCGCCGAGGACGTAGACACGTCGGACGGGCGTTACGGTGATCGACGGGTTCCTGAGTTCTTGGGTGTATCTTTCAATGAGTAGAGCACGTAGTTGCGCGATCGTTAGGTCGACTGCTGTGACGCGACCTAACATGGGCAAGGTTACAACCCCTTCCTCATCTACGACGAATTCACCACTGAGATCGGGTTCGAGCCATATGCGGATCTGGAGAGCGTCGCCTGGTAACAACAGTGATCTAGCTACTGGAGAATCCGACGATGATGGAGCGATCGTGGAGACACTTTGAGACTCGATCTCAGAGGCCCATACTCCCAACAGAACAAAGGCCACTATCGTTGGGGCGAGGAAACCCTTCGGTCGATGGGTTACGAGAAACTTCATCGAAATTGCGATCATACATCGAAGCTATTCTCAGCCCTAGACCTCTACAAGGTGAGCCCGATCATGTATGCAAGCCAAATTCATTGACGAGAGCTATTGTTCAGGAAAAGCTGATCTATTCAAACGTCACATTTTGTGTATTTGATGCTTAGACGACGGTTGGTGTGGGCAGGGACCTTAGTGGTTCTTTCAATGACTCAGGCTTGTGAAGAGGTCTTCACACCTAGCTTCACGTACGCCTCTGTAGAAGTGGTAGTCACGCTGCCGGACGGACAGGGGGTCTCAGGCGTGCCTCTAGTACTTTATAATGGGACCCGCCACCTGGACTATGGGAAGACAGACTCCCTTGGAGTATCTCGCTTCGACCTAGTGCCCGAGGGTGACCTTGGCGTGAGTTCAGTTCCGACGCGCTATTTTTATGCGACGCAGCACCCTGACGGGTATTACAAGACCTTTCGAGTCGCGGAAGGCGATGAAATACGAGTTGAGTTTCAATACGAGGACGCGAGAGGCAGTATCGCATTGCGGGTTCTAGATCAGGATTCAGTACCTCAATCTGGTTTCGTAGTCGAGCTTTACACTGCTTCAGGAACCCAGGAACGGACCACGTTGAGTGAATCTGGGTCGGTACTGTTTTCGGAATTGACTCCCGCAGACTACGGTGTACGTGTGCTCGGTTCTGGGGCCTGCCCACTTTTACCCGATGGCTTCGTCTATCGGGATGGTCTGATCGTCAGTTTACGACAAAACCTCGAGATCGAGATTGTTCTGCCGCCTTGTTTCACCTGACCTTGGCACAAAAGGATGAGGTCCAGTCATTAGCCCAGTTGTGGCTCAATTGAGGAGTGATGATATCTGCTTTCCGCTCCAACGACGGCGAATAGGCCTGCCAAAATTCCTAGCATGGCCGCAAGAATCGCGGTGATAGATCGGCGTGGAAAAGCGGGTCGGTCTTCCTCTATGCCGGTGTCTACGATTCGGACTTCTGCATCATCCACGGCTCTGCGGACTTCCACGTCTGCCAGTCGAGTCTCAAGCATTACGTACAATTCACTTAGGATTCGCTGGCGGCGTTTGAGTACGGTGTATTGCAACTCCAGTGAGGGAAGGCTGCGCAGCGATTGGTCGAACGTGTCTAGCGCAGATTGTGTCGATTCTATTTGATTATCGAGGCCTTGGAGATAGTCGTTTGCGATGTCGAGCAACTGTTCCTCTATCTCGCGGATCCGCACGTCTAGTGCTACTACATCTTCGTTGGTCGCTTGACGACGCACGAGCAACGTTGCCCGTTCGTTTTCGAGAGCCAGCAAGGAAAGAACTAGTTCTTGCACCCCTTCGTTGGAGATGAAGGTCGGAAAACTGGCAAGCGCACGGAACGGGGTTTGAGCACCTGCGCGCGGAGAACTGTTTTCCAACTCCTCGACTACAGCTCCCAGAGAAGATCTTTCAACCTCAGCTACATCATGGATCAGCTGCATCTCGGCAACACGACCGATTTCTTGGGTTGCCTGTTCCTCTGGGAGAACCACGAGCTCTGACGTCTGAAACGCCTCAAGCTCGGCTTCCGCGGCCAGGAGTTCTTTCTCAATTCGATCGACCTCTTGAGAGAGAATTGTCTCTTCACGCCGAACGTCCCGTTGACTCCAAGTCAGGGAAAATTCTACGAAATCTTCTGCAACACGATTAACAAATTGACGCGCGACTGCTGGATCCGGATTACGGTACTGAATTTCGATCAGCCGCGAGCCGATATCAGATCTTTGAATCTGAATACGCCTTCTGAGCGAGCGCATGCTTCTTCGAAATGAATCGACGGAAATACGTATCACGGAGGGGGGATCCGATGCGAGTGAGTCCTGGAGCTGAAACGTCATGGGCCCGATTGAAAATTGTTCTCCAATGGATATTGCCGAGGGTAACTCCACCGGTTCCCGATTGCCGCGAGAAGAAACCCGATAAGATCCGTCACCTTGTCGGCGCATAGTGTAGGTTCCCTTCGGCGCATCTTCACCCGCTTCCACGAGCGAGAAAATATCCGAACGGAACGTTCTCCAGGGTCTGCTCAGTTGGACGTGGAGCGCTAGCTCGTTTGCCACAGGCTCAAGCATAGCACGACTTCGGAGAATGCCGATCTCTGTTTGCACGTCGGTTTCGCCAAGACCACCTGCGGCCGCGAGTCCGCCTGGCAGCGCCTCAGCTACGTCTCCAATACCGCTAAGTAGAGAAGACCCAAGCCCTGCTTCAGAGTTCATGCGTACTCTAAAAGACGCTTCGCTCTCGTACACAGGAGTGACCAGAAGGGATGCGAGGAAAGCGGTGCTTGCGACTATTAAGGAGGTAAGGGAGAAGCGCAGGAGATGACGCCTCAGGAGCGATGGAAGGTCAAGCACGTGGATGGACTTGGGAGGGACAGGTTGGGCCACGGGGATCACTTCGCCGATGCTTCTGAGGGGTTCATGTCTATTGAGTATGCCTAAGCGGTGTTGTCACTTGGCTCAGACAAGCTCCGATCGGTTTGCCAGGATGTCCAGCCCATCCCGAGAATCAGCCAGGTTATTGGCTCAGTATGGGACTGTTGGAAGATATTAAAGACAAAGGTGGCGACGACCAGAGCACGGGTTTGTGGGTTGCGTTGGTAGGCCCCAATGAACAGGACAACCATTAGTGCTGCGGCCAATAGACCCGATTCTGCAAACATTGTGACGAGGAGCGAGTGGAAATTACCGTACTGGTTCCCGGGAAAAATGGACTGAGTCTCCAAAAATGCATTTCCGTAGCCAATTCCTATCGCCAAATGCTTCAAGTTTTCTGTGGCGACCTCAAGTCCCAAAAGTATGAGCTGGGTGTGTTGGCTAGTTGAACCTTCCTCCAGCGTGAGACGAGTACCAAGCATACCCGCGATCCCATCAAGAAAGTCTGAACCTGAGGGTGATAGTGCGTAGGGAAGTAGAAGAGCGGACACCGCAGCAAGCAGAAGGAGGACTCGCAAGCGCGTGATAAGAAAAGAGCGCCCTGAGAACACATACCAACCGACACATACTAACCCGGCGAGTGCGGCTGACCGAGATAGTGTTAGAAGCACGGCGAGTGTCCCGAGAGTAACCCAGCGAACTTGTGAGCGGTCCTCAGATCCATAAGTCCAGATGATCCATGTGAATACAACGGTGCCAAAGCCCCCGAGGTTAGGATCCGAGCTAAGGCCTGTTAGACGAGGGATTACACCAAAGTAAAGCCCTGGTCGCAGATCTAGGAATCCATTGGTCAGCCAAACCGGATCAACCAACCACGAGAACAGCTGGAGTCCATTGAACAGGAGTACTGAGATTAAGCCCCACTTCGCTCCTCGGTAGAGGATGGATCTCGAATCGGGAACCGAGAGAAGTGAGAATCCTACTGCCAACACTAGGTAAACTTGAACGACTAGGAGTGCTACGCGGCGAGCCGATGTCGCAAGGTCATAGCTTGCAAAAGTGGACAGGACGAGGATGCCCATCAGAAGGGTGATCGCAAGAAGGAAGTCAGAAGCTCCCTCGGTCATCGGAATCGATTCACCCCTAGTCCAGGAGCGCCACAGGAGGACCATGACGATGAGAGGGGCGAGAGCCAGAAAGGGCGTCATCACTAATGGGCCTAAAGATCCCAGTAGATCGATGCGGGTGGCTCCGATCAGAGCTAGCCAAAGGGATAATATCTTAGGACTCATGCCCCGGTCGCCGAGAAACTTAAACGAAGTACCTGGTTCCTAAGATCGACGCCTCGGTAGGCGTCGTTGGGTAGAGGCTTAGTTTGAAACAAGTAATTGAGGCGGATTGATTCTGCCCATGCAACTTCGAACCTAAACGGACCGATCTTCCCCGCTCCTCGGACTCCTGCGAGCAGGGTCACATCGGCTCGACGGTACTCTGGGAAATATGAGTAGAGCGCTTCGTTCTCTAGTCTCATTCTAGTTCCAAAGAGCCCCAGATTCCATCTGGGCGCTACCCAGTCAACAGCGATCCATTGACTCGATCCGCTCGGACCAATCCCCGCGCCTACGACTCGGCCCTTGTGCGTGTAGCCTTGGATCACCCGGCGACTTGTGTACCACTCACCGTGTTTCTTAAGCCTGAAGGACTGACTCGGTTCCAGACTTGTGATCTCAGCCTCGATCGCCAGTCGAGCCGAATTCGTCTTAGGTTGATTGTGTCTCAGTCCGAGTGTGTAGCCTCGGCTGTGATGTGGCGCTTCAAGGAAGTCACGAAGAGAGCGAGGTTCCTCAGAGCGTCCCCATTCTATCCATGTTTCCAAGCCCGCGTCTGGAAAGCTCCAGTGCGCGAATATCGAAAAAATCCGGTCGGGACCTAGGGGGCGTTGCTCGTCACTCGTTGCAGACGCTACAGGCCCTACTGACCTAACGAAATCGAAAGCTGCGGTAGGAAGATCCATTAGCCCGAGTGCAGGTGCATAGACAACTCGTCCGATGCCTATGCTCAGATTGGGTTCGAACGACGGATTGAGGGTAACGATCACTCCGCTTAATGATCGGTGATCATTTTCGGGGTCGTTATCGAAGTAGGATGACTCTTCTAGCCGACCAAGGATCCACTGAGCGTGAACATCTCCGATCGGTGATTCAAACGGTTTGGTCGTTTGAGCAAACAGGCGCGGAAATCCCTGAGCGTTATTACTTACCAGGAAAGGGTTTCGAATAGAGGGTCCCCAACGAAAGCTTTCTGTGGCGACGCCGACACGGACTGATGCGGACTCCCATGACAGGCTACTCTGGCCCGGTCCAAGGTACAGACCGGAATCGTATCCCAGCCGCTGAGGTAGGTCTATTGAGTGAGGCGGATAGTGGAATGGCGAGGCAAGCGGATGGCGCATCCGCCCTTCGGTATCACCCGGTCGAGGAACATTTTCTGGATAGGAAAAAGTCTGAAAGTCGAGGTTTTGGGTTCCCCATATTTCCGGGGCCAGAACCGCTGTCACTGAACCATAAGACAGCGCTACACCCACCTGACTTCGTCCGGATATGCCACGACCAGCCCAGAGAGTCCCTTCGTTGATAGAGAAAGGCAAGTCTGAGTTAAGGGCTCCATCCAGTTCGCTTGCGAGGACGTGCAGCCTGAAGTCTCGGTTGCCAGACACCGAGTACCTGATCTTTCTTATCTCAGCTAGGACGTTGCCGGAGGCGGTTCGGATCCACGGGCTTGTGCTGACTTCTGAACCCATTGGTGAATTTCGTTGAGACGTATCCAAGAATACGCCTCGGGTTAGACCCACACGCCAGAGCGTGTCTGCCTCCGCATAGATAGGCGAGGGCGTGGGGCTTGCCGAGACAAGAGCGGCGATCAGGTGGAGTAATGGGGCAGACACGAGTCGAAGTTCGAGAAGCTGATGTGATCGGGCAATGTCACCCGCTCAGTAGAGAAGATTGGGTTTGAGGTTTACCCTTGTGTATGGACCATCTACAGACGGCGCCCCGATCCCTTCAGCGAGGGTTTACTTTGGTCTTATCTCAAAGGAAAAGTGGTCGTTGCAGATTCAGATTCTCTGTGTTGGTTGTAGCGGCAGTATCTCTCTGGAGTGCGTCGGGCGCTCAAGGGCAGATGCCAGAGAAAGAAGCGTCAGTGTCGTGGCTTTACGCAGTACCAGGGACTGTGGCGGATCGGTATGCTCGTACTCTTGAAAACCTAGGGATCCTGCCGGAGCGCTCTGCGGCAGCTCGTGATGGTTCAGAGGTTTGGATGTTCTCTGTTGAGGAACGCGGAACACCAGAGGGCGTGTCCTCGGATGCTCCACCTTGGCACGGTGTCTATAGGACTTCGCCGTCAATTGAAAAGCGATGGGGTCTCCTTCCCGTGCGGACGCAAAGCTCTTTCAATACCGCATTTCCATTTCACCGTGGGAGCGGTCCCGTATGGCACGGTAAAGGCTTTACTCAGTCTCTAGAGGGTGGATGGTTCGGAAAGTGGGGCCCGTTCGCCCTAGTTCTGAACCCTGTCTGGTTCCGAGCCGAAAACCGGGATTTTGTTTTGGCTCCGACCGGGATGGATGGGGAGGGAAGGTTCCGATCTCCGTTGGAGTCTGATGCGATTGATATACCACAGCGTTTTGGAGATGAGGCATATCAAGTTCTATCTCCCGGGGCATCGTCGCTAAGGCTGAACCTGGTTGGACTGACTGTTGGCGTGTCTTCTAGCCCTCAAGTCTGGGGCCCTGGCGATCTTCATCCTCTTGTTATGGGTGCGGTGGCGGGCGGGATCCCCCACGTGTTTGTTGGAACGAGTACCCCATTCAATGCTTGGATTGCAGATCTTGATTTTCGTTATATGGCGGGACGAACAGAGAGGAGTCGATGGTTTGGTCTGACTGGCGACGACAGATTTGCTCTTCTGAACGGATTCGTGGCATCTATTCGCCCCCGTGGACTTTCTGGCCTGCAGCTTGGTGTCACTCGCTTGTTCCATCAGCCTTGGCCGTCGGTTGATGGAATGATGCGCGAACTGCTAAAGAAACCTTTTGAAGGGATCCTAAAGACAGGTTTGCAGGGGGTTGATCAGCGCCTGGATGACCAATTTGCGTCAGTATTTGCCAGATGGATGGTCACTTCCGCTGGCGCTGAGGTGTGGCTCGAATTTGTGAGGGGTGATCACTCTGTCGATGGGCGATGGCTCATGCTTGAACCCGAGGACTTTGGAGGCTATGCCGTGGGGTTTCGAAAGACTTGGCGCTCAGATTCCGCTTTTACAGTCTTTCATGCTGAAGGTATTGTTTCTGGAACGACGCACCGTGAAAGGGGAGGCGCTCGCCTTACTTCAGAATGGGGTATGTGGGGACACTATCCAGGTGCGATTTATGGAAATTCTTCCTATCGAATCGGTGGTTGGACACACAGAGGCCAACTTTTAACTACAAGTGCTGGACCTTTTGGTAACGGCCAATCCTTGGGTGTGGATCACTACAGTCCCAATGGACATTGGTCATTAAGCGTAGATCGCTCGATTGTGCGAGAACAGCCCGCTGCTGCGAGGCCCAGCGGGGAAGGGGTCTCGGACGTGCTCTACGTAGTTTCGGGGAGTTCGACTCGCTTTTTGGACCGATGGGATATCGGTCTGGGAATTGATTGGGTGATGAACCTGAACCGCTATCTTAACCGTGCTTCGGATGCTATGAACATCAGGCTTCAGGCCACTGTCAGCAGAAGGTTCTCTGTATTCGATCGCTGATCTCTGTTCGCCACGCTGCAATCAAGACGCGTTTCCAAAGCCAAACGTTGCATACTGCTACTAGAATCAGTGCTCCAAGCGATGGGCCCAGGATTCTTGAAAGGGCGAGAGTCACAAGCAGAAGAACGATTCCTTCTGAAGCCAGTCGGACTGAAATCCGCCCAACTTTGGAGAAGTTTGATTCCAAGCGGGCCGTTAAGATCAGCAGTCCCAGAAAGTCGAAGCCCGCCCTGGCCGTCCACGCCATTGCTGCTCCCACTAGACCGAAAGTGGGTAGTGCCCACCACAGTAACGTGAGGTAAAGCGGTAGCTCGATTAGATGCAGTATGGCTGGGGCATCCGGCCGAGCCCGAGCGTGTAGGGTTGCGAAAGGGATTTGCGCGAGCGCGTTCATGAACACACCCAAGGAAAGCCACTGTAGCACCGGTGCACCGGGATCGGCGATCGCTGACCCCACCCATAGGCGTAGGATAGGATCGGCCATGGCTACTAACAGGATGAGGATTGGTAAGGTGACTATCGTAACTAACCTTACGCCTCGTTC
>CENY01062934.1_pt1 | contig 16121 bp, 25 predicted proteins | sample 356181 | NCBI WGS metagenome assembly CENY01 (sample SAMEA2619840, study PRJEB7988) | marine metagenome | isolation source: saline water (ENVO:00002010), including
TACAATAGATCATGTGAGTTGATGATTAACCTTTAACGAGAATGCTAATGGAAATTCGTGAGTTTGAAATGTCCGATGATGCTTTTATCGAAATGGTCGGTACTATCACTCCTGATATGTCCGACGAAGAGATCATGAATCTCATTGATGAAATCGAGGCAGAAGAGTCTGCCCGCATTGAACTTGCTGACCACGCTATGAACGAGGTGTAATATGGCTGATTTTGATATGATGGCAATACGATTGAATGATATGCTTGAGCATATGAAAAACGATTACAAAGCATGGGCCGACCGTGGTCCTGATCCTCATGGCACTCGTGCTTCTATGTACGAAGAATTTTGTAATAGTCTTGACTATACTATCGGTAAGAAGTATATTAAAGTATTGAGGCGTGAGGGTGATTATCATTCCAGCGTGTGTGCTTTCATTGTCAATACTGAGAATGATAAGAAGTTCGCATATGGCGATATTTTAAAGCCTGCTGGTTGGGCCGCACCTGCACGTAACTTTGCACGAGGTAGTGTGTTTGATACTATCTCAATGGAAAAATGTGTAAGATGGACTGGTGCTTTATGAAAATACTTGATGGTTGTTATGTAGAGTATGCTCCTGATGAGGTTGTAAACCCTGTCAGGGGTACCAATCGTGGTTCAATAGAACCAGTTGAAACTAAACCGTATCAACGGCAATCTACTCTTGATGAGATTCCCGATGACTTTGTGGCACGTATGATGGGTTACAAAGAGGTTGCAAAGAAACGTATCGTAGAACCTGAGCATCCCACAGGATTTACTGTGTCGGTTGCTTACAACAAAGGTGGGTATCAAGTGATACCTGCTAATGATCTGAATGAAACAAAATGAATATACGACCAGTAGATAAAGATTTTTTTAGATTTACATCTAAATACGGTAAGCGTAAATTAGTGATTGAACTGGATGGTAATTGCACCAAAGATGAATTGTGTGAAGCATTTACTGCTTTTCTCAATGCATCAGGTTATCATTACACTGATCATATTGAGTGTTTCAATATGCCAGAAGGTGCTACTACCGAAAAACTCTATGAACCTGTATCAGAAGAAGATATACCATTTTAATTAACAGGGAAGGCTGGGCATAGGTGAGCCCAACAGACTGTAAATCTGCCGTTTAAACTGTGGCGGTTCGACTCCGCCCCTTCCCACCAAATATGAAAGTTGTTATGAAAAATATTTTTAAGTTTATGGGAGTAGCAATACTCGGTATTTTTGGATACTACTTAATACAACCCTACGCACCTTTGGTCGTAGGAATGATCTCATTATTTTTTGCTTGGCAATTGTTTCAATCAACTTTACCAGAAATGGAAGATTGGCGATTGAGAATTATGCAGGCAGAACTTGACAGTCTCAAAAGGTGGGCTGATCGCATATAGGTCATTGGTGTTAAGGGTAGCATGTCGGACTCCAAATCCGAAGGTACGGGTTCGATTCCTGTATGACCTGCCATAAATATTTTTATGAACTATGATATTTTACTTTTATCTTTAACAATCGTTTGTGCTTTAACAGTTGGTGCGTATGTCTTTAAAAAAGAATTTGACACACCACCTCCGCCTAAACCTGAAATACGTTATTATCACATAAATTTTTAATACATCGAAATACAACCTAATACGGAGAATATTATGAAAGTTTCACTACGCAAAGCAAATGCACTTCAAGAGCAACTTAACGAGGCGATTAAGAATCGTCCTAGTGCAGACCACGAAGTCAATGTTGTTGACTATGAAATGTGGAAGTCTGAGATAGAGAATGCCCAGACCAAATGGTACAAAGAAGTGGAGAGTAAACTTAAAATGGTTGAAGCCAGGTTCTCTATTCGTAAGAGTATTGCCAACCATAATACCTTGTGTGGTGTTACTGATTTGCTTACTGACCTCAATCATGTTGAGAGTAAGATTACTACAATCCAGAGATGGATTCTTCAAAGAGATGTTCGTTCAAAAGATGAGGTTCTTGAAAAGCAGAGAAGCCGAAAAGTGGCTCGTGCCGAGAATGCTGACTACGATGGATACATCTCTATGGATGTATCTGTCATCAGTAAAGGTGATCACGACCACTGGACTGAAAAAGTTCAGGAACTGAGGCGAACCAAAGCCAAAATCAACGATGAGTTATTGTCGTTGAATATCAAAACTGAAATAGATTTAACACCAGAGGTGGTGAAGACTCTCAAACAAGAGAATCTAATCTGACCTTTGGTGCGGGAAGAGTGAGAGGTCCGATTACAACCACATGTAATCACTTGCCTTTTGGCATTTATCAAAGCAACTACTAACCGAACTTAGATGTTTGCTTCTGTTAAAAGAGGACCTTTTTGCTTGTTGTGAGGTGATACCCACCATACCTTGTAGGCAGAGGACGAATTAGGCATCAACTATGCACTTTGTTCGTTGACATTTGCTTGAATGGACCGCATGGGATATTCGTTTGTTTTTCTCATTCTTCCCATTTTTTTCTTGACTTCCCTCCCCAATTTGCTACAATAATAATGTAATTAATGATTAACCCCTGCCGAGATTGACTATGGCTATTAATGATAAATCGATATTCGTTGGTGATGCGGTGAGACTGTCTGGTAAAACTCGCCACGGCAAAAATCGTATTCGTGAGAATGGCGATATGTGGGAAGTCATCACTATCGATGGCAAAGAAAGTTCAGTTCTTTCTACTAAGATCTGTGTAGTGCCTATGGCAGAAGGTCGCAGAGAGAACTGGCGTTGGCTCGATCTTCCAGAAGATGAGCATATGGAAATTGAAATTGTAGATAATGAGGTAGTATTATGAGTGAAGAAAGACTAGAACATTCAATTGCATTGGTTCTTGCACGTTGGATGGGTGGAGAGAATTTGAGAGAAGCAACCGAAGAGGTTGCAAGAATGGCTAGGTTATACTATGAAACTGGTTCGATAGAAGAGGACGAATATGAGTGGAGTGTTTGATTTAAAATTTGATGAAGGTGTAATGGCTAAGGTTGCTGAGAAGAAGAGGAAAGAAGCAGAGTTTGCAGAAGCCGTGAGGGCTGAACTTGCACGAGAAAGTGAATTCTTTGCAGAAAGAATGGTAAAAGGTAAAAAAAGTTCTTGACAAATGGTCAGAATTTGGTATTATATAAGCATGTTGAGTGAGTCATTAATAACCCTTTCGAAAAAATCGATATGAGTGAAATGAGAAGAGAGTCAGTTGAAGAGTTCTTGGCCCGTGGCGGTCGCATTGAGCGTTCATCAAAGATTATCGGTGCCAAGTCACTGAACATGTTTTCAAAGTTCGATGCTAATTATCGAGCAGGGTCTGGTAAGACCCGTATGGGTAAGAACGGGTCTGGTAAGGCTCGTATGTCAGAATCATACTGGACTGTTTAAGGAGGTCATATGTTTTTCATTGTCAAATACTCAATGGTTGCGGTTGCGTTTTATCTCATCATGTCAGGTCTCATTTCTGTTGACCTGTCTGGTGATAGTGTTGGTCTAAGCGTTAATTACGTAACGGCAAGCGAAAAGATTTTTGAAGATATCACAAGCCTCGTAAAATTATGAGAAATATAAATTTATTATTTGTTTCGGTGGCACTATTTGGTTGTGCTACCGAACCTATTGATGAAGAACAGGCGATGATTCCTGATTCGTCTTCTCAAACTACTCAAATAAACACGCAATTCAGTTCACCAAGAACTGCCGAGATAGGTACAAAAGAATCTTGGAGAACTGAATGCTATGAGGAAGAAGATTTTACCGAATATTTCGAATTCAATTTTGAAGATAATACAGTTGTTTTAACAACTGAAACATATTCAGATGAAAATTGTGAAGAGACTTATTCGATACAAGAAGAAATTCATAATTATTCATTTGTAGGATCTGATCGAATGTTGGTAATCTTTGGGTCAACTGCAAAAATGACACCAGAATCAGAACTATCAGTTGAACATTTTAATGATATATCGAAATGTGGTTTTACTGATTGGGAACATGGCGTAACAAAAACATGTAACATCAATCAAGTAGAACCATTTAATGCTGGTACTCCGATATATTGTACCTATCATTATACTGATAGCCTATACATGACATGCAGACCAGATACATATCCAACAGAAGAATTTACTCAATTTCATTTAGTAAAATAATACTTGACTTTGATTCATATTTTTGAGACAATATAAATGTGATTGAGAAACCCTTTTTCAAAAACGATATGAAAGTACGAATTCACGGTAAAAATCTCCCAAGAAAATTTCGACATGGTGTGTTTGGTATGACACATCTGACCATGCGTGATTTGCTTGACAATCGTAGGGTTGTCAATAATCTTGAAATTGATATTCATTTTCGTCACCATGCTGATAATGGTGAAGCAATGATACATGAGAATGAATTCAGATCTAGACCTAGAAAATTTCGTGTGATTATTGATCCATACAAAGTACGTGTAGATGATTATGGTCGTGAATTAGATGATGAAGAATTTGCAAACGAATGTTTCAAGGTGCTTGGTCATGAACTGGTTCATGTCAAACAGTATGTTACTGGTGACTTGGCAATAAAAGCCAAGGGTATGTATTGGAAAGGTGAATTGACCGATGTCAATAGTATGAAAGAATATTTTAAAAGTCCATGGGAAGTTGAAGCCTATGGTCTAGAAAGATATCTCTGGATGAATTTTATTGACTTCTGGTCTCATGAAATTGAAAACAACGATTTATTTAAAGATCGATTAGACTGAGAAATATTATGCTAATTGAATTTTTAAAAAATACTTTTAAAAATGTTAGAGGTAAACCTAGAACTGATGCTCTGCATGATGCAATATTAGCAGAGTTATGGAACAAATATCCAACATACAAAGATAATTACGCATGGAGATTTGAAGAAAATCTTCATGATGCCTATAATGGAAAATTTAAAGTTGATATTGTCGGATATGATAAAGATCTCAATCCTAAAATTGCTATTCTTTGCAAGTGTGCTAATTCTAATATCGGTAAAAATAAGTACAATTATGCAAATTGCACCATTGGCGAAGCGGCAAGGTTGACAGTCGGCACAAATCATGATTTTGAAAAGGTGCTATTTGTTAATGTGCTACCGACCAAGGCTCCAATTTTTGAGACTGGTGGTACTGTTAGTGGATATGACAAACCAATTGAATTTAAGAAACGAGTAGATGTATCTCCTATACTCTTTAAATTTTTTGGTAATTTAGTAGAGGAAGTCAATATGTTTTATGATATCGAACATATTGAGACAAAGACAAATAAAAAAGATTTTAATGAAATAGTACCATTAAACCTTTCAGAGTTTAAAATGAAATATGAGTAGATCTCAATTACATTGTGGAGATTGTTTGGATATTATGAAAACGATCTCCGATAATTGCATAGATATGGTTTTTTGTGATTTACCTTATGGAACGACTAGAAATTCTTGGGACGAAATAATTCCATTCGATAAATTATGGGAACAATATGATAGAATAGTCAAACCAAATGGTGCCATAGTATTAACTTCACAACAACCATTCACATCAAAACTAATAGTTTCAAATCTTAAAGATTTTAGATACGAATGGATTTGGGAAAAGAATAAAGCAACAGGACATTTGAATGCTAATAAGATGCCAATGAAGGCTCACGAGAATATATGCATATTCTATAAAAAACTTCCAACATATAACCCTCAAAAAACAACAGGGCATCAACCTTTTAATTCAGTCAAACCAAAAGATAATATTCCTCAACCAAAAGAACTGAGAAATTATGGTCATGTTGCAAAGGTATTTGGAAATGACGGTACAACAACGGATAGATTTCCAAGAACGGTTCAAGAATTTCCTGTTGTAAATAATGATGATCCTTTGAAATGGCATCCGACTCAAAAACCGGTTGAAATGATTGAATATTTTATCAAGACATATTCAAATGAGAATGATGTTATTTTAGATAATTGTATGGGTTCTGGATCAACCGGTGTCGCTACCTTAAATACAGGTCGTAAATTTATAGGTATTGAAAAAAACGAAGAATTTTTCAAACAGGCTAGTTATTGGATCAATAAAAATGTGTATAATTATCTTGACATGTCTGCCTAATTTGGTATTATATACTTGTTGAGTGAGTGAGTTAACCTTCAATGAGAATGAATATGATTGAATTTCGATCTGGTAGAAAAGTCATCAAATCAGTATCCTCAGTAGATGAGGCCCATAATATTGCTAGAAGATTGATTGAAGCAAGAAATACTGACAGTTTTTGGGAGCCGAATGATCGTAAAACTCTGCCTGTCTTCGGCATTATGGATGCAATCATGGGTGCTTCATTTGATGTTTATGAAACCATGACCGTTTGGTTGAATGGTAAAAAAATGACTACTCTTTGGAGTAGAGGTTATTGAAAAAAGTCTTGACAGTTCTGAGAAATTTGGTATTATATAAGCATGTTGAGTGAGTCATTAACCCTTTCAGAAAACAATCATCATGGGACAATTATGAATATTGAATGTAGAAGAGGTGTTGCCCTTTCAGTCATTGAGGGTATGATCGGTTGGACATTTGCCGTCGGCATTGTCTATCTTAACTTTGTTATTGCTTTCTCTCTCTAAGGAGTTCATATGAGTACAAATTCTGTTGTTGCGTATTTGAGAAGTGACGGTTCAATCGTTTCGAGTTATGTTCACTATGACGGTTATGAGACTGGTGTTGGTATGACTCTTCTTGAACATTACAATGATGATAAGTCAGCATTGGGTGTTGCGGTTGGTGGTTATTATTCAAGTCTTTCCGAAGACCTTGATGCTTCACTTAATGATTCAGTTCACAATGATGAGCCTGAGATGTTTGACTCAATGACTGAGTTTGAAGAATATCTGATGGAAAACAGTCACCTTGAATTTGGTTATCTTTGGACTGGCGGAAAGTGGATGGTTGCTTCTTGGACTACTGAGGTTATTCATGCAAAGCCTTTCACTCCTGAGTTTGGCGATCCGCCTCGCTACGAATCAACTTGGAATGGTTTCTCTTGGTTGGTTACTTCCTTTGTTCGTGAAGGGCGAAAGACAGTAGATCGATTTCGTGACCGTGCTTACGAAGATAATCGTGAAGGTCGTACCGAATGGGAAGAGTATGCCGATGAACTTGAAGTCGTAGTTGATAAGTGGCATCGGTATGGTATTGGCGAGATTGCTACCGAAGCGATGGCGGCATAAATAATTTCATGTCGTATTCAAGATGGATTAATTCTTCATTTTATACATACTGGTGTAGTTCCAAAGTGTATGACAAGCGAGATGAACTTTTTGCTTGTCATGCTTCTTTGGAAGGTGAGCATATGTTTACCTATACAGAGTGCAAAGAATTTATACAGAATCCCCAAAAAATTTTATCTAGAATAAAAGAGTTTGAAATAACACCTGATGAATTGACCGAATTGACAGGTTACATGTCGGAATTTATTTCAGATGTTGATTTGAGTTATGAACGAAAATTGATTGAATTGCGTGGTGGACAATAAGAATATATCGGTTTACGATAATTATATAGATCCTAGGGATTTTAGAAAAATACAAACTACAATGATGGACGATCCAAGTTTTACTTGGACCTGGTGTGAACATTCAGTTAGGGATCAGTTTCAGGATGATGGAACATTATTACCTAACAATTATCAATATGTTCATATTTTTATGAACGATACAGTTTTATTTGAAAATCGATTATCAAATCATATTCACATCTTGAAACCTCTCACAGATATGATAGGTGCAGTTTCCTGGATACGAATTAAAGCAAATGCTAATCCAAGAACAGAAAAAATTATTGTTTCAGGATTTCATCAAGACGTATCTGAAAGAAGACTTTTAGAGAGTGAACCGAAAACGGCAATATTTTATATTAATACAAATGATGGTTATACGGTTTTTGAGGATGGTACAAAGATTAATAGTGTTGCAAATCGCATTTGTATTTTTCCGCATTGGATGAAACATTCAGGTACAACATGTACAAACACTAATAGAAGAATTGCTTTAAACTTAAACTTTGTTAGATGATATGAAAGAATGCATGAATTGTTGGAGTCCTTATAAAAAACGAAATAAGGTCTTTTGTAGTCGTAAATGCTACAATATTTGGAGAATGACTAGAAAATCATAATGAAAATTAAAATCGGACCATATAGGAAGAACCGTGCTTTCCATATTCACATTGATGATTATGATGTTTGGAATTTGGATCATACACTTGCTAGTATCATCCATCCTGCTCTTATTCGTCTAAAAGAGACCAAACAAGGTTATCCAGAACTTTGGGAAGACGGTATGGTTATGCATCATAACTGGACTCGTCAATTGCATTTTGATTTTATTGATGAAGAGGTTGAAACTAAATATCTAACGGACAAGTGGAATACAATCATGGACAAGATGATTTATTCTTTCGGTGTGATCATGAATGATGGTCTCTTTGACAAATACGATCAAGACGAATGGAACAAAATACAAGAAGGTCTTGATTTGTTTGCGAAACACTACACCTCTCTTTGGGATTAAAATGCGAATACAAGAAGATGTTAAACTTGACTTTAATGATGTACTAATCAAACCAAAACGATCTACGTTAGAATCTAGAAAAGATGCGGTATTAGTTAGAACATTTACGTTCAAGCACTCTAAGAAAAAATGGGCAGGGGTGCCTATCATAGCCGCCAATATGGATCATACCGGCACGTATGAGATGAATAGGGCATTATATGATTATCAAATGCTTACTGCCATATGTAAATTTACTACCTATGCATCATTTCCTAATGCAATCAAAACAATTGGTCTCGATCAAAATTTGGATGAGATAGATTATGATTTAGAATGGGTTTGTCTTGATGTAGCAAATGGCTATACAGAGAGGTTTATGGATTTTGTCGAGCAGATGAGACAACATGAGGCAACTAAAAATTCAATTATCATAGCAGGAAACGTATGTACCCCAGAGACCACAGAACAGATTATCCTTGCAGGTGCAGACATTGTGAAGATTGGTATTGGACCTGGCTCGGTTTGTACTACTCGGAAGATGACGGGTGTTGGTTATCCACAACTGAGTGCCACGATGGAGTGTGCAGATGCGGCACACGGTCTAGGCGGACATATTATCACAGACGGAGGATGCACCGTGGTGGGGGATATAGCAAAAGCCTTCGGTGCTGGTGCAGACTTTGTGATGCTCGGTGGGATGTTAGCAGGACATGATGAATGCATGGGTGAGAAAGTTGGTAATCATCGTGGAACGAAAATGAAGTTTTACGGTATGTCATCCGATGATGCACAATTAGAATATTATGGTGAAAAGAAGGCTCATAGAGCATCAGAGGGTAAAACTGTCATGGTAGATTACAGAGGTCCTGTAAAAGATACCGTACAAGAGATTTTAGGAGGTCTGAGAAGTGCTTGTACGTATGCAGGAGCAAAAACAATAAAAGATCTACCCAAATGTACAACATTTGTTCGTGTAAATAGACAATTAAACGAGATATTCTCGTGATCTAAATATTAGGTAATGTCGAAAGAAATACAATACCTAAAGATAAAAAATTCTCTTCTCAAAGAAAATCTTCATCTTTTAGACGAATATGATTACCCTTATTATTTACGTCTAAAAGAACACCAATCTATCCAACAAATAGAGGAAACTTTACGCAAAGTTTCTTCCTCCAGAAAAGATGGTACTGCACCATCACCTCAAGTAGAAGCAAAAACCGCTGAAAATATTCAGAAACTAGAATCTCAATTAGAACGATTGAAGGCTAAGAGAGACAATCTAGAAAAGGATATTGAAGAGGTTAAAGAAGACATCAAAGAAGACACAGGGCATAAGTTTCTGCTTGAGCAAGAGAAAGAGGTTTTTAGAAATCCAGATTATACAAAAGTTCTTCCAGACTACGATGAAGAAATACGAATTCTGAAAGCAGAACTTTCAAGACTAAAAAGATCAGGAACATTAACTGGTTGGGGTGAAGTTGGTTATGCCGCTGGTGGAGGTGGTGAAACTGCAGGATCATCCGGAACATCTGGTACGTCTGGTTTAACTTATGCATCATCTGGTAGTGCAGGATCAGCAGGCAGTGCAGGCTCTGCAGGTAGTGCAGGAACATCTGGTTCAGCAGGATCTTCCGGAACAGACGGTACAGATGCTATTTTGAGAACATGGACTGTAACAGTAGAATATGATGGAATACAAAATCGATATCAGTTAGACGGTGGTTATTATCCAAACCTAACTTTATACAGAGGGTTTACATACAAATTTGATCAGTCAAGTTCTACGAATGATACGCATCAATTAGCATTTTCTGCTACACAAGATGGCACTCATAATAGTGGAACAAGATATACAAGTGGATATACTTACATCGGTACCGCAGGAGATGATGGAGCACATGCAATTTTAAAAGTTCCGCAAGATGCACCAAACACTCTGTATTATTATTGTATTAATCACTCAGGCATGGCCGGTGATAGTATAATCACAGTTGAAACATTAGAATCAGGATCATCTGGTACATCAGGAACTGCCGGATCGTCTGGCGTTGATGGAAGTTTTTTGGGTACTCATGGATCGGCAGGTAGTTCTGGTTCAGCAGGTAGTGCAGGGTCATCTGGTTCCGCAGGAACAACTGGTTCAGCAGGGTCTAGTGGTAGTACAGGTTCAGCAGGTTCAGCAGGATCTGCAGGTAGTGCAGGTTCAGCAGGTAGCACAGGTTCTGCAGGTTCTGCAGGTAGTACAGGTTCAGCAGGTAGTGCTGGATCATCTGGATCAGCAGGTAGTGCAGGTTCAGCAGGTAGTGCTGGATCATCTGGATCAGCAGGAACAACTGGTTCAGCAGGGTCGGCAGGAAGTGCTGGATCGGCAGGTTCATCTGGCACGACTGGTACATCAGGTTCATCTGGTGCAGATGGAGATTTATATACAACTACATCATCGTCATCTTTGACTTTAGGTTCTGGCAATCAATCATTAACAATTGGTACAGGACTATCATATGGCGTTGGACAAAGAATTTTTATTACAGATGCATCAGACACAGGTAATCAATTTGATGCAACGGTAGAGACATATAATAAAGTAAATGGTGCATTAACAGTATCGATAAATTCATTTACTGGTTCAGGGACAAAAAGTTCTTGGGCAGTTAATATGCAAGGTGCTCCAGGACAACCAGGTACATCAGGTACTGCAGGTTCTGCTGGTAGTGCAGGATCGTCTGGATCATCAGGACAAGACGGAACTTCAGGATCAGCAGGTAGTGCAGGATCAGCAGGTAGTGCTGGTTCTACTGGTAGTTCAGGATCAGCAGGATCAACTGGAAGTGCGGGATCAACAGGATCTGCAGGAAGTGCAGGATCTTCAGGTAGTGCAGGTTCAGCAGGATCAGCAGGATCAACTGGAAGTGCTGGTTCATCTGGATCAGCAGGAACAACTGGTAGTTCTGGATCAGCAGGTTCTACTGGGTCAGCAGGAAGCACAGGATCATCTGGTTCATCTGGATCAGCAGGAAGTTCAGGAACATCAGGAAATGATGGTGCAACTGGTGCACCAGGTACATCTGGATCTGCAGGTAGTGCAGGTAGTGCAGGTTCAGCAGGTTCAGCAGGTTCGACAGGTAGTGCAGGTTCCGCTGGTTCATCTGGTTCATCTGGTGACGATGGAACATCTGGTTCAGCAGGATCGGCAGGTAGTGCAGGATCAGCAGGTTCTACAGGTAGTGCAGGTAGTGCAGGTTCTACTGGTAGTTCAGGATCATCTGGTAGTACAGGTTCAGCAGGTTCTGCAGGCAGTGCAGGCTCAACAGGTTCAGCAGGTAGTGCAGGTAGTTCAGGGTCCGCAGGGTCATCTGGCTCGTCTGGTGATGATGGAACATCTGGTTCAGCAGGTTCAGCAGGTAGTGCAGGTAGTGCAGGTTCGACAGGTTCCGCTGGTTCGACAGGTTCGGCTGGTTCAGCAGGTTCAGCAGGATCATCTGGTTCTGCTGGAAGTTCAGGCACATCTGGTGCCGATGGTTCAGATGGTGATAGTTATCAAACTACTTCATCAACAGAATTAACTATTGGAACGGGATCTAAAAGTTTAACAGTAGGAACTGGACTAGCATATTCAATTGCACAAACTGTTTTGATTGCATATGATGCTTCTAATACTATGGAAGGGTCTGTTACATCTTATACTACAGGTACAGGTGCGTTAGTTGTAAATGTGACAACTGTAACAGGTTCTGGCACACAATCATCTTGGGACGTTAATCTCGCAGGTGCCTCTGGTGGTGATGGTACATCTGGATCAGCAGGTAGTGCAGGCTCTTCTGGAACTACTGGTACATCTGGTTCATCAGGTTCAACAGGATCGGCAGGTAGTTCGGGTTCAGCAGGAACATCTGGTGAAGATGGAACTTCAGGTTCAGCAGGTAGTGCAGGATCGTCTGGTTCAACAGGTAGTGCAGGTTCAGCAGGTTCAGCAGGTAGTTCAGGAACATCTGGAACAGACGGCACTGACGGAAACACAGGAAGTCAAGGTCCACCAGGAACATCAGGTTCAGCAGGGTCGGCAGGTAGTACAGGTTCGTCAGGATCAACGGGTTCAGCAGGAAGCACAGGAAGTGCAGGATCGACAGGTTCAACTGGTAGTGCAGGATCGACAGGATCTGCAGGATCATCAGGCACATCAGGAACAGATGGTACTGATGGTACCTCAGGAACAGATGGTACAGATGGTGGTGCAGGTTTTGACTATCGAAATTTAGCAACTACATCATATATTGTTACTTCACCTTCAAATTATGCTCTTGCACATCCAGATGGCACAAGTTTAGGCTCATCGAATCCGACCATAAGAATAAAAGCAGAACAAACAGTATGTTTTAATCTTGAAGGTGTGTCGGCTAGTCATCCATTCGCAATAAGAAGTGCATCTGGTGATGCAAATGATTACAATACAGGTTTAGTACATTTTGATGGAACATCAACATATGTAACTGGTGCATCTGCACAGGATAAAACATCAGGATATTTGTTTTGGACACCACCACAAGCATTAGGTGGTACAACTTACAAATACCAGTGTGCTAATCACGCATCAATGATAGGTGATATCGAAATAAGTAGTATACAAGGTGGTGCTACTGGTTTGCAAAATAGAGTATCAACATCTGCAACAACGAGTTCAATTGCACAAGGTGTTGCCGATGACATATCTGTAACAGGATATAATTCTTATGCTCTTCTTTCAGTACAGACTGATAGAGCCGCCTGGGTGACAGTATATTCATCATCTTCTGCAAGATCATCTGATTCATCAAGAACGATTGATACTGATCCAGATCCTGGTAGTGGGGTAATTACCGAGGTAGTTACAACTGGTGCCGCCACTCAAATTATTACACCAGCGGCGGTTGGTTTTAATGAATCTACGAGTGATAGCGGTACTATTTACATGAAAGTCGTTAATCAATCAGGCTCAACAAGTACAGTTCAAGTTACTCTCACAGTTCTTAAACTGGAGAATTAATGAGTGAAGAAAAAGAATATATTGTAACTCTGCATAACAAAAAGGATGCAGAACAATTTTATGAAGAGATGGAGACCAATAAATCTACTGAATCCATACCTTCTAAAAATTTTTATTGTGATAAGAGAAGAGAAATAAGTAGAAACACTCATTATTACATGACAGATGAAGAAGCAAATCAGATTTTAAGTGATAATAGAGTTAAGGCAGTAGAAGAACCTCCTGAAAATAGAGGTATTGAAGTAAGACCTGTATTTGAGTATGATAATACAACTCATTTTGATAAGGGAGGTTCAACATCAAACTCAAAAGTTCAATGGGGTATCTTGAGATGTTATTCTGGAAAATCTTCATCGGCAGAATATGCAGGAAGTTGGTTACCTCGCTCAATAGTCAGTACAGGAAATGAAGAGGGACAAAATGTTGACTTAGTAATTGTTGATGGTAATATTGATCCAGATCATCCTGAATTTGCAGTTAATTCTGATGGTACAGGTGGCACAAGAGTAGTTCAACGAAACTGGACCGGTTCTCATACATACACACCTTATGTTGATAGTGGAAATAGTGATAGAACAAACGACAATAATCATGGTTGTCATGTAGCAGGTACGGCGGCAGGTAATAGACAAGGTTGGGCAAGACAAGCAAATATTTACAATCTGAGTCCATACAGTTCTGCTCCAACATATATAAATTCTTCCATGATTTTTGATTATATAAGAACATTTCATAATGGAAAAACAAATGGTAATCCAACAGTTGTAAATAATAGTTGGACATATGTTTCTTATAACACTTTTCCTATAAATCAAGTAAGATATCGAGGTACAACTTATTACAATGTTAATTTGTCTGATGCTAATGATTATGGCATAAACCATGCAAATTCAACTCATTGGTTGGTACAAAATAAAATTAGTGGAGTTGATGCAGATATTGAAGATTGTATAGATGATGGTATTATAGTTATTGGTGCCCACGGTAATTATAATATGAAAATTACTGCAAATACATCTGATCCTGATTACAACAATTATTTAAGTGATGGTACAGTAGATTTTTATGCAAAAGGAGGGTCACCAACTCATTCTCCTGGTGCTATTAGTGTAGGTTCTGTTTACAAAGCATATACTGGTGGTTCTAGTAGAAACGATGCCACTGCTTTTTACAGTAATAAAGGTGATAGATGTGATGTTTGGGCACCAGGTAGTGCAATACAAAGTTCAGTACATTCTGGTGGTATTGCTGATGATAGAGATAGTAATTATTACATATCACAATACAATGGTACGAGTATGGCATCACCACAAGTTGCTGGTATTATAGCATGTGTAGTTGGTGTTTATAGAGATTTTACGCAAGCAGATGTTTTAGATTATTTGATCAGTAGATCAACTTATGATCAAATTTACGATTCTGGATCGGAAGCCCATGATGATGTTTACAATTTGATGGGTGCACCAAATAGACATTTACATTTTCATAGAGAAAGAAAAGTTGCTGGTCATGTAACACCAGATCCAGATAGACGAATACGGGACACACATTCAACCTCTACAAGACAGACTTATCCTAGAATGAAACGAAATTATTTAAGTGGAAACTCATAAAAAAACTTGACAATATGACAGTGTTTAGTTATACTATTTTTGTAATGAGTTCTTAAACCCTAAAACACGAAAGGTAATATGAACGAAGAAACGGTCGCAAGACTGATTGACGATTATCGTCCTGAAGCATATGCTACTGCAATGGCCGCACGAGATGCATTTGCATCCATTGATGCGGCGATGATTGAGTTTTGCGATGAAATTATTGAGAGACATGGGCTTGAAGAAGCCGATGCAGTGGAAGTCACAAAGGCTTTCGTTGATGAATATAGTAACCTTTAATTATAAATGAAACGTGATTGATATTAATCCATTCAAAAAACAATTGGATGTTCGCCATCTAATTCATGAAGACTATAAGTATGCCGCCATGGATTGGGACAGAACATGGTGGGTCTTTACGCATAAACCTAATTGTGTAGATGACATGTGGGATTCAAAAGAAGGTCGTTCAGAAAAAATTGTTGAACGAGCAGTTGAGACCACAGATTGGCGTAGTTCACTTGTTGAACTTGAAACTTTTATTGAAGACTAATAGGGGCATGTGCCCCGATAGTTAAATGGATATAACAGTAGACTTCTAATCTTCTATTCTAGGTTCGATTCCTGGTCGGGGTACCATGATTATACAAGGTATAGCAAACAAAGTAGTACAAACAGTCGTGTCAAGAAAAATTGCTGATAAAATGTATTCACAAGATGAGTCTGGTCCAGGTTATGTTGTTCAGATAACTAAGACAGTCTGGGTACCAACAAAATATCCGAAAGCAATTGGTTATGATAGATACGGTAGATATACATTTGACAAATAAGCCAGCGTGGCTCAATGGTAGAGCAACTGACTTGTAATCAGTAGGTTGGGGGTTCGATTCCTCTCGCTGGCTCCAGAATAAATATAAACAATGGCAAAAGCAAAA
>CENY01171986.1_pt1 | contig 16108 bp, 16 predicted proteins | sample 356181 | NCBI WGS metagenome assembly CENY01 (sample SAMEA2619840, study PRJEB7988) | marine metagenome | isolation source: saline water (ENVO:00002010), including
TAACAGGTTCCTTTTTAACAGGTTCCTTTTTAACAGGTTCCTTTTTAGCTGATCCTTTTTTAACAGGTTCCTTTTTTATTACATTTATCTTTATATTGTTAATATCTTTCGATTTTTTTGATTTCTTTTTTATTTTAGTTTCACCTGTTTTTAAGAATCTTTTATATTTTTCAGATAAAGGAGATTTTTTTTTTTTATCCTTACTTTTACTTATTTTTATAGAACCTCCATCAAGAATTTTACTTAGGTTATTCATTATAATATTACATTGAAAAAAAAATAATATTTCTTACATTATAATGGAGTGGAAACCAGAAATAATTCCTGATAATGTCTCCCAATTATCAGATAGTTTACAGAATGTAAATATGAATATACATAAAGAAGATTCATTTACAATCTTTAAAAAAAATCTTAAAATATATAATCAAGAAAGGGTATTTAAACTTCTATTAAATGATATTCCTCCGGGTATGGTTGATAATATTGATTATAAAACTTTAAATGAATTATTAAGGAAAGATAAGAAAAATAAATCTATGAAAAGATCTAGGAGGAAGAGAAAAAAGAAAAAGAGAAGGAAAAGGAGACGGGATAGAGGTTAGATATTTTTCTGATAATTTTTTATTTCAAGTATAATTCTGTTTGTACAGAGTTGGTCATCTCTAAAAATATCAATACATATATTATTTACAAATAAATCGCCTATATAATCTTCACCCATTATTTTTTTTAATGATGTTGTTAAAAATTCTTTAATATTTGATTTTTTTTCTTGATATATTTTTTTAACAACAGATTCTATTTGATCATCTTGAATTTTTTTTATTTCATTATCAGATAAATATTTATTATAATTTTCTTTTACAAAGAAAAGAATTAAATCTTGAATTAGTTTCTGGGCTTTTGCTTGATTTGAATTAGGCATTTATATGTTTTAATTATGTTTTTTTTTATTGTATTATTACACTAATATTTATTTATTTAAATAAGTTTAATCATTTAAAAAAAAATACATATGTTTAATAATGGTATTTCTATTTAATTATATTAAAATTGCTATATGGTCTGGATTATATTATTTTCAAGGAAAGAAATCAGATATTATTATGAAAATAATAATAAATAATATACGTGATTCTGGATGTGTTGCTATTAAATTTTGTCAATGGATTCTTCCAAAAATGGAAGCCATCTACGATATTGATAATTCACAAGAAAATAATAAATGGTTTAAAGACTTAGAAGAGTTATATGAAGAATGTAATTATCACAATATAAACCATACGAAAAAAATATATTATCGAAGTTTTAATTCACAATTAGATGAAGACTATGAGAATATATCTTTAATTGCTTCAGGTAGTATTGGTCAAGTTTATAAAGTGAAAGATAAACATACTAATACTATGTGTGCTATGAAAGTTGTTCATCCAGATATGAAATTTCAACTTTTATTTTTTGATTATTTCATAAATATTTTATATCTTGTACCATTTATTAGAAATATATTTAACTACTATATACCAATAGAATTAAAAGAATTTATAAAAGATTTTAAGATTCAATGTGATTTAATAAATGAGGCTAACAATTGTTTACGTTTTTATGAAGAATATAAAGATAATCAATTAATCATTATACCAGAAATCTATAGAGTATCAGAAAAAATAATGATAATGAAATATGAAGAAGGAGGGAGAATAGAAGATATTAAAATTAGTGATTATAATATTTATAAATTATTATTATTATTAAAATTATTTATTAAATCAAATGAATTAATATTTCATCTTATGCATGGAGATCTTCATAAAGGGAATTGGAAAGTCCGTATTGATGATGGAATTCCAAAATTAGTAATTTATGATTTTGGATTTTGTTGGAAAGTCCCAAAATTTATCTATGGTAATCTTTCTAAAATAGATAACGCATTTATGAATGTTCAAGAGAATAAAGAAGATACGATTAAAGAATTTGGAAAAGCGTGTTGGTTTTTTATTAATAAGAAAATACCTATAGAATATGTGCATAAGGAAATCAAAATAGTTAAAGAGGAAACAAAATTAAATTATGATGATCCATCTCTATTACTAAAATTAATAATTAATTGTTGTAGAAAATATAAATTTATTATTGATTCATTTATAATACAATCTGTCATATTACATATTCAAATGCAAAAAAATTTTGAAAACTACTATATAACAAGACCTATATTAGAAAATAATTTGGATAGTCTGGGATTTGAATATTACAACCGTAGGATCCATGATATTATAAATTTATGTAAAACCTATTCGGTTTTTGATGATTATTGTAAATTTTTAGAATCAGAATTTATAGAAGAAAAAGTAGAAATTAAAGAATTATTTGGAACAATTGAAAAAGATAATGGTCTTGAAAAATATGATTTCTTAAAAGGATTAGCTATTAAAGATACGAATTATAATTTAAATATTTAATTGATTTTTTTATCTACTCGGTTTGTTTTATTGTGTTCATAACTTACCTGTAGATATTCTTTTAACATACTTACGGGTATCGAGAATATTCCAATAGTTATCATAAGTGTTATAAAATTGTTTATATATCCCATTTTATCTTACATTTATCTTTATTTTTTAAATATTATTTTATTTTAAATTTGAAAATATTTAAGATTATATTATAAAAAATATATAATTTAATTATGGTATTAAATACTGACGAAATTATCCATACTTATTTTAAGGGGAATAATAAGTTAGTTGAACATCAAATCAATTCATATAATTATTTCGTTGATGATATATTACCCCAAATTATTTCACAATATTTTCCTGTCCCGGTTCCTTTCACAGATACAAATTGTATGATCAATAAAATTGAGCTTGGTGTAAAGAATATGAAAGTTGGGAAACCTCTTCTAATAGAAAATAATGGGTGTTCGAAATTAATGACTCCAAATATGGCTCGGATAAGGAATAGTACTTATCTTGCGCCGATAATAATTGATTTTGTATCAATGATCACTATTAATGAAAATGGCGTTAAAGTAAAATTAGAAGATAAATTAATCCCTAATATAATAATTGGTAAGATACCTATTATGGTAAGATCAAAATATTGTATTTTAAATCAAAAAGGTTATGAAGATGAGTGTTTATATGATTTGGGTGGATATTTTATCATTAATGGTAATGAAAAAGTTATTATTTCACAAGAAAAAGTTGCTAATAATCTAATTCAAGTATTTAAGAATCCTAAGAATACTTCAAAATATTCCCATATCTGTGAAACTCGTTCGCTTGATGAAAATAAGTTTGGTATTCCGAAAGTAGTGTCTATCAAAGTTACTAATAAACCGGATATATATAATAATTATATTCGTATTTCATTGCCTCATATGAAAACAGAAATACCAATATTTATTATATTTCGGGCTCTAGGATGTATTACTGATAAAGATATTATTTATCATATTATTGATAATAATAATTCTTCAGTTGATAAAAATATTCTAAAAATTTTAAAATTATCAATTGAAGAAGCATACGAAATACAAACTGAAGCAGAAGCAATTATATATATAAGTAAAAATATAAATAATAACAGCTATTACACTCAGAATGAAGAAAAGAAAATAAAATATGTTAAGGATTGTATCTTGAAAGAATATTTAAATCATCTAGGTGATGATCAAAACAAAAAAGTTTATTTTACAGGTTTTATGATTAATAAATTAATTAAATGTTATTTAGGATTATCTCCGTATGATGATAGAGATAGTTATATTAATAAACGATTTGAAACACCTGGTTATCTACTAGGTAATCTAACTTATCAATGTATGCACAAGATTACTAAAGATATTAAGAATTTCATAACAAAAGAAGTCAATTCAGGTTTATGGAACCTTAATAATCAACCTGATGATATTGTAAATGATATCAATATTCATAAATTAATTAAATCATCTTATATTGAAAATATTCTTAAAGGAGCAATGGCGACTGGTAATTGGGGTATGAAAGTAAATGCTTCAAAACAAGGTGTATCACAAGTCCTTAACCGTCTTACATATCCAAGCACTATATCCCATTTAAGAAGGGTTCAAACACCGTCAGATAATACTGGTAAATTAATCCCACCCCGGAAGCTTCATGGAACATCGTGGGGATATGTCTGTCCGACTGAAACACCCGAGGGTCAAGCAGTTGGAATAGTTAAAAATCTTTCTCTAAATAGTGAAATTACAGTATATTCTTCATCAGAACCGATACGCCATTATATAAAAGATTTCATTATTCCTTTTGATAAATTTAATAATTATGATACTAATAAACTAGAGTATTGTAAGGTTATTATTAATGGTGATTGGATTGGGTTTACTAAAGAACCAATAGATATTTTGAATAAATTAAAAGATGGGAGAAAGTCTGGAATTATTAATATTTATACTTCACTTTCTTGGGATCAACAGAATTATATAATCAATATCTATACTGATGCCGGAAGACCTATACGACCTCTTTTAGTTGTCGAGAATGAAAAGGTTCTATTTAATCAAAACATTAATGAAAGACTCAAAACTAATAAATGTAATTGGTATAATCTTGTCTCTTTTATTAAAACAAAAGAAAATTATTGTATTCAATATATTGATCCTCATGAAACAAATAATTGTATTATAGCTATGAACATTAATGATGTTAATTCTAAAAAAAATAAATATACTCATTGTGAAATCCATCCATCACTAATTCTTGGAGCACTAGCATCGTGTATTCCATTTCCACACCACAATCAATCACCAAGGAATACATATCAATCGGCTATGGGGAAACAAGCAGTTGGAGTACATTGTACAAGTTATAATAAAAGATACGATACATTCAGTCATGTACTATCTAATCCCCAGAAACCTCTTGTCGATACAAAATTAATGAAATATCTAAATGCAGATAAATTACCAAATGGTATTAATGTTATTGTTGCTATAGCAACATATACAGGTTATAATCAAGAAGATTCTATTATCTTTAACCAGGCTTCTATAGATCGAGGTTTATTTTCATCGACATTCTATAGAACATATAAAGATGAAGAAAAGAAAAATCAATTATCTGGAGAAGAAGAAAAATTTATGAAACCAGATAAAACCAAATTACTTTATCCTAAACCGTGTAATTATTCAAAACTAAATGATTATGGATTTGTAGACAAAGATACATATGTAACTGAAGATGATATACTTATTGGAAAAGGTATCCCTATAAAAAATAATAGTAATTATAACTATAAAGATAATAGTACAACCCTTCGAAAAAATGAAAATGGTTTTGTAGATGAAAATTACATTACAACAAATAGCGATGGTTATAAAGTATGTAAAACACGTATTCGTTCATTTCGATTTCCTGAAATCGGAGATAAATTTTCATCCCGTCATGGACAAAAGGGTACTGTGGGCATGATATATAAATCTGAAGATATGCCATTTACATCGTCAGGTATTATTCCTGATATAATTATAAATCCGCATGCGATCCCAAGTAGAATGACTATTGCTCAATTAATTGAATGTATTCTTGGAAAAGTTTGTTGTAAAACTGGTAATATTGGAAATGGAACTGCTTTTGATAAAATAAATGTAAATGATCTTATGGACATGCTATCTGAAGCCGGTCATGATAAAAATGGAAATGAAATTCTATATAATGGAATTACTGGGGATCAAATTAAAACATCCATATTTATGGGACCAACATATTATCAACGTCTGAAACATATGTCAGGAGATAAAATCCATAGTCGTTCAAGTGGTCCTATTGTAACCATGACCCGACAACCAGCAGAAGGTAGGTCTTCTCATGGGGGTTTACGGTTTGGAGAAATGGAACGGGATTGTATGATTGCTCATGGAACATCCAATTTCTTGAAAGAAAGAATGATGGATGTTTCAGATAAATATCATATCTTTATATGTTCTGAATGTAATATGCCGGCAATTGCTAATCCATCAAATAATCTCTATGAATGTAAGAATTGTAATAACTATAAAAAATTTAAAAGAATTAATCTTCCTTATTCATGTAAGCTTCTTATGCAAGAACTTCAGTGTATGAATATTGCTCCAAGATTCTTAACAGAAAACTAATTACTTATTAATAATGCTGTTACAATATTCTTCAGTATATTTTCCAGATTGATTAATTCGATAATTTCTTCCATTTGCTTTCATATAGTAACCATATTGTCCTATATAAATACTTATTTTATCTGAAATTTTTTTAGGATATCTTAAAAACTCTATTACTTCATTAAAAGTAACATCCTCGGTATTTTTATTTATAAGATCAAGGTATTTCTGAATACTCATAGTTTTTTCTTTCCCCTCATTTATTAATTTAATATATGCTCCGTATCTGCCTTTTCCTATAAATATTTCATTACCTTTTTTTTCTCCTAATTTTTTCATCCCATTACTGGTAGCTTTTTTTATACTAAGTTGTCTTTCGACTGTTTCATTAAAAGTATTATAAACTTTTCGAATAACCGAAACATAATCAAGGTTTCCGGTTGATATCTTATCTAAATCTAATTCAACCTTAGCAGTGAATTCTTTTTGTAAAATATTTATAAAATGTTCTCTCAAATATTTTAATACCTGCTTCCCCAATGGAGTTAATAAAATACATTTCTTATTTACTTTCCCTCTTTTTATAATTTCTTTTTCATTAATATTACCCCGACTATCCAATTCATAACAACTATTAATTATATCTTTATTAATTACATCTTTCTGAACTGTATATTTACGATTATCTAATGTCGATATTATAGATGAATATGTTGATGGTCTTCCAATACCAGTTTTTTCTAATAAATCTACAATACTCGATTCATTATAATTCGACGGTGGTCCCTCTTCATATTCATTAGAAACACATTTTACTAACTTATATTCTGATATAAACGAAGGTTTATCATCTATTTTGACCTTACTCTTATAAGATAAATATCCCGGAAATGTTAACTGATTATAATTCGTCTTAAAATAACCATATTTAGAAGTATTCTCATTTACCAATTTTAAAGTATATACATCATATTCAGCTGGTTTCATATGTGATATCATTGTTTTATCATAAATTAGATTATATACTTTCTTCTCTAATGGATCAGATAAATTTGGTTTAATAATAGTAGTTGGTCGAATCGCTTCATGTGCTTCTTGTGCTCCTTTTACTTTCTTTTCATTTGGTTTATTATAATATCCTTCGCCTACAGATTCATTGATATATTTATTAATTTTCTTTTGAAATTCTTCAGAAATAAATGTTGAATCAGTCCTCATATATGTTATATGACCACTATCATATAACCTTTGAGCTATATCCATTGTCTTTTTAACGGGTAATCCCAATTCTCGTTGTGCTGTTTTTTGTAATGTGGATGTTATGAATGGTTTATTCGGATATCTTTTTTCTTTTTTTAATGTATTGGATTTAACTTTAAAATTACGATCATTTGAAAACTTTTGAAATAAATCTTTTATAAAATCATCATCAATATCAAAATCATCAATAAAATTAAATTCTGATGGTTTTTCTATATTCTTAAAAGATCCATGAATATCTAAAATAATATCTCCTTCGTAATTATCTAACTCTTCTTCTTTCTCAAGGATCATATTTAATAAAGAACTTTGTACACGTCCAGCAGATAGACCAATTACATGTGTATCTATATGTTTCCATAAACACGGAGATATTTTAAATCCAATTAAACGATCAATAATTCGTCGAGCCTGTTGAGCATTTACTTCATTCATATTAATTGATTGAGGAGTTTTTAATGAATTTAATATTGCCTTTTTCGATATTTCACGAAAAATAATACGATTCTTATCTTTAACTTTTTGCTTCAAAACATTAGCCGTATGCCATGCGATTGCTTCCCCTTCTCTATCATCATCAGCAGCAAATATAACCTTTCTATCAATTGAACTATTTTTTAACATCTTAACAATATCCTTCTTATCAGATAACACTTTATAAATTGGTTTAAAATTATTCTCAATATCTATTCCAAAATCAAGGGCATTACCATATCTTATTTTTTTCTTTTTTTCTAAATCTGTTATATGACCACATGATGATTTTACAATATAATCATTTGATAAAAAGGTCTGTATCTTTTTAGCTTTCGCAGGAGACTCTGTAATTAATAAATACATCCTTTATTTGTTAAATTACTAATAATATAATTCAAATTTATAATAATAATAAAATTTGAATTATATAAAAATTATTATATTAAATACAAATAGAATGGGAAAAGGTCAAAAAAAAGGTGGTAAAAAACATAAAAGAAACAAAAATAGAGATATTGAAACAACAACAATTCGTTTTAAAGAAGATGGTCAAGAATATGCTCAAATAACCAAATGTAAAGGGAACTGTAGATTTGATGTTAAATGTTCAGATGGTAAGGATCGTGCGGCTATCCTCTGTGGAACAATGAGAAAAAGGAAATTTGTTAACCTTAATGATATCGTATTAGTATCTCTAAGGGACTTTCAAGATGACCTCTGTGATATAATGGATAGTTATGATGAAAATGGTGCTCGTAAACTACGGGAACTAAAAGAATTACCAGAAACCTTTACACTCGGAGAAGATAATGATTTTCAAGATGGTATGGATAGTATAGAGTTTACTACAGAATTACCATCTGATAATAGTGATGAAGAATATTTAATGGACGATGATATTAATCTAGAGGAAATATAATATAATATAATAATATATGAATATATCTTCAGATTATATAAATGAATATTATAAAATTAACCCTACTATAAATGATTTTTTTTTAAAAGAAGAATGGAATAAAAAATCACATATACAACCCAATATATATTCAGAAGATTATTATAAGAAATTAAATGATCTAGATAAAAAATATTTAAAATTACTCAATAAAAAAGAGTGTCTATCTTTTGAAGATAAACTACTTTATAATAATTTAGAATACGATATTCATCTAGAAGAAGATTATGAAATCTATATGTATATTCCCATTAATTCAATGAATAATTTATTATTTGATTATATTAGTGAAGCAAATGGGAATGGAGCGTTTATATTTGAAAAAAGAGAAGATTATGAGATTTTTTTACAAAGAATTAAATCATTAACTCCCATCACAGATGAAATAATAAAAAAAATGAAAAATGGAATTAAGAATAAAGTTACCCTTTATCGAGGAGAAGTAAATCAAATGATTAATAATATTAAAGAAGTTTTGGCTTCTAAATTATATTATAAGAAAAAAGTATTAATCTCTAGAAAAAAATGGGATGAAGAAATTAATAAATATCTAGTAAATAATCTTAATAAATTAATTCATTTTTTAATAAATGAATACTATGAACATACAGACTATAAGTTCGGTTTACAAAAATATAAGGGAGGTAAGAAACTCTATAAAAAAATAGTTGAATATAACACTTATAAAGGACTTACACCAGAAGAAATACATAATATTGGTCTCAAAGAGTTAACAAAATTAAAAAAAGAAAAATATATATTAGAGATCAATTATAAACAAAAGAAAACCTTTAAAAATAAAAAAGAAATATTAGATTATTTAAAAAAACTACAAAAAAGAACTATAGAAGAAGTCTATAATAAAAACTTTCATGGTAAAATAACTAAAAAAGATTTATATAAAATTAAATCAATTCCAAAAGAAAATGAAAGAACATTTGCTTATTATATTTCACCTGATATGAAAAATAAACGGAAAGGGACTTTTTATATAGATACATCCTCTCCAAGTACTATAGATAAAAATGAATTATACGTTTTAAGCTTACATGAAGGAATTCCTGGTCATCATTATCAAATAAATTATAAAATTAAATATTCAGATTTATCAGATTATAGGAAAGTTACATCTTATAATTCCTATTCTGAAGGTTGGGCACTATATTGTGAAAATATGGGAAAATATAATAAAAAGAATTTAGACGAATATTACCATAAAGTTAAGTATGATATGCATAGATGTGTAAGATTAGTTATAGATACAGGAATTCATTATTTTGGATGGTCTTATGATAAATGTTTTAAATTCATGAAAGATAATTTACAACACGAAGATGTTATGATCCATAAAGAAATATTAAGATATAACAATTTACCTGGACAAGCATTAACATATAAAATAGGAGAAAAAACCTTTTTATATCTTAAAAATAAATATCTTAAAAAAGGAGGGAAAATTAAAGATTTTCATCAAATAATTATGGAAGTTGGTCCTTGTCCATTAGATATGTTAGTGGATATTTTTATAAAAAATAAATTAATATAGTATAATATGATATCAAAATATATTAGTACCTGGTGGCTGGTATTATTCTATATATGGTTACTTGGTTATTTTTTAAACATTAAAACTATCACTGATAATATAAATGTTTATTACACAACAATATTACTATTTTTAGGATTTATGGGTATAAATTTCTATTATACACAATATTTAAAAAGAACATTTAAACCTAAATTATGGTTAACATTATTATATTATCATCTTACACCAATACTTATATTAATAACTTTAAATAAAAGAAATCATAAGGGAGCAGTGAAAACCTTAATCATTTCTATTCTATTATACATCTTCCATATGGTATATCTTAAAGAATCGATTTATAATGTTTATTTTATCGAAAAACTTCCTCAAAGTTGGGAAGATATTGATATACGATGTAAAAGTGAAGAAAATAAAGAAAAAATATTTTGTATCCTTAATTCCTACAAAGAACGTTACCTATGATAATATAACCAACAAAACCTACGACTAATGATTTAATCCATCGTGATTTCATTTCAGTATATATATCTGCCCATGCGTCCGTTTGTGCTTTATTTGTTAATGAATATAACATTAATGGTCTCTTGGGATAAAAATAGTAAAAGGCTAATTTAGTTAATATCATTATACTCACAACTTTACAGAATAAATATTCGGATTTACGATTATAATAATAAAATACACCCCCAAATAAAATACCAAGGATCATTCCACCAATGTATATCATTAATCTTTCTTTAACAATCTTATCATATACCTTTTTTTGAGCACCATTTAAAAGCTTATTAAATTTACTGAATATTTCAGTATTTTTATTAACAAGTGATAGATAAATACTTGATATTAATAAAGTAACTCCGACCATACAATACATAAAATCTAAATCCATTTTATAATATTAAATATTTTAATATTGATGACCCTGACATTCAAATATTTTATACTTATTTTTATCTTTTATCAATAAACAATTATTACAAAACTCATCAATATTAAACGTATTGTAGTTATCTAAATTCTTACGAGTATTATTCTTAACTCTATATTCATATATTTGTCTCGAACATTTATTATCCTTATTCCATTTCTGTTTCTCTTCTTCACATACCCCATGATAATAAACACCGCCTTCACATACTCGAATTAAACCGGTTCCAAACTCCTTCTCCATGAAAGGGATAAATATATCAGACTTCTCATTTTCTTCGATAACTTTTTTAAAGTATCTAACTTCATCTTCTAATTTAAGATTTAAATTTACAATATTTATTATTTCATCACTTAAAGTATCATTTTCTTTTTTTAATAATAGTATTTCATTCGTTTTATCCTTAATAATACCCTTTACTTTATGATTACCGGTAATTATAAATAATAAATTCAACATTAAAAGTATAGAGTACATATATTCTAACATAAATTTGATTTATTTTATATTATTTATTATTTTTTAAATAAAGAATGGAAATCTTATCCATCATCGCTCAAAATGAATTATTGAAAATTCAAAATGATTCCCTAAAAAAAGAAATAGAATTTATGAATATACCATTTACAGATTATAAACTTAGAAATACAGCAGTTTTTAATATAGTTAGAGCTAAAACATTAGAAGGTACAGATATTTGGTTCAATAAAATTGACCCCTCTACAAATGAAAAATTCCTAAGATCTCTAGAATCAAATGATTATATTGAATATCTTATTGAAAATTGTAATCCTAAATGTGAAAGATAATCATACATCCTTACATAATTTCTTAATTAAATAATAATGTAAATATAAGCCCAATAATGTAATTATTATTAATTGAAACAATGAGATACTTAATGATATATTTATATTTTTTTTAGTAAAAAAATTAATAATATTATTCATATATTATTACATATATATATATTTAATGAGGCATAATTGGATGACATTCCCAATAATACTGTTTCATAAAAGAATGTAATGGTGTACTCTGAGGATAATAATATGTATTTTCTTGATTTGGTAAAACTATTTTTAATTGTTCTTGAGGTGTATATGGAATTTTATCATTCAATTCTAAATGTGTAAAATTATCATAATGTTTTAAATATTCAAATATATCCTTAAAAAGTGGAGCATAATGATATTTATAATACCATTTCCAAGATGAACATGTATCAAAATAATAAGATGTTGTCCAAATGATTGATTTTAAATATTCATTACAGATTTGTTTTTTTTCTTCTTCAATTAATTGATCATAACTAGGGTTATAATGTATTTCTTTATATTTATTATAAATGTAATATAACTTATTTATATTATTGATTACTCTTTTTTCTTCTCTTCTAAAAATTAAAGGACTAAAGTTTTTAAATTCATCATATTCTTCTTTAGTTATATTAAAATCATTTTCATTGTGTTTATCTATATCATTAATATTTTTTAATTTTTTTTGATTTAATATATGATAATAATTACGTTTATTACGTTCTTCTAATTTATTTCTTTTTTTAGATATTTCATTAATATTATTTTCTTCAGACATAGCTAAACGTTGGATAAATAATTTAAAATTATGATAATTAATTTTATTCTTTTCAAGTAAATAAAAATTCCCATAATAATCTTTTTGAAGTTCAGAATAAATAGATAAAAGTTTATTTAATCCGTTGTAACGGATATTAATTGATGGAGAATTAATTATAAAATCATTCCCTATAAAGAAACATATAAATAAGTAATCATTTAAAATAGTATTATCTGGGATATTATAATAATCTTTCTTTATAGTTTGAAGTAAGTGTTTTTTTAAAAAATCAATATCAAGAAATATATATTTGGCGTCTATATTTTCAATATTATACTCTGTCCTTTCTCTTAATAAGAATACATTATAATCCCTTATCATAGATAACATAATTAAATCAGCATCAAGTCCATATACAACATTTATAGTATTTTTCTTTAATGTATCCATATATTTCATTATTTTATGTTCTCCTTCACCAGGTTCGTTTGAATCTGATATAATATAATTTACTTTTAGAACTTTACATTTATAGTTTAAAAAATGTATTAATTTATCCATAAATTTCGTACCAGGTGTAATTTGATTTGTATCCCATACCTTCTTTTCTTTGGATGAACGTAAACGACGGTATCTCTGTTGTTCCATTTTAGTTCTTGGTGCTGGACCATCAATAGCTATATATACAAGATCAGTAACCTTTGTAATATTGATACATTCAATAATTTTATTAAACACTTCATCAAGCATTTCATTTTCATCTGTTTTATTTGCACAACAAGGATGGATAGCACAATTTAAATCGAAAAATAAATTATTTACTTTTACATTAAGTTGATTCTGTGATTTTATTATTTCAGGATAATCTTTGATTATATTTTTATAATACGATGGAATACCCATAGTTAATTAATTATTATATGTTCTTATTTTTTATATATATTATTTCGTTTATATTATTTATATGCTAATATTTTTGAAAATAAAATATTATTAATAGTATAAAATGGATAATGCTTCGAATCCTCTTGATTTGCTTTCAGCTAAGATGTGTTCGCCAATGATGGTATATTTAGTATTTGTAATTGTTACAGGTATATCTTTATTTATGTCTCGCAGTATGTTAAAGAGATTTAATAATGGTAAGATGGAAAACTTATATAATATGCACTCGTTACACGAAGTTAAATTAGTCGTTGTATTAGGTGCTATATTATATGGATTATGTCAATATAATCAGGTTAACCTTGCTTGGATTTTCTTAATCTTCCCAATTATTTATATAGTATTAAAGAATTTAGTTGTATTTTTTCCAGTATCGATGGCACAACAAAATGCTCCAAAAGAAGTAGATTTTGCCAAACCCACGATGTTTGAAGCCCAAGTCGCACAAGCAACCAATCAACCTCAACAAGTTCAACAACAAGTTCAACAACAGGTTGAACAACAAGTAAATAAGGAAATATCAGGAATGTCTCCTCCTTTGAATGGTGGCATGGGATCCCCTGTAAATGGATTATCATCTATGGGTGGTTCGCCATTTTAATTATCGGTTTTAACTAAACTTAAACCTTTTTTTAATGATCCGGTTATATCCGACATACTCTTATCTGCTATTGCCCCCTTTAAAGAATCTTTTAAAGAATCTTTCGATATAGGTAAACCAGGAACCTTACTTTTTAAAGAATCTTTTGATATAGGTGAACCAGGCAACTTATTTTTTAATGAATCCGTTATATCCGATACACTTTTATCTGATACAGCACTTTTTACAGTTCGAGTCTTCCTTACAACCATAACTCCAAGGAATATAATACCAACTATAACTCCAACTCCAACTAATAATTGAATATTTGAAAATATTGATATCAATTTATCTTTAAAATATTCAAATACATCTCCCATCGACCCACTATCATCCTCGCGGGATGACCCTCTTTTACGCAAACCATTATCACTACTATCTTCATCCTTCTTATCGTCACTAGTATCTTTAGTATCTTTAGTATCTTTTTCTGTATTTTCAACATTAATATCAATATCAGGTATGTCTATATCAATATTGGGAACCATACTTTCTAAAGTCCTCCGAGTACATGGACACTTATAAAATATACTAAATAGAAAGTAAAAAACAAGAACAATTATAATACATTGTTGTAAGTGTTCTGATTTCATTATATAAAAAGAATAGATAAAAAAATTAAAAACTTATTGTAATAGAGCATAATTCGTATATGTTACCATCCCATCTCCTTGAGAATTTTCAAAGTTGGCAAAGTTTTCTTGTTGTGTATTATCCGTCGCAGATCTAATTACAGCTTGATTCGCATTATTTATATTATTAAATTCCACTCCTTCTGCTTGTAGTTGAGTGTTTAACGTATCGATTTGAGCTAATAAATCTTGTATTCTATTTCTTCTAGCGAGTATGTCTTCTGCTCCATCATCTCCGACATTTATTAAATATTCTAATCTATTTACAAGGTTTCGAGCTTCCATAAGTGAACGCTCGTTATCTCCAGACGATAAAGCATTTCCAAGATCACCGCTTATTTGATTTATGACATCCGTCGGGATATCTAATTCGAGTGTTCTTCTTTGAATCTCTTGACCTTGAGTAATGGCATTATTAATACTATCATTAACATTAACATTAACATTTGTTTCATTTTGAGTAATAGACTCTTCTTCTTCTCTTAATCTAGTTGCTTCTGCTTGAGCCTCAACTGCTGCCGCAGCAGCAGCCTCTGCGGCAGCTATAGCATCAACATCCCCCTGATTTTCTTCAGCAAGAGCAGCAGCTTGATCAGCCGCCTCAGCAGCCGCAAGAGCAGCTTCTTCCGCTGCTGAAGCAGCTTCTCTTGCGGCCAATAGTTCTTCACTAGGTTCTTGAGTATTAGTATTAGTATTAGTATTAGTTGGTGGATTTACTCTCTCAGGATCATTCCTCCATTCTGAATATTCTGCCGGACATCTGTCCGAATATTCACAGATACTAGGATTTGTTCCAGCCCCTTCAGGAATTATAAAACCCCGGTATGGTGGATCAGCATTAGGGTCAGGTGGATCACCACCAGGTCCATGGACCTTTTCATATTCACAACTATCGCGATTTGTATGAGTAGCACAAGATCTTATTTGTGGATCCATAAGAGAATTCCATTTATTACAAGAATATAACAATGTATTAGGTATACATCTTCCAGGTCCCTGTGTTGTAGTTCCTTC
>CENY01172018.1_pt1 | contig 16074 bp, 14 predicted proteins | sample 356181 | NCBI WGS metagenome assembly CENY01 (sample SAMEA2619840, study PRJEB7988) | marine metagenome | isolation source: saline water (ENVO:00002010), including
ATTAACCGGAGGGCTCAAGATTCCGGGTTTAATGTAGCAATAGTATTTGTTAACTAGGATTAGTTGAACCATACTAGGTTGATTATATGAACTATATAGATAACTTAATAAATGAGCTTAGTCGATTTCAGGGTATTGGAGCAAAAACAGCTCAACGTTTAGCCTATCATTTGATTAGGATGCCTAAAGAAGATGCGAAATCTATAGCGCAAGCAATAATTGAAGTAAAGGATAATATTAAATTTTGTTCTCTTTGTTTCAATATTACTGCAATAGACCCATGTATTATTTGTACTGCTCCAGATAGAGATCGCCAATCTTTATGTGTTGTAGAACAACCACTGGATGTACTTGCTTTTGAAAAAACTGCAGTTTTTAAAGGGATGTACCATGTATTGCATGGAGCGATATCACCGATTAATGGAGTAGGTCCTCAAGATATAAAGCTAAATGAATTGATAAAACGAGTAGAAGTAGGTAGTTTCGACGAAATTATATTAGCTACAAATGTTAATTTAGATGGCGAAGCGACAGCGATGTATGTACATCAAATGCTTTCTAACTTTGGTGTAAAAATAACAAGACCTGCACGTGGGTTGCCATTTGGAGGAGATTTGGAATATGCAGATCAAACTACTCTGAGTAAAGCCTTTGAAGGAAGGCAAAATTTATAATGTCTCAAATTTAGATGTGGTTGTATTTGTATAAACTTTTGATTTACGGTTAATTTTGATGGTTTCACATAGATCTACAATTTTTGAAACTAAAGCGGTAGTTATCAGGCATATGCCTCTAGGTGAGGCAGATAGGTTAGTTACGTTTTTTTCAGAAAAACTCGGTAAAGTGCGGGCTATAGCGCGTGGCGTTAGACGGTATAAAAGTAAAATGTCTGGCCATTTGGATACATTGAATTTAGTAACAATAAGTGTTGGTAAAGGCAAAGGTATCGATGTAATAACAGATGTTGAAACATTGGATGATTATTCGAAAATTAAAGGGGATTTAAAAAATATATCTCTGGCGACGTATTTGTCAGAATTAGTTGAGAGCGTTTCAATTGAAGACTCATCTAACGAAGAATTGTTTAATATCTTTGTGTCTACTTTAAGTAAACTACCGGATTTGGATACATATGACGAAGTTTTGAGGTATTTTGAAATTAAATTGTTGGAATATAGTGGATTTGCACCAGACCTCAATAATTGCTTAGAATGTTTTGAAATTTTACCTCCTTCAGATCATTATTTTAGTATCGATAGGGGAGGTCTTATATGTTTCAGTTGTGGACGTTCGTTTGAAAACTCTAAATTACCTATCAAAAAAAATACTATAAAGTTATTTAGATATTTTCAAAAAAATTCTGAAGAAGACTCTTTATCATTAACCGCTCCTAAAATTAATGTTAATGAGTTGGGCTATATACTTAACCAATATATAAAACATGTGATTGGGAAAGATATGAAAAGCACAAAATTTTTGGATTTGATTTTGGAAACTGGCGGGGCTTTTAACAAACGTAATTGATGGTCATGCAAAAATGAGCATGTGAGGTTTATCATGGGGAGTAAAAAGTTTATTGCAATAGATTCACATTGTCATGCTGGCGAAAGTTGGTATGAGCCGATTAAATCATTGGTGTTTCATTTAGAAGAAAATCAAATCAACAAAGCTGTGTTGATTGGACACATGGGTGCTTATGAGAACAACAATTATTTGCTCGAATGTAAAAAAAATTTCCCTGATAGGTTTGCTGTTGTTGGTGTTTTTGATTTAGATGATTTATTTTATGAAAATGATCACTCTTTGCGATTAGAACTTGATAAGTTTGATGGAGTACGTATTTCATCTGTAAATATTGTAAAGCCTGAATATCTTTCAGTCTTGGGGATGATATCTGAATTAGGTTTGCCAATAAGTTGTTTGGGTGAATGGCCTCAATTTAATAGCAGTAAGTTTATTGAGATTGTGGAAAAAAATCCTAGTCTAAGCATTGTCATGGAACATCTTGCAGGTATTGGTCATAATCCTGATTATCAAAAGGAATATTATGAGACAGTAGGACGATTTTCAGGTTACAAAAATATATATATAAAAATACCTGGCTTGGGAGAAATAAATAATAAACCACATATTTTATTTAGAAAATCCGCATTTGAAAATAAATCGGAACAATTACTGGAAGTTACTTTAACCAATTTTGGGTCGGAAAGAATGATGTGGGGAAGCGACTATCCTCCCGTTAGTAGCAGAGAGGGATATACTAACTCATTTAAAGAAATTATGGGTTCACCTGTTTTTCAAAACCATAGCGACCTCTCTAATATTATAGGAGGTACAGCACACAAACTATTTTGGAAAAATAATTTGTAATATTCTTTATAGTCTATATGAACTATTGACTTGCATTAATCTAAATTTTTATACTTCATTTTATTTTAAGTTAAGTTTGACTCTAAAAGGGGATTAGTAATATGGATCCATTTATCAAAAAGTTTTTGATCGGTTTTGTCATAATAATTGTGACCATAGTGGTTATCGGTATTTGGGCGAGTGGACGTCAAGAAGATACAAAATACTCTTATAGCCAAGTTGATAATCAAGTTAATGTTATCGAAACACAGTCAGTATCGATGCGTTAATACTCTATCATTCATACTATTGATGAGCAGGTTATTAATGAAACCTGTATGATATTTGATGTATAGTGAGCTGATGGATATTGATTTACGCGGAACTGAATGTTCGTTAAGAAACACTTTTAATAATTTTAGTATTAAGGGATTAGATGATTCTCTTAGTATATATAGAGATGTTTATGGTATTCCCCACGTTTTAGCTAAAACAACCAATGATGCTTTTTGGGGCCAAGGATTTGTCACAGCGCAGGATAGATTGTGGCACATGGACCTCGACCGCAAAAGTGCATATGGCAAATCTGCAGAGTACCTAGGTGTTCAATCTATTGATAAAGACACCTTAATGCGTAAATTTAGGATCCAAGAAACCGTAAGAAAAGAATATTCAAATCTGAACATTCAAACTAAATTGATGCTTGATAGTTATGCCAACGGGGTTAATGCTTTAATTGCAAAATGCGAAGTACTTCCTATTGAATATCAAATCATTGGAGAAGAACCAGATTCATGGAATCCTTGGGATAGTTTAGCTGTCTTTAAGGGGAGACACATTATGATGGGTTCATTTGAATCAAAACTATGGCGCGCAAGGCTGTTAGAGATTTTAGGTTTCGAGAAAACTAACTCTTTGTTTCCTGAGTATGGACTAGGAAATCGACATATCATTGAATCAACTGGTGATGGATATATCAATTGTAATAAGTCTGAAATTTTACACCAAGCAAGTAAAAATATAGCTGCATGGTCCGATGAATTAGATTCAGGTAGCAATAATTGGGTGTTGGCTGGCGAAAAAACTAGTTCCGGAAAGCCTTTACTTGCTGGTGATCCTCATAGAGGCTTAGATACTCCAAATGTTTATTATCAAAATCATGTAGCATGTGGCCAATTTGACGTAATAGGATTGTCTTTTCCTGGTTGTCCTGGTTTCCCTCACTTCGGTCATAATAAAACTGTTGCTTGGTGCGTCACGCATGCTCAAGCAGATTATCAAGATATTTATTTAGAGAAGATTAAACCAAATGAAAATCTAGATAGATATGAGTACGAATTTGAAGGTAAATGGTTTGATTTGGAGATTAAAGAAGAAGAATTGAAAGTTAAAAATGGTTCGCCTGTTTATATAAAAATGGCCAAAACGGTAAATGGTCCAATTATCTTTGATGATATTGAAAATGGACAAGCGTTTTCTTTTAAATATTCAGGACTTTCTGGTGAAAATAAAACATTGCAGTCTATTCAAAAAATGCTTTATTCAAACAATATAAATGAATTAGATGAGTCAATGGATGATTGGGTGTCTCCATGTCAAAATTTCTTGTTTGCAGACGTTAATGGTGATATTGGATATTTAATGAGAGGCAAGATGCCGACTAGAAAGATAGATAATGCCTGGGTTCCTGTTCCAGGTTGGACAGATGAATTTGATTGGAATGGGTACATACCTTTTGATAAATTGCCTAGAAAACGCAATCCAATAGAAGGTTATATAGCTACAGCAAACAATAGAATAGTCGGAAAAGATTTTCCGTTTTACGTTGGGTTATTTTTTAGCTCTGATCACAGAATAAATCGAATCGTAAAGAAGATTGAAGCATTAAGCAATGCTTCAATAGAGGATATGTCTGATATTCATGATGATATCCTTTCGATACCATCTTTGGATTGTATTGATATGATAAATAAGATTCAAACAACTGACGAATTTTTGATTAAAGCAAAGCGAATTATTTCAACTTGGAATGGATTAATGTCCGGAGATTCAATAGGTGCTTCAATTTACAGTGCATTCCGGTTGAAATTTAATGTGAATATAGTTGAATTTCTTTTCGGAGAATTATCCGAGGAAGCACTAGATTCAAATGGCAGAGGAGCTCCTTTTCATATGAGACTTTTAACTGATTGGATAATTAAGAACAGGAAAGGAAATGAATTAAAACACTTAATTTGTTTAGATACAATGGACGATATTATCCTACGTTCTTTTTCACAAGGTTTAGAATACCTGATTGGGCTAATGGGTGTAGATATGGATTCTTGGTATTGGTCACGTATACATAGGACATCTCATACACATGAACTTTCAGACCAGTATCCAAATTTAAAATGGCTTTTAAACCCTTTATCTGTGGCAATGAGTGGAGATGGTGATACTCCTCATTCGTCCTCATATGCTTTGTCTGGACCTTTTACAGTTACTGGGTCCTCGGTTGCAAGATATATTTTTGATTTGTCTGATTGGGATAATTCCAAATGGATTACTCCATTGGGAAGTTCTGGTAACCAGTTGAGTTCTCATTATTTGGATCAAAACCCGATATGGGCGAAAAATAAGATGATAGACATGCAATACAGATGGGAAGATATAAAGTTAACATCTAAAGTCAAACAAATTATATCACCGAACTAATTACAATTATTGAAAAATTAATGGAGTTCAAGGTATGCAACCGCAAATTCATTATCAAGGGTCTCATCAACAATATGATGTTATATGTGAAAAAAATATACAAATTAAAATGTCTGATGGGTGTAACATGGCAACAGATATTTACTTTCCGGCTATTGATTCAAAAGTAATAGAAGGTAAGTTTCCAATAATACTGGAACGTACACCGTACAACAAATCATTGCCGAACACGGTTTTAAATGGGAAATATTTTGCAAGGCGAGGTTATATCGTTGCTTTTCAAGATGTTCGAGGCAGGTATGAATCCGAAGGAGAGTGGTATCCATTTGCAAAAGAGGCACCTGATGGTTTTGAAACCGTGGAATGGCTAGGAAGTCAAAAATGGAGTAACGGTAAAGTTGGTACGATCGGTGGTTCTTATTGTGGTAGTGACCAAGCTGCGCTTGCTACATTAAACCCAAGTCATTTGTCATCCATGGTTGTTGCGGTTGGAGCTTCCAATTATTTCCATAGCTCTATGAGACAGAATGGTGCGTTGGAACAAAGATTTCTTGTTTATATTTATAGAATGGCAATGACTTCTAAGGAGGCGCTTAGAGATACATCTTTATACGAATCTTTGAAAAATGATTATGAAAATAATATGCATGAAATTGTAAAACATTTTCCGATAAAGAAAGGGAGTACTATTTTGAAAGAATTGCCATCATATGAACAATGGGTTGTTGATATAGCAACCCACGGTGAATACGATGATTATTGGAAACAAAGAGGTTATGCAATATCAGAATATTACGATGAACATGCAGATATCCCAACCCTTTACTGGGGTGGTTGGTATGATTCCTATGCAAGAAATACTTGTGAAAGTTTTATTAAATTAAACAAAATCAAAAAATCTCCACAGTATTTACTTATGGGTCCTTGGACTCATGGGAAATATAGCGAAAGTTTTTCAGGAGAATTAGATTTTGGACCCGAATCTGTAGTTGACCATAATGAAATGAGGTTAGCTTGGTTTGATTATTGGTTAAAAGGAATGGAAAGTGAGGTGATGAACTGGTCACCTGTGCGGATCTTCACTATGGGTACAGGATCCCATTTAAAGGAAAGAGCCAATGGTTCAAATAGGATCGACTATGGAGGATATTGGAGGAACGAAAAAGAATGGCCTATTTCAGATACTGTTATGACAAATTATTATTTGCATGATAATTTAATTCTGAATACCTCAAATATTTATGAAGGTGAAGGAAGTACTGAATACGCCTATGATCCGAGTGATCCAGTTCCAACAATAGGAGGAGGTATCTCTGCAGCGGATAATGTAATGCCTCCTGGAGGATTCAATCAAATAGGTAGAAAAGGATTGGTAGGCTGTATTGATAACCAACCTCTTATTATGAGAGGAGATGTATTAAGTTTTCAGACAAGTGAATTGGAGAATAATATCGAACTGACAGGACCTATATTTGTACATTTATGGGTATCTACTTCTGGAAAAGATACGGATTTCACAGCTAAATTAATAGATGTTTTCCCTAGATCTTCAGATTATCCTGAAGGTTTAGCGATAAACATTTCTGACTCTATTATTAGGGCTCGTTATCGTAATGGTTGGGATAAAGCAGAATTTATGAATTCGGGTGAAATTGTTGAAATAGTGTTTGAAATGTACCCTACATCGGTCATATTTACTAAATCGCATAAAATAAGATTAGATATCAGTAGCAGTAATTGGCCTAGGTTTGATGTTAATCGTAATACAGGAAAAGATTTAGGTACAGACAGGACATTAGAAATAGCCAATCAAACTATCTATCATTCATCCAATTATCAATCTCACGTGAAATTACCAATCAGAATAAAATAATTTCATCATACCTACCAAGTGATTTTAGTTAGGGAATTGTATTGATATAATATTATTTATGTAATGATTTTTTTTGCATAGTTTTAATAGATTGGAGAACGTGATTTCTTATGGATATAAAAGAAGGAGTCGAACAGCTTTTTGATAAAATATCAAACCTAATGGTGCGTCTTTGACGTAGAGTCTAAAAAGAAAGAAATAATTCAACTTGAACAACAATCTTCTGATGAATCGTTTTGGTTGAATTCCCAAGTTGCAGGTCAAAAAATGAAACGGTTGACGATGTTAAGGGATGACGTTGTTAACTTGGAAAACTTACAAAAACAAGCTGGTTCGATTATGGAATTTTATGAATTGGCTGTGCAGGAAGATGACCAATCTCTAATAGTAGATTTAGATTCAGAATTGCAAACTTTGACCGTTAAAGTTAATAAAATTGAATTTACCGCTATGTTTTCAGGGGAATATGATAGAAGGAATGCTCTGATAGCAATACATGCGGGTTCTGGAGGAGTTGAAGCACAAGATTGGGCTTCAATGTTACTCAGAATGTACATTAGATGGGCTGATCAAAAGAAATTTACAAATAAAGTTATGGACGTATCGCCAGGTGAAGAGGCTGGTATAAAAAGTGCCTATTTACAAATTTCAGGAGATTTTTCATATGGATATATGAGGTCAGAACGTGGAGTACATAGGCTTGTTCGAATGTCTCCATTTGATGCTGACCACGCTAGGCATACTTCATTTGCATTAGTTGAAGTAATGCCTGAAGTTGAAATGGGAGCGGATATTGAACTAGACCCTAGCGAAGTTAGAGTAGATGTATTTCGAGCGGGAGGACATGGTGGCCAAAGTGTGCAAAAAAACTCTACTGCAGTTAGAATGACTCATATGCCGACTGGTATTAAAGCTGTTTGCCAAAATGAACGATCTTTACACCAAAACAAAGAAATAGCCACAAAAATTTTATTGTCGCGATTAATGGAAAGAGAAATGAAAATGCAAGCTGAACAGAGGTCAAAGATAAAGGGCGAACATGTTTCTGCGGAATGGGGTAATCAAATTAGAAGCTATGTACTTCATCCATATCAAATGGTTAAAGACCATAGAACCAATTTCGAGATGTCAGATTCGAACAAGGTTTTAGATGGTGATATTAATGGATTTATAAATTCTTATTTGAAAGCAGGATTAAATTAATAAATAATAGATTAGAAAAACAGATAACTTTATTCGATTATAATCGTTAATAAATAAAAGGACATATAATTGGCTTAAAGGTGGGTAGTAGCATGAAAAGAATTAATAAATTTTTATTATCAGGTATTATTGTGGGATTATTTGCTTTGTTTGGATGTGGAGGGGAAGATGTAACTCCTGAAAATATTAACACTGTTGAAAAAATTAATAGTGAGAGCACAGTTTCAGAATCAACAGCGGTTTTTAGGAGGTTTTGGAGTGATCCTCCCACACTTGACCCTCACCTTACATCTGATACTACTTCTGCTGGTATTGTAGTTGAAGTATTTAGCGGGTTGGTTTCATTAAACACTGATTTACAGATAATTCCTGATATAGCTGAGAACTGGACTATCGAAAATGGAACGATATACACATTTACCATAAGAGATAATGCTAAATTTCATAATGGAAATAAAATTACTGCTCAAGATTTTAAATGGTCAATTGAAAGGGCTGCTGATCCTACTACAGCATCTCCGGTAGCTGATGTGTATTTAAATGATATTGTTGGGGCAATGGATTTAATTGACGGTAAAGCAAATGAAATTTCTGGAATTAAAGTTATTGATGATCGTACTTTGCAAATAATAGTTGATGCTCCAAAGCCATATTTCTTGGCAAAATTAACCTATCCTACAGCATTTGTTTTGGATAAAGAAACCGTACAATCAGGAGGAAGAGATTGGTGGATAGATAATCCAGTGGGGAGTGGGCCATTCAAATTAGATGAATATAAAATTGGTGAAAGGATTGTGTTGGTTAAAAACGATGATTATTATCGAGAACCTGCCAAAATTGCCAAAGTATATAATCACCTTGCTGGTGGCCAGGGAATGGCGATGTACGAAAATGATGAAATTGATGTGGTTGGAGTTAGCATGTTCGATTTGGACAGAGTGTTGGATCCTGAAGAACCGTTGAATAAAGATTTAAGGGCAGTTCCGCCATCATTTCAAATTGGATACATAGGTTTTAATGGAGCAATGGCACCTTTTGATGACCCTAAGTTTAGACAAGCATTAAATCATGCTGTAGATAAGGAGTTAATTGCCAAAGAAGTAATGTCAGGTATGATTAAACCCGCCTATTCAATTTTACCTAAAGGGTTTCCAGGGTATAGTCCAGATGTAGTTGGTTTGGATTATAATCCAGAATTAGCAAAAACATTAATGGCCGAGTCAAAATATTCAGATGCATCAAATAGGCCTAGAATAACAATAAGTGTTCCAGGTACTGGTGGGACGATAGGATTAGACTTAGAGGTAATCATTGAAATGTGGAAGCAGGTGTTAGGTGTTGAGGTTGACATTCAACAAGTTGAATGGGCCACATATTTAGATGAACTTGATAAACAATCTTTTCAAGCCTACGCAGGTTTAGGTTGGTCTGCAGACTATCCGGATCCGCAAGACTTTCTAGATATATTATTTCATTCAGAAAGCAGCATGAATCATGGTGCATATGCTAATAAAGAAGTAGATGCGCTACTAGAGAAAGCGAGGATAGAACCAGACGTTATAAATAGAATGTCACTTTATAACAAAGCTGAGCAATTGATATTGGATGATGCAGCTTGGCTACCTTTGTGGTTTACTGGAGATAGTTATATATTGGTGAAACCTCATGTTAAAGGATTTGAAATGACTCCTATGATTATCCCTAAGTTACACTTGATAAATTTGGATAGTTAAAGTTTAATAATTCAAAATAGTTTTATTTGTGAATATATAAGTAGGAAGCGTCTAACAAATGGGGATGTATATAGCTAGAAGATTAGTATGGTTACCAGTTTTGTTATTCGCTGTTTCATTGATTACTTTTTTTTTATTCAGAGTAGCTCCAGGAGATCCAGTAACGGTGATGCTTGGTGCCAAAGCGCGGCCAGAAGCTGCAGATAGATTAAGGCATGAACTCGGATTAGATCGTCCTTTTTGGGTCCAATATTTTGACTATGTGTTTAGTTTTGCAATAGGTGACTTCGGAGAAAGTTTAAGATACCCGGGTCAATCTGTAAAAGACTTAATAATCCCCAAAATGTGGGTTTCTGCGCAACTAAGCTTTGTAGCTTTGGCCATTAGTGTAGTATTTGGGTTACCTTTGGGGTTTTATGTTGCCCATAAACAAGGTTATGCAATAGACCCAATTGTAATAATAGCTGCACTTTCATTGATGGCTATTTTGCCAATGATTAGTGTACCTACTCTATTATGGATATTTTGTTTGAAATTGGGATGGTTACCTTGTTCTGGTTGGGGCGGGCTATGGGATACGAGAATTATTATTCCTGCAATTACATTGGGAACACCAGGTATAGCGTTTTTTGTAAGACTTATGAGGGCTAGTACTTTAGATGTCTTAGGTCAGGATTTTATTAGGACAGCCAAATCAAAAGGTCTGGGTGTATTCACCATAGACGCAAGACATGTTCTGAGAAATGCAATCATACCTATTGTTACTATATTAGCTTTTTCATTAGCTGGATTGATAGGAGGAGCATTAATAACAGAGAGGATATTAGGTATTCCCGGGATAGGGTATTTTGCAGTGGAATCAGTTTTCCAAAGAGACTTTCCTGTATTAATGGCTATTACTATGATTGCAGCCACATTTTTTGTTATAGGTACATTATTAGCAGATATTTGTTATACATTAATTGATCCAAGAATCAGATATAACTAACAAGGTTAAGTAAATTGGTGACTTTAGACCAAATAGAATTAAATGAAGATAAACCAAAGGGACATTTTTCCAGAGCTTTATCTAGACTGTTTAGAAAAAAAATTGCAGTGTTTTGCCTAACAGTTATAGTCATAATTTATTCATTAGGAATATTTTCACCGGTTATTTCTAGATATTCTTATTCCGAACCAGACTATCAAGCGATTCGCCAACCTCCTAGTTGGGAACATTGGGCTGGTACTGATAGGGCGGGAAGAGACTTATTTACAAGGGTGCATTGGGCTGTTCAAAATACAGTAATTTTAACAATGGTAGGTATGTTGAGCGGTGGATTGTTGTTAGGAGTAACTTTAGGTTTAGCAGCTGGATACTATGGTAAATTTGTGGATGCATTGATTATGAGGTCGGGAGAAGTATTGAGTGTGGTCCCTACTTTTTTCTTGGTTTTAATGATTGCGGCTACATTGCGAGGAAGAATAAAAAATGCAATGATTTGGTTAGAGGACAACACCTTTTTAAGTGGATTGATTTCTGCAGGGGTTGCTGATTACATAGTCATATCGTTTGCTTTGGTGGTTTTTGGTTGGTTCAGTACTGCTAGGTTAGTTAGAGGGCAAGTACTGTTTCTTAGAGAATCTCCATATATTGAAGCAGCTAGAGCTTTAGGCGCGTCAACCCCCAGGATTTTATTTAGACATATTTTGCCGAATGCCATTAGTCCTCTAATTGTGAGTGTTACCATGAGCATGGGTACCATGGTCGGAGTTGAAATATTTTTGAGTTGGGTTGGTGTAGGGATTCAACCACCAAGACCTAGTTTGGGAATAATGTTATATGAAGCGGGACATGTAAGTGTTTTAAGAAATGAGCCATGGATGATTCTTGCTCCTGGGTTAGTAAGTTGGTTACTAATATTCTGTTGGAGTTTATTGGGGGACGCTTTAAACGACGTCTTTAATCCACGGACTCAATAAGATTTTATGAGTATCAAGTACGTTAATTATTTCTTTTCGATTTGAACAAAATCAAAAATATCAACAAACCTAAAATACTTAAGTCGGCATTTGAATTATCGTTAAGAGAGAATAAATTGCATCCAGAACTTGTTGAGGTGTTTTTATCCTCTGATTTAATTTCACCCCCACCTCTAGTTATTGCGGAATCATCATTAAGGCTAAATGGTTTGATGGTTTTTATTGGTTCTGCGGTCGGTATAGTTAAAGATGATTTATTATCGATATACTTTTCTGCGCCTATTTTATTACGCCATGTATTTTCAAGATATACAATGTCAAACCCATAAACTGTTTGTATAGCTTCTTCTAATTTAATATCTGATTTTAATTCTGATAAAAGAGAATACATTTTCTTAGCACCATACTCTGATATCAAGTATGTAACTATGCTTCTTGAAGCCCCATAAAAAATTATTGCATCTTCCGGTTTACCGGGCATAGTGACACCTTTTGTTATAACAGGTACTCTATCTGTAGCTACTGCAAATTCTAAAGCTATATCATAAGACATTGCTGGATCTATATTAGCCCATTCTGCTAAGCCCTCATTTAACCAAGTTGGGACTTTCCTGAAAACGCCCTCCCCAGCTCTGTGTACTAATATATGTGTAACTTCGTGAGAAGCTGTACCTATTGAATTTCTGTCGCCTCCTATTAAGTGTAATGTGCCAAAATTTGAGAATGCTTGGCCTTCAGTAATTAATTCTCTACCTTGTGTAGAACTTTGTGGAGGTTGGGCATCAATCATTTCCTTGCCATTGTTGTACATGGTTACCATTATTGGATCATCGATGTTTGCTCCCAAGACTGGTCCAACTTTTTCCAACGTTTCAACAATAGCATCTAGTATTTTTTGAGCTCGTGATTTGACAGGTCCATGATAATTTAATGTAACAGGCCCCTCTGAAATATTTTCCCAATTGAAATTTGGGTCAAGGTATATAAAGTTTGTTGGTGGAGTAGTTAAAACATTACCTTTTTCATCTTTTATTTCGAAAGATATTTCAATTAGGGTACCCTGAGGGATGTATTTACCTGAAGTGTCTGTTCTCCAAAACAAGGTTGCCTTTATGTTGTTGTCTGGTACAAGATCTTGGCATCGCCATGATTCGGGATTTTTATTTTCTTTTTCTAAGCATAAATAATTGTAAGTCGTTCCTTTAGTTTGCCCTATTTTTAATCTAGAAGAAATTTCTGTGATTTTGTTATCGGAAACTACCTCCACATCTAACCAAATACCTTTTGGAAATTCACTGGTAATTGAAAATGATTTAACATCTATTGGATTTTCAGTAGTTTCATCAGCTATAGCGATATTTGCTGTTTGAGAAATAGTTACTAAGAATGTGAGTATCATTAACGATAATAGTTTAGGTATGCCTGTAGTTAGTTTATGGAAGTATAAAAGTATGGGCATTTAGGCAATCCTCATTTCATCATTAATTTGTAGCAAGTTTTCAACTAATGTATCAGAAGAAATTTGACCGGGTATTTGTATTTTATCGTTGATAATAGTAATTGGTACACTTGTGATGCCATAATTACTAGCTAAATCAGGATATTCTTGAACCTCTATTATCTCTGTTTTAATTGTTTCGAACTGCATCGCTAATGAAAGGGCTAATTCAGCTATTTCAGGACAATATTTGCAAGAGGGTGTTACAAATACTTTTATATTTATGGGATTCTCAATCGTTTCAAGGTCTCTATGTAAATCTTCATTTAAGTTTTGAGAGTCTAGCGATGCATTGATTATAGAGTTTACCAATGTGGAAAATTCATATCCTGAAGGCATGCCGTAAAAAATGGCACGTCCGGATTGCCCAATCACAGTTGCGGGAATACGTTTAATTTTTAATTCTCTAGATGCCTGTTCATTATTGTAAAAGTCTATTATTTCTAAACTGACATTATTCGAAACGCTTGATACCTCGGTTAAAATGGCTTCTGTTGTTATGCATGTATCACATCTTTTACCTGGGATAATTAGCCCCGAATTATTCTGAGTAAACAAGCGTAAAGAAACTTTGGAATTTAAATGAGTTTCAAATTTGTCGTTTAGGTTAGCTAGATTTGATTTATCTAAAATTGCCATGCTTCCTTACAGATCCTATTTACTATCTGATGTAGTTTGATTTTTGACAATAAGTACTCTTTGGATAATAGTGAATACAGATAAAATGGTTATTAATAATAAACTTATGTCAATAATACTCAAGTTTAAAATTGTGGTTTGTTGGAAAAATGAAAATATCAATAATCCTATGGTGAGGGATAAAACTCGTGGTGCTCTTGTCATCAAGCCGTCGTTAGATTTTACTCCTAAACTTTCTGCACGTGCTCTGCTATAACTTACAATTATTGATGAACATATGGTTGTATAGCTTAGGAAAGCAGTTATACTACTTTCTTCTTTAAATATAAAGTATATAAGTACTGAACCTAAAACCAAAGATTCGCATATTCTATCAACAAACGAATCGAGGAATTTACCGAATAATGTCGTATTATTGGAATATCTTGCTATAGCACCGTCTAGCATATCGAAAAATCCTGATAACAAAAGAATTAAACTAGCAGTTAGCCACATGCCATAGAATATTAGGTAACAACAGACGATTGCAAAAACTAGACCCAACAAAGTTATATGGTTAGGTTTGATTTTTAAAAATATGAATATTTTGACTATTGGAATCAAGAAAAATTTGTTGAACCGATCCAAAATCATTTTTCACCTTTAGATATGTTTATAAAACTACCAAATTATACTTTACGTTTTTAAACAACTTTCTTGTATAGAAATTCGTTGTAATAATTGTTAATCTTTTTGCCAATTATTGTCCAATCATATTCTTTTGCTTTGGCCATTCCGTTTTGTCCTAATTCATTACAAAGAATAGGATTGTTCAAAAGTTTTAAAATAGATGAAGCTATTGCGGATTCATTTTTGGGTGGCACTAATATACCTTGCTTATTGTTCTCAACCACGCTTTTATATCCTGGTATATCTGATGCGACAATTGGTTTGCCAGAAGCCATTGCTTCCAACAGTACTATCCCAAAACTTTCATTGCCAATAGCTGGAGCACAAAATATATCACATGTTTTAAAGTATCGCATCTTAATTGAGTTAGTAACATCTTCAACTAAAAGGATATCATTTAGGTTTCTTGAAGATATTATTTGATTCGTTTCTTTGTCTAGGGGACCAGATCCTAAAATTACTAAGCGGGTTTTAGGATAATCCCATTTCAATTCTCCATACGCTGATAGTAAATATTTCAGACCTTTACGTTTCTCCATTCTCCCAACGAATAGAATGTTAGTCATCCCATCTTGGATTTCTTTTATTGGTAATACACTTTGAGAATATTCCGATATATTTATTCCGTTGGGTATTATTTCAAATTCACCATCGAAATGATCAGATATAAACTTTTTGGAGGCTGTCGAAATGGTAATACGGCCATCAATTTTTTTATAGTAATTATTAACTAATTTAGCTCCTTTTACACGTTTGAATACTGAATTAAATTTAGAATCTCTGAGTGAATGGAAAGTTGCTATGTTAATTGATTTGGAATGTTGCAAAAATGCTAAAGGAACCAAACCTGCAAATGGTTCATGTAAGTGGATGATATCAAAATTGTTTTGATTAAGTATTTTTTTAACTTTAGTAAAAGACGTCAGAGATAAAGAAATACGAGCTATAGAACCATTTGTAGGGATTCCAACAGAATTGCTTATAGGTGTGAAGTCCTTTTGGGGAATAGGGTTTGAAGATGGAGCGAATATCGTAATTGAATGCCCTATAGATTTTAGTTGGGCTGCAAGATTCTCTATATGGTTGTTAACTCCACTAGGTAATGCATAATCGTATGCAGATACTAGAGCTATATTAAGTTTTCGATACATGATGATTCTAGGATATAGTCTATAAAATCAAAGTGTTTAATTCGTTGATTATTTATTTGTGTCTAAAGAATATTCTTGGTCGGATGATTCGTTAGATATAAAGTCCTCAACCATTTCTCTAGCTATTGCATCTGTATACTGTACAGGCGGTGATTTCATAAAGTATGCAGAAGGGCCTAATATTGGTCCTGATAGCCCTCTATCAAGAGCAATTTTTGCACATCTTAGGGCGTCTATCACTACTCCTGCTGAGTTTGGGCTGTCCCATACTTCTAGTTTTAATTCGACGTTTAATGGAAC
>CENY01018081.1_pt1 | contig 16032 bp, 12 predicted proteins | sample 356181 | NCBI WGS metagenome assembly CENY01 (sample SAMEA2619840, study PRJEB7988) | marine metagenome | isolation source: saline water (ENVO:00002010), including
AACTCTTGCATTTCACTGTTCCAATCATGACTACGTAAACAATAATCTAATGGTCTACCTGTTAAACGATTAAGACCTCGCATAGCTCCTGGACCTGCGTTAGCCCAAGTCATAATATCATTAGCTTCATCTAATAAATATGTATGTCTTAAATCAGTAACTACTTCATACGCCATAAATGGACCCATGTACGGGTAGTCTCGTAAAGTTTCCCAACAAAACTCTAAAGAAGACTCGTTTAATGTTTTCTTATTTTCTAATTTAGTTACTAAATAATCTTTATCATTCCACATATGACTTACACACTCAGCTACCCCTGTAACTTTATCCATACGGTTTGGAGTTTTAATAATATAAGAACCAGTAATCCATTTAGGTTGTTGTTTAATAAGTTCAATAGCTTTCTTCCTATCCCAGTTAAACAATAAATCATTTTCTATTAACGTTCTTCCTGTTTCTATTAAATTAAACCACCTAAAAATTATTACTGCCATAAAAACTCTAGGGTCGTCTCGTAATGGTTCTCTAATATGTTTTTTAAGCCACCGAGTAGTTCTATCTTCTTCTCGATACACTTGACAGAATTTAAACTCTTGTAAGATAGGATCATCAGTCCAAGGTGCGGGTAGACCGTTTTCTTTCTTTCTACGAATACTTTCCCGTTCTTCTTGCCAATAAAAATATCTATCGAGTTCTTCTGCAATAAACATTACTTCTTAGTTAATCTCCAAGCACAGTTATTAGCGTGTTCAGGATACATAGTCGCTGCTGCCATACGTAAAAACTGTTTACCGAAACGCTCACTTAACATAATCATTTGTTCGTCTGACCACTCTATCTTTAAATCACGAGTGCCATCAAACCTAGCTTTCTTTAAATTAGGCATTTGTATAAACGTACCCGTAACCGCTTCAATATTAAAGTTACGTTCTAGTTCTTCTTTTAGTTCTTCAAAGCCCCACTCATAAACGTGGTCTTCAGGTAACTTATCATTTGACCCGTCATGGTTAGGTGTAGAAACATAGCCCAGTGCGTCAGGTCGCATAACCCTAGCTACATCATCTAACCATGCGGGTACAAACTCTCTACCCATATGTTCAATAACTTCGGTAGACCAAAAGAAATCTATACTTTCATCAGGTAAATCAAACACAGGGTTTACCGTTAAATCTTGTATTCTTATTTGTCCGTTAAAGTTTTTAAACCAAGTAGATTCTTCTAACCTACCTCCTGCGTTAGACCAAAATTTATTTTCTAACTCACAAGCAGGGTCGATATCGTAACCATAATAAGAACGGATAATATCAGACTTTTTAACTACGTATGCTTTATATAAACAACGTAACGCCCAACACTCTCCACAACCAACTTCTAAAGTATCTAAGGGTCTACCCAACACTTTAGCTTCATCTATCGCTAAACTAGCAATTTTATCAAAACGACTCATATGAGCTAATTCATCTGGTCGCCAGTTACCTAGCACCCCTGCTGAAGCAAGGTCCATTCTAGTATTTTTACTGTCATTTTCATTGACAGTAAGTTTCTTTCTAATTGATGACATATATTCTCCTTTCTAAAAAATTAATCACATATTTATTATCCTTTACTTTTATATGCAAAGTAAAGAACTTTTATACTTGATAGCAGCGTGTTGTTTTAGGCTCAATCAAATATAAATTCTCTTTCGTTCTAGTAATACCTACATAAAACACTCTATTTTCATCATCAGGATTACGTTGGTAGTTTTTATAAACTCGTGCCGTAATATCCGTTAATAGCACTACATTAGTTGCTTCTCCACCTTTTGCTGCATGAATAGTAGATAAACGTATACGTGGTTCTTTTGTTATTTTTTCTCCTCTACGTAACATGGCTCGTATATAACTTATTTCTTTTACACTTAACATAGTAAAAGCATCATACCAACGACCTTCAGGTAAATCAGGAAACATATTTTTTAAATCTTGATACTGCATGGTTAAATCAGCATCAACCACCTCTAGTTTTTTACTATCTTTAATTCGCATATATTTCAAAATATTTATACATTCAACCATGGGTATTGTTCTACCTTGATTTAGTCGTTCCCAATTTATTACGGCTCTGATTTTCTTTTCAGAGATACTAGGTCTACCTTTTACTTCAAAAAACCAACCTTGATTTCTACAATACTCGTCTACTTCTTCTAATAAATAATTAGTCCTAGCTAACACTAGCCACTCACCTTCTTCCATATTTACTAATTCAATAGTTGGTTCCCAACGTACGGTGCCTTGTTCTTTTCTAGGCGTCCATTCTTTATAGATTCTAGAACGTACTTGGTCGATACAACGTTTAGCTACTTCATGCACTTCTAAAGGTACGCGATATGATTGTTTTAAGACTAAAGCATTGTTAGAGTTTTTAATTAAATACTCAACATCTGCCCCTGCCCATTTATAAATTGCTTGATCATCATCACCTGCAACATAAATACGGTCAGCTTTTTCTGTTAGTTTACGTACTACCGCCCATTGTAACGGTGATAAATCTTGAGCTTCGTCTACGAACATAACATCTAATTTAGGCACATCACCACGTAATAAAAATTGTTGTAACATATCTGTATAATCAACTAATAATCTATCTTCTTTAAACAAACGTAGCCCTCTAGCGTAACGTTCTAACTCAAACCACCCTACTGCGTCTTCTACTTCGTGCCATTGTTGTTCTAACGGTATCTCTCGCATACGAGCTAAGTTTTCTATAAACGCTAAACGATCATCATGTGTCATAGCAAACAGATGTCCATCATCTGAATTAGTGCGTCCTGTTAAACGAATATTTAATTTTTCATTTAAATCTAATATATCGGAATGACTTATAACACTTTCTCTACTTAGTCCTAGTTGTCTAAACGCTAACGAATGTAACGTTCTAAAAAACGGTAAATCTTTATTAGCAATATTAAAACGTTGCATAGCCCTTTCTTTACCCTCGTTTACGGCTTTTTTAGTAAATGTAAAAAAGCCAATACTTTCTGGTTTTGTACCTTTTTCTAACTCATCTTCTATTAACCCTAATAAAGTGCTGGTTTTACCCGTTCCAGGAGGTCCAAGAATTACTTGAGTATGAGCAGGTAATGTCATATCCCTGTCCTAAAAGTTAAATTTACTCGCTCCCCACCACCTACAACATCAGGCACTGCATGGGTAGCTTTCATCTGTGAGTGACCATCAAACACGAAGGTATCACCATTTTCCATTAAATAATTAGTCAATCTTTTCTTAGCTATATAGTTTGTGTTGATTTTACTGGTCGCGGTATGTTCTTTAATATTACGTTTATATTCTTGCCACTGAAACACTCTAGGTGAGCCGAAAGATATAGACACAACTAAATCGTCTAAGGTAGGTACAGTATCAGAATGATGTGGTATACCTTTACCATCAACGCCATAGTAACCACATAAACAAAAATTAAAATCAACGGTTCTACCAAATTCTTGTTTTATAAAAGTTTCTAAATTACCTTTGATATAATTCATTGGTTGTGTCCAAGGTACAGGTTTATACAACCTACCTGCGTATTCAAAATTAGCAGTACCAAATGCTTTAGTTTTTCTACCTTGTATATCTTTTCCGTTAAATTTTCTATTTACGGGTTCGTCCCATTCTGTTATTAATGGGTTAAATCCGTTAAATTTACTTTTATAAAATTTAATCATAATAAACTATCATCAAAATTAGGTAAGTCATGTTCCTCGTCTTGAGCTACAAATTCATCTATATACCAAACGTTTACACCTTTGCCTTTAATATTAAAAAAGTATGGTTCTCCGTTTAATTGTTTTAATTTAGAAGTCAACCGATTACGTTGATATTCTTTAAAATTGTGTCTATGTAGATACTCCATTAAATCTGCTAACCTAAAATAAGTTTTGCCTTTATTAGTCCAAGGTTTATGTAATAGTAATTCATCACGTTCTCTAGCAGGTCGTTCGGTACAAAAAGACTCTAGTAGCTCCATGAAGTGTCCTTCGGTAGAAGATTCTTTAGGTACTTCAACCACAGTTAATGCGTCTAATAATTGTTGTATTATTTGTCTCCAAACGTTTTCTTTTACCTTCGGCGGTATTTTATTTAACGCGTCCATACACTTACGTTGAAACCTATTTTGATTTAACAAATCATCTGTTTCTAATTCTAACCTGCCTCCTTCTACATCTAAAAACCATATCGGCGGGTCACTGTCTTGTTTAGTTAAATTACTAAACAAAGGCGTACCACCATTAGCCCCTATGCCGTGTTTTCTAGTTCTACAAAGAGGGCTATTACAATGACTCGCTATTGGCTGATCATTACACCGATAAAAATAATCCTTACGTTGTAATTGTTTACCTATCGTTAATACTTCTTGTGCTCCTAATGGCGGTTGCATATATTGCATATTTACATCTTCTAAACGTTTTTCCCAATCGTCAGGATATTTCTTACGTAAAAACACACCTACGTTAAATAGTCCAGAGTTTCTTGTACCTTTAGGAAAACCCTGCACTACTAAGTGCTGTAGACAAGGCGGTGCTTGGTCTAACCAATCAACGTCTTCTGTTAAAGGCGTTGCTTCATAACTTTCTAAATCAGCTTTACTAAACGTAATTTTCTCAGCGTATGCTAAAAACTCCTCAGGAGTTAGAGCTTGACCTTTTTCACCATAAGCGTATCTTGTAGAGTTTTCACCTCCGAAGTACGGCATATTTAAAGTGCTCCCTCTATCTCCACGTTCTAACAATAACTGTGTTTGTTTAGGAAATATCTCTGCTTGTCCGAAACCGATAGAAGCTGCCAGTTGACGTAACTTACGTTGTAATAAACTAGCGGACACAGGTTCATCTATAAAAAGATAAATATGTGCCCCACCACTTTTACTACGACAAAGCACCAACGGTAATTTATGTTTAACTAATTTTTTAGCTAATCCTTTTAAATCTAATTGATATTCATCAACGTCTATAGCACCCCAAACACAAGTATTGTTTTCGTCTATAGGTACAATCCCTACACTTTGTTTACCTGACAAATGACCTTCCCATAATTTTAGAAGATCATCGTCAGATAACTCTTTAGAGATAGTTACATTTTTTCCGTTTGCTTTACCGTCCTCTCGCAGATCATCAGTAGCTGTGAACGTCCCGTATGCTTGGCGTAGCCCCGCATATCGTATAGCAAATTCCTCTGCTAACGACATAAAATATCTCCCGATTAGATAGTTTCATTTAACGTAATATCTTCAGCTTGTTCTTGTTTTACTTGAACTTCACCTGACCTAGCCGCCGACATAAACTCTTTAGCGATTTTAGCTATATCTAAATCAGTAGCCGAAGTTTGATTTACACTATAACCGTGCCACGTACCTTTATCGTTAGATTGGGTAGTAGAAGATAAGTTATAGGTATAAGCAAACATAGGAGCTTCTACAGACTCTCCTTTAGAGTTTTGTACTCTAGCCATACGTAACATAGTAAGCCATTTTCTAGCCACTCCTAACTGAGTAGAAGTAAATGCTAATACTGCTTGTTGTGGAGTAGGGTCAGTAATCAATACAAAAAACTGTGCCGTTTCTACTATTTCGTTACCCTCAGGTGTGTAGTATCTTCTAGATTCTTCGTCACGTTTACACTTACTAAGTATAGACATATCGTGTCCAGCATTTACTAAGCCACCACCTTTTTCTCTAGGAATCCACTCGATAAACTTTTTATTATAGGCACAAGGCACAATACTTATACCTTTCTCACCATCGTAAGTTTCACCAGTAACAGTATTATATAAATCTCCTGCACTAGCTCCTTCTACATAGTTACCGCTAGATTTTATTAACTGCGGGGACATGGGTTGCAATACGCGAATAAACGGTATCGCAAAGTCTTCCGTAGTAGTTTCCTCTAGTCCTGTACCTCCCGATAATAAAGTATCATCGAAAGTTGTTATCGCTGTGTTTTGACTCTCAGCTATTTGAGTTTTTTCTTCTGGCATATTAATCCTTTTTAATAGTTGCTTTAGTACCTATATAGATACCAAATGGTTCTGATGGAATGTCCTTCCCCGTAGTAAGTTGTTCTTTTACGAACGCTTTTAACGTACTAGGATGAACGCTTTGTTTTATTTGTGGGTCTAGTCCACGGGTTTTAAGAGCTTCTACGGTCTGATCAACCGCTTCACTTTCTTCACGATTAAATTTAACTAAAACTTCGTTTTTAATTAAACCTTCGTGTCCGTTATCTATCAACCACCTATACGCTACCTCTTGATTAGCTTTAGAAATATGAGCACTATAAAACTCTCCAACGGATATTTTTTCACCCGTGCTAAGAGTAATCTCATTTAGACCTGCTGCTGCCATAGCGTCAGGTAGCTCTTGTTCTGAAGTTAATCTAAGTTCTTCTTTTTTAGCTTTTACATCTAGTTCTAGCTGTTCTAGTTCTTTAGCTAGTTGTAGCTGTTTATTGGCTAAAACAGAAACGGTAGATAACTCGCTATCGGAAACTTCGTTATTCCATTCCTGGACGCCGTCTTCCCCAACAAGTTCTTCGAACGTAGGTTTAGTCATCTAACTCTCCTTTCTGATGTAGGTCGATTTCAACAGGATAATAAATACCCTCTTGTCTATCCCATTTAAGAATATTAAATCTTCCTCGATTAAAATACGCAGCGATTGAACACGCCACACCTATTGCCGCAGGATCACCAATCAGAAGTAAATAATCTTCTGTTTTATAATCTTGTAAGATTTTTTTCATCCTACGTACCGAAGGAGAAGCACTTAACATGATTTGAGTATTAGAAGGTAATAGGACTTCGAAGTCGCCATACTGCCGAGCAGAGGCGATATTTCGTCCTGGAACTTCTTGAACAACATATACTGTCATGTTTCTCCTTTCTAATTTCTAGTAATTAAATAATATATATCAGTAACGACAAAGTAAAGTTATTACGGATATTATGTTTTTAAAAATAAAAATTTACTAAACAAAATAATAAAAAGCTACTAATATCGTTAATAAACTAATATTGATTTTAAATTTTTACCGTTATAAAAGGATTCGTCAATATTACTTTTACGTAAAAGTTATTAGAGGGCATGAGGAATCTATTAGTTTTGGATTATATTTTTTATAAATTGTAATATATAATCAAGTTTAGAAATTAGAAAGAACATGCAATATAAATTTAAAACGGAGCCGTACGAGCACCAACTAGAAGCGTTAAAACGTTCTTGGAATAAAAAAGAATACGCGTATTTTATGGAAATGGGTACGGGTAAATCGAAAGTATTAATCGATAATATTTCTATGCTTTATGATAAAGGCGGTATCAATGCCGCAGTTATCGTAGCTCCAAAAGGTGTGTACCGTAATTGGTCAGAAAAAGAAATACCGACACACATGCCTGAACACGTGTTAAAACAAATAGCAGTATGGAACCCTGCTCCGACTAAAGCACAAAAGAAAACTCTTACTGATTTATTTTTGCCTAGCGATGATTTAAAAATATTAATCGTAAACGTTGAAGCGTTTAGTACTAAAAAAGGTGTAACTTTTGTAGAAAAATTTATTTTAAATCATAACTGTTTAATCGCTGTAGATGAGTCTACTACTATAAAAAACCCTAAAGCTCAACGAACTAAAAATCTTTTAAAACTAGCCGTAAATACAAAGTACCGTAGAATCTTAACTGGTTTTCCTGTTACGCAATCACCATTAGATTTATATAGTCAAAGTGCTTTTTTATCAGACCATTTATTAGGGTATACGTCTTTTTATTCTTTTCAAAATCGTTACGCTCAACTTATTAATAGAAATATGGGGGCTAGGACATTTAGACAAGTAGTCGGTTATCAAAACTTAGAAGAACTAACTACTAAAGTAAATGGGTTTTCTTACAGAGTTTTGAAAAAAGAATGTTTAGATTTACCTGCTAAAGTTTACCAACGTAGGGAAGTAGAACTAACCCCTGAACAAAAGAAAGTTTATAAAGAATTAAAAGATTATGCGATAGCTGAACTAGAATCGAATGAACTTGTTAGCGTTACTTCTATTTTGACACAGATATTAAGATTACATCAAGTAGTTTGTGGTTTCGTTAAACACGATCAAGGTGAAGAAGTAGAAATAAAAAATAATCGTTTAGACGCTCTTATTGACGTATTAGCAGAAACTCAAGGCAAAACTATTATTTGGGCTAACTATCAATACGACATTAAAAGAATATTAAAAACGTTACAAGAATTTGTAGGAACAGAAGCGGTGGCTACTTACTACGGAGAAACACCTGATGAAGAACGTCAACAAATAATTAATCGTTTTCAAAACCCTGACTCTAAACTACAGTATTTAATTAGTAATGTACAAACGGGCGGTTATGGTATTACTTTAACTGCTGCAAGTAATGTTATTTATTACAGCAACAACTATGATTTAGAAAAACGCTTACAATCTGAAGATCGTGCTCATCGTATAGGACAAGAAAATAAAGTAACGTATATTGATTTAGTTGCTAAAGACACAGTTGACGAAAAAATCGTAAAAGCGTTACGTAATAAATTAAATCTTGCTCAAGAAGTTTTAGGTGATGAAAAATGGAAAGATTGGATTACTTAAAATACTGTTCGTAATAAGCGTCAGCCGATAAACCTAAAGTATCTAAGTCATTATTAGACATTCTTCTACCTGCTTGAGTAAGAGCCTCATTAGATATTCTTCTACCTGCTTGAGTAAAAGCCTCTTTATCTTTATCAGATATAGCTCTACCGCTTTGAAATCTTTTACCGCCTTCAGGTGCTTTAATATTATCCATTATTATCTGACGTAATGTATCAGCATCCTTGTCTGATATTGCTCTACCCTCAGCCGCGTATAACGGTCCACCCATACTCTTATAGCCCATACGGTTTCGTACTTCTTCAGGGAGTTTGCCTAATCCTGGATTATCTTCGGGAACAGCTTTTAACTCACCACCATCAGCTGCCATACGTGGTTCACGATCATCAGCTTGAGCTAACAACATATCAGCTTGAGCTAATACTGCACGAGCTGAAGCTATATCACCACCTGTTCTACCAACTACTGCCTGAGCTAAAGCTGTTGCATCACCTTCTATACTCATACCACCTTCCATAGGGTCCATACGGGGGGCACTCGCATCCATTCTAGGTTCAACCATAGGAGGAGGTCCACCTACAGGAGGTCCACTCATAGGAGGAGGTCCACTCATAGGAGGAGGTCCACCAGCAGCTACTGGAGGTCCTTGTACAGGAGGTACATCAGTTCTAGTACCTGTCATCATCATATTAGTTAAATCTTCTATACCTGCCATTGTTATCTCCTGGGTCTAAAACCGTTTTGAAACATTTGTGTTGTCATTTTATCACCTTGTTCGCTCATCGGCAACTGCATAATACCTCTACGGTTAATTTGTCCACCATTAGCAAATCTTTTTTCTATACCTAAATTAGCTTGATCATCACCAAAATTATAAGTAAAAGTGCTTGTTACGTTGTTACCTAGATTTTTAGAAAATTCTAATTTGTTATCTAATAAACCTGCAATACCTTTTTCTATAGCACCAACCTCACGGTCTAGGTAATTAGCGATATCTGTTTCATATTGATCAGTAGCAGTAGTACGAGCAATATTCGCTTCTCGTCTAAGGTCTGTAACCGCTAAGGTATCAAATAATTTATTATAAAAGTCAGTCATTTTCTCCTAAACCTACTTGGTCTAATATTAAATCTACAGAATTTCCTGAGTATTCTAAAGGTTTTATTCTGTTATATAGTTTAGTATCGGGATTATAATTTCTATAATCATTAGTTGCATCAAAAAAATTCAACGTGCCTATTGCCGTCATGTATCGTAAATAACTTTGAATATTTAATCTTCTTTTTCTAGCTCTCATCGCTTTATCTAATTTATCAGGACTTAATAACAACTCACCTAAATAACGACCACTATTTAATGTTGCCATATTTCTAACAGCGGTTACTCTCCTACCTCTTTGTGTTAGTGGTGGAAAAATTAATCTTTCTATAAAACCTGTTTGTGGTTCTAAATCTTGTGCTTCTTTAATATCTCGAACTGCTGTCGTTCTCGTATTATAACGTTTATAAATTAAATCTAATTTTTCTAAGTTATCAACATATTTTGCACCATCAGAACCTATTAAAGGTGCCATAACGTCCTCGAAACTTAATCCTGTCGCCTTAGGTCCAAAACCCCCATATAAAATTTTATCTAATCTTTCAGGAACGAAATAACTTCTACCGTCAGCTCCTCGTTCCATTACGTTGCTTAACAACCATGCTTTAGCAACCGAGGCACTTTTTGCTTGTAAAATAGGATTGTTTTCTAAATAAGGTTTTAAAAAATTTAAACGTTCTACAAAAGCTCCCGTTTGTCTGTCAGCACTTGATGCATTTAAAATTCCTGTTATAATCTCACCGTATCCTGCATTAAGACTATTTTCTATTTCATTAATAGCTATTTGACCTTGTTCTACGTCAGCTATTATTTTTTCAAATTGTTTAAAATTATTTAATTTACCGTACGTTTCTTCTGGAAAAAATGCTTTTAAAGTTCCTTTATTATCGTTTATAAATTGTTTTGCTCGATTTACTCTTTCTATTGAAGACGGTGCTACTCCATTTTTAGGTTTGTTTATATAATCACGAAAAACTCCTAAAGCAGAGTTTTGTATATCAGTAAGTTCAGGAGCGTTAGTTTCTGTTAAAACCTTAACTAAAGTTTCTACTTTAGTGTTTTTAACATTACCTGCTTTATTATCAAATAAATTTAAAACGAATGCCTCAGGGTTTTTAGTTTTTTCGATATCTACTAAAACAGCTGCGTCATATATTGCATTTCTTTGATCGATCGCAGCTTGTGTTATATCAATACCATATTCATTTTGTTCCATCCATTGACCTAATTGTTTAGTGCTGGTTATTGGTATACCTGACTCTAAACTAGCTCCTTCTAACAAAGTTAAATACATTTGTTCTTCTAAACCACGTTCTAAATTTCTTGCTGCATTAATACTCAGTTGATTATCTGTTTGCGAAGAAGCGTATTTATTTAATACTTCTCTTGCATCATTTAATTCTTTTAAAGTATATTCAGGTCTAACAAAACCACCTTCGCCTTTTACTCCTAATCCTTGTAATTTTCTTAGGGTATTTGTTCCGTCATTGCCTAATAGTTGATATAAGTCTTCTTTAGCACTATTTGCATCAAAATCTTTTAAAATACCTTCTGCTTGTTTAGCGATATTAGCCCAAGCAGCAGCAGGTCCTCTAGTTTTCCCTGCTCCAGAAGTTAATTTTTCATAACGTGGGTCATTTATTGTTTGTAAAAACTTTTCTCTATAAGGCGTAGTATAACTTGACCTAATTTCTCTTAACCTAAGTTGTTCTTTATTAAATAAGTCAGTACTAATTAAAGGGTCAGGAACATTTTTAAATAAGTTCAAACCACCTTCAGCAACATCACTCGCTCCCATATTTTTTAAAACTGCGTCTAAAGCATTAGCGGTAATTTTTTCTATACTGTCTAATTGGTCGTAAGCGTCAGCTTCGAATAGTTTTTCTAAACTATTACTTTGCATATTTGGATCGATATCTGCTCCTATGTTTTTGTTTAAACTATTTAAAAATCTACGTTGTAACTGTTCATCACCTTGTAAAATTAAAGAATAAATTCTCCTAAGTTTAGGGTCTGCTGATTCTTTTAACATTAAAACTTCATATTCTGAAGCTATTTTATCTAATGCCGCAGGACCTAAAGTCAAATTAGGTACGTCTTCTCCTCTATCGTATTGAGCTTTTGAATAATTACTTAAAATAAATCGTGTTCCTGGAAGCAATTTTTGTATCGCTTCGTCTAGTTCTTTAGTAGTTACTTCTTCACTAGCCGCTCCTATTTCATCCATAGGACTACGAATAAGTTTTCCTAAAGGTGTGGTTATTTCAAAAAGTTCTGAAGAAACAGGACCTCTAGGAGTATCTATTTTTACAGGCGTACCATCGCCTTTTAGACCTTGAGCACTTCTTTTAGCTTTTGCGATAGATTCTTGCAAATCTGTAAAAACACTATCAGGAATAACTCGACCTCTAAATAAATCTTTTAATAAAGGTAATCCTCTAGCAATAGCGTCTAAAGTACCAACACTTGCAGTAGAAAGAAGCCCTGACATTCCTGACTCAAGTGCCATCTCAGTCTGTGTTCTGTCGTGTGCCCCTATTTGTTTACCGTATTGTAAACGTAAATAATCACCAAAAGCCGCACCAAAACCATAAGTAGCTGCAGTTTTCCCCCATTCTAAAACTTTTTGCGTTCCTGATGGAAACTGAGTTGGGTTTTTAAATATTTGTCTGCCAGTACCTCTGCCACCAAATAACCTTACCGCTATTAACTCACCTAACATAGGTATACTTTCTGTCTGTAGAAAGTCAGGAATATCACGCATAGGGGTGAATTGAGGTAAATCAAAAATTACATATTTATTATCATTAGCCCCCTCTTGTTTTATAGCTATACCTTTTTCAGGAGCATTAGGGAACGCCCACTCAGCATTACCCTTTTGTCCTGTTTTTTCGTAAATAGTATTTAGTGCAAATTTTAAATCTCTAGGGGTTTTATTACGTGGCATGTAATAACTTAAATTTATTAAAGAATCCTGATCATAACCTCTAATGAATAAATTTCTATTAGGGTCTTTGTATTCTTCGTAACCAGAAAAACCTGCTTGTTGTAGTTCAGCTATAGCAGGATTTCTTTCGAACCCTAAAAATTCTTTAAAATCTTGAAAAGCACTGCCACCTGTTTCTGCAACATCTATTTTAGGGTCTACGGGAGGTCGATTGTATAAAGTATATCGTTCTTTTAAATTATTAAAATAGGCATCATGTGTTTCAGCAGTAGCTCCTTCATTGTATTTTCCAGGATTTGTTTTTATGTCTTGATGAATATCTGGAAAATATTTCATATACGTCATGTATCTTAAATCTGCGTCACTGAAATAATCTTTTAAAATTTTAGAGGAGTTTTGTTCAAACGTTGAGTTTGATAATTCGTTTAAACTTCTATCAAAATCTTCTTGAGTAAAGTTTGTTTGCATAATTAATTAAATAAATTTTGCATTTCTGCAGCCCCAGGAACAGTCAATACATCGTCTTCTTCTAGCTCTACTCCTGAATTAGCTAAAGCCTCGAAATATCTTCTTATAGACGGCTGTATAAACTGGTTATTTACATCTTGTGCTCCGTATCTAGTTAAAAAAGGCACTCTAATATAATCCATGTTTAAATAAGTATCAGCAGGTGTGTTTCTATCTAAAACAATAGGCTGTCCATTAAGAGCTGTATTATAGTAATTGTTTATAATACCTTGTATTTTAGGATTACCTAAACTACTGCCGTAAACAGTTTTTATAGCCCTACCGTCTACTCCAAATTGAGAGTCGATAGTGTTTTCTATTTCTCTAGTTAAAGTTGAAACAAAATTAGTTAAATATTTAAGTTGACCAGTAGGACTCGTAGCTTTTCCATAACCCACCATTTCTAAAAAGAACGCTAAATCTTTATCCGATAATGTTCTACCTGTTTGTCCTGCTGCCGCTGCTGCGGTATACGCTAATTTCAACATATTAGCGTTATATTGTATGGTATAGACATCGCCTCGCTCTCTTTTAAATTTAAAACCTGTATCTTTTTCAAAGATACCTATAGCTTCATTTAATTCATCATCTACATCTTCTCCTTGGGATTGTCGAACTAATAGTGAATGAATAACATTAGCATTTTTTCCTGTTCCTCGTTCATATATCCCACCTTCTTCGTCAGTACTAAACGGATTATCATAACCACTTAATGTTGCTATTGCGTTTAGTGTAGATGTCGCGTTATTAAACCCTTTATTGATTATAGAAGTCATTTGACCCCCTGCACCTATACCTCCTGTTGTTTCTCCCTCTGCTTGTTTACGTAGTATAGGAACTATTTCACCAACGGTGCCGTATACATCAAGTAAAGCATTTTCTTTCGATACTTGTGTTTTATAAAAATCGTCTAAGTTTGTTTCATCTTTAGTAGAACCTCTAGGGAATCCTTTTATCTTATCTAAAAACTCTAAAGGAACAAAATTAGAACTTTCGTTTCCTGCGTAAGTTTGAGCTTTTTTTGATTCGGTATCAAAATAACCTCCATCAATTTCAACAGTATAACTGTAACGGTCTATCTCTGGTCTACCTTGTAAAAAACCTTTTCTTACAGATTTTACTAAATCGCCTGTTTTGTCAAACTCTACTAAGTCTACAAAAGTCATGTTTTTAGGCGTCATTTTATCTAACAACTGTGTTTTATATTGTTTTCTAGCTGTATCGATACGAGCATCACGGTCTGTTCTAGCTTTATCAAAAGTACTAGCTGTGGTCATAAACGCTGCTAATTCTTTATCGTTATCTGCAAATAGTGCAGGTCCGAACTGAGTAAACATTTCTCCGATACGTTGTCCTGTTGTTTGAGTGGGTTGTTTCCCATAAACTTGGCTAGTTAAATAATCAGCTAATTGAACATCTGATAAATCACTTTGTTGTTCCTGAGATAAAGTTTCAGGAATCGTAGTTTTTGGAGTAAAAAATCTATCAGCTAAAAAACTTAAACCTACTGGTGCAAGATACGCTAATGGATTTATATCTTCTCTTGCAGGAGCTATGTTTATCGCTCTAGGATTAGGAAATCTAACAGGAGAAGGAGCTAAATTAACAGGCATGATGCCCCCTGTTTTATTATCAAACGTTGGAAAAGGACGTAAACCTGCTATACCGTTAGCCATAATTAACCGACTCCATAATTAGGAAAACTACCAAAGGTTGGTATTCCTGCTATAGGAATATTTGGTATATTAAGACCCCCCGCTAAACTATATATTCCACTACCAAAACCGGGTCCACCAAGATAACCAGCTGCTGGTGAGGTTGGTGCTGTTCGTGAATAACCTATACTTCCAGGAAGACCACTCATTCCAGGAAGACTACCAGTATTAGGAGTGTATACCGAACTATCATAATTTGATCCTACGGGAGGCACTGCTCCACCTGCATAACCATAACCACCTGCTAACGGTCCTAACGAGGCGGTTAATGCTCCAACATTTTGTAAAGTTTGCATCGGTAAATTGTATTGACCTGTAAAGTTTTGATATGCTAAATCTAATAAGGACTGTTCTCTACCTCTACCTAACCCACCAAGAGCCATTTGTTGACTTATATCTTGTTGCTGTAATGCAGGTAATGCAGTAGCTAATCCTTGATATTGTTGTCCTAACGCTCCTAATCCTTGTCCTAAACGCTGTCCTAAATTAGCTAAACCAGTACCGCCTTGTAAGCCCATACCAAACTCAGCTTGTCCAAGTTGTCCTAATAGTTGACCCTGTCTTAACGCAGCTTGAGCTTCGGCACTGCCTAACTGTCCTTCTCTAGCAGCTAACTGTCCTTGTAACCCTGCTAATCCTAAACCTCTACGTTGTTGAGCTTCGAATGCTTGTTGAGCAGCATTTCTAGCTCCTTCAAACCCTTGACTACGAATAGCTCCTACTTGTTGAGCAGCACCTCTAGCCGCGTCTTCAGCTAATTCTTCTTGGGTTAGTCTAGCACGAGAACCACCGAAAGCTCCTGCTCCTATAGCTTTATCTCGTAAACCAATATCAGCTTTACCAAAACGTTCAGTAATATCATCTAACGTTTGTTGTACTACCTGTTCTTCAAAAGGATTATAAAAGTTACTAACTTGTTGAGCAGGATTAAACATTCCTGTTGAGCCATAACCACTGAGCTCTGCCCTACCTAAACCACTACGAGCAGCAGAAAAATCAGGACCTGCTCCTCTAGTAAATCCTGCCGCTTCTCCTGTTAAACCACGTCCTGCTGCTAACCCTGCAGAAATACCTTGTCCCCCGATATCAGCAGCACTACGCATAGTACCTGCTGCTTCTGATAATAA
>CENY01048675.1_pt1 | contig 15980 bp, 15 predicted proteins | sample 356181 | NCBI WGS metagenome assembly CENY01 (sample SAMEA2619840, study PRJEB7988) | marine metagenome | isolation source: saline water (ENVO:00002010), including
TTCACTCACGATGGCTTATGAATCTTTATTACCAATATTTGCCAAAACGGTTCTTAATAATCCTACAAGCGGCGTAAGCTACCTGATGATGGGTGTAGGTATTGGATCTGTTGTATTTGCCTTAGTTGTTGCAGGAATTAGTAGTAACCAAGTAAGAGGCAGAATGCTGTTTATTTTAGGTATAGTAAGCGGAATCTCTCTTATTGGACTAGCATTTTCAAATAATTTCGCCTCTGCAATTTTCTTTACTGCGATGATGGGAGGGTCACAGGTAGGCTTCATGGCGATTGCTAATTCAATGGTGCAAACTATTGCACCCGATGAGCTGAGAGGAAGAGTCACAGGACTTAACCAAATCAACATCGGAGGAACGATGGCCATATTGAACCTTTTCAACGGAATTATCGCCGGTAACATTGGTTCTGATTATGTACTTATCACGTGGGGAATTCTGTTTACTCTGGTGATGATAATAAGCCTTCTGCTCAACACGCCACGTTTACTTTATAAAGGTATTACTTAGGACTATTAATATTTACCCTGACTGGCCCAGGCTGCACCATCTACAGGAAGCCATATCCCACTAATAAATTGAGCTTCATCAGAATGCAAAAATAAAGCAGCGTATGCAACGTCCCACGCTGTTCCCATCCTATTACCAAGTGGTACACGAGCATTCCTTGACGCGATAACCTGATCACGAGGCGTGCCTGCCGCAACACGAGCTTCAATTGCCATTGGTGTATTCATTAACCCTGGCAATATGGCATTCACCCTGAGCCCCGCGTCTGCGTGTGCCATAGCAAGGTTTTGCGTCATTGCAATTACCGCAGTTTTCATGGTCTTATAACCCAAATATGGATATCCTTCTAAAACGGCTAGTGATGAAATGTTTACTATTGAACCCCCACCCTGCTGCCTCATTATCGGAATCACATGCTTGCAAGCCATCCAATGGCTCTTGAGATTGACTGCAAAACTACGGTCAAACGCGTCCTCCGTTAGATCAACTGCAACTGCATCACCTAAAGCTAGGCTCGCGCCCACATTATTATGAAGTATATCTATTGATCCGAATTTCTCTTTTACTCGATTAATTAGAATGCTAACGGATGTTTCGTCAACTGCATCAATTAGCTCAAAGCTCGCCTCATTTCCTTCCGCGATTATCATTTCTACAGTTTCTTTTCCGGACGCAATATCTTGGTCTGCCACAATGATTCTTGCTCCCTCTCGAGCAAGTAAAATCGCAGTTGCACGACCATTTCCTATCGTATCGCCAGGTGTTTGACCTGCACCTATAACAATTCCAATTTTCCCTTCTACACGTCCTGGCATTTTAGTGCTTTCTCCCGCAGCGATTATAGCTATAAACTGGTAAATTTAACTCGTAAGGAACTTTAAGGCGATCTGATTAAACCTATCCGCAGACTGCTGCGGAAGCATATGACCAATACCTTCAAATTTTTCTAGCTGGGCACCGGGAATCGTAGCAGCGGTAAGTTCTCCCATTTCAAAATCATTCACTTGGTCATCAGTACCCCAACAAACCAGCGTGGGAGCTTTTATATGTGGCATCCTACGCAAAGTGTTATACCTAAGCCTTGTATCTGGATTAGTCATGTGGCGCATGACCCCTGCAAATGCATCTCCATGGCCAGCCAAAGAATTTTTCTTAACAAAAGTTGCGACTAAAGATTCAATTTCAACGGTACCCTCAGGAAAGCGATGAACAAACTGCTCTCTGATCTGATCCTCGGTAGGTACTTTAAATTCAACCATACTCTGGAGAGGACGCGTTGAAGTACCTCCGCCAGCAACGTTAATCACTTTGTTAACTCTTTCTGGGCTCTCATACGACAATAGAGTAACGATCCATCCTCCCATGGAATGACCGATAAAATTCGCCTTCTCAATTCCCATAACATCTAAAAATTCACGGACATGATCTACTAGGTAGGCAAAGGAAAACTCTTGAAGAAAAATATCTCCTAGCCCCCAATTTAAGCAATCTATAGCATAGATGTGCAGTTTTTCAGAAAGTGGAGCAATATTTCTTGCCCATGTTTCACAGCCACTAGTCCATCCAGCTCCATGAATCAGCACGGTTGGGTAGCCAGACCCTGCTTCCCAGTATCGGGTTTTACCATGGCTCATTTGAGCATAATTTTCAGTCCAAGATTTAGGTCTGTCAGTCATGGTGATCTCCCGAATAGGCTTAGGTGTGGTAGAGAAGAAAATGGCTTAGCGATTTGGTGGAGCCGAGGAGGCTCGAACTCCTGACCCCCGCCTTGCAAAGGCGGTGCTCTCCCAACTGAGCTACGGCCCCACGCTGCAACTTATTATAGCGAAAATTACAAAGAATCGTTAGACCTGAAAAAACTTACAAGTCCAAACCATCTAAGGTCTCTTTTACTACATTAAATCTTTCAAAAGGGGGCATGAAATATGCCCCTGCGACCTTCCCCGAAAGTTCCTGCAATAATTCTCTGCTAATTTCGATCCCAACCGAGGCAGATTTTTCACCCGACTGATTCAAACGGTTAACCACTTGATCAGGAACAAGAATTCCTGGAACTTCATTGTGGAGGAACAATGCGTGACGAGTATTTCTTAAAGGCAAAACCCCTAAAATTATAGGAATCGGAAATTCCCCTAAAATCGAATAGACTCGATCGAATTGCTCAATTGAATATATTGGCTGCGTAAGTAAGAAATTCGCTCCAGCTGCTACTTTCCTATCCAGTACCTTAAGTTCCCGATCTATATCAGGGGCGTTGAAATTAAATGCGGCTCCTATAAAAAAAGATGTGGGAGAATCTATCTCTCGTCCATTGGCATCTACACCATTGTTAAACCCTGACATCAACCGAATCAGCCCCGATGCGGTAACATCAGAAACTGCCGTAGCCTGCGGATAATCACCGCTTTGCGGGACATCACCCATGACAGTAAATACATTGCGGATTCCAAGTGCATGGGCTCCCAAAAGATCGGAGTGCAATGCAAGCAAATTCCTGTGCCTTATGGCAGCGTGCATTATTGACTCTATCCCAAGCTTTGATTGAATTAAACTCCCCGTGGCAAGAGCGCTCATACGTCCCTGGGCGCGAGGGCTATCAGCTACATTCACGGCATCAATGTGTCCAGCAATTTCACGTAATTTATCTACAGTGTCGCTTATATCAAATCCACGTGGAGGTGAAAGCTCCACAGTAACTACAAATTCACCTTTTATAATTTTTTCGGCAAGGCCTGTAGGCTTTTTGTTCTCCTCTTCATGCTTGGATGGTTTTTGTAGTATTTGGGCGGGCTTTGCAAACTTACGCTGCGGAGTGATCCCTTTTATTCCGTCTCTAACCGCCGCGATATGCCTCGGAGTGGTACCGCAGCAGCCACCAAGTATCGTTGCTCCACTTGAAACTATATCTTTCATAACTTCAGCAAAATATGATGACTCAGCAGTATATTGAAGCTGACCATCAACGTACGAAGGTAATCCAGCGTTTGGCTGAGCAAGCAAAGGTAAATTAGTGTTTTGAGACATCCGCTCTATAACACTCCGTAGTAAGTCAGGACCGATACTACAATTAGCACCGATCGCAATCAGATTTTCTTCACTCAAGCTGGTAGCGATCTCCTCTGGAGCATCTCCGGCCGGAGTCAATCCGTCATTATTAAATGTCAATGTCGCCATGACAGGAAGATTTGACACGGATCGAACTGCAGCTAACGCTAGTCTTAATTGAGCAAGAGAGGTAAATGTCTCCAGTACTAATACATCCACACCTGATTCAGTTAGTATTGATGCTTGCTCAGCAAAAACGTTGTGCGCTGTTGCCGATCCTAAAATCTCGGCAGCAAAAGAATCAGCGGCTAAAGGTCCCATCGCTCCAGCCACCCAAGCCTGTTGACCCGTTAAACGTATAGCGTCACGTGCTAAAGCAACTCCTAAACGATTCAACTCTTCAGTCTGTGATGAAATACCATGTATTGCTAGCCTAGAAGCATTTGCACCAAAGGTGTTTGTTTGAATTAATTCTGACCCAGACTGCAAATAGCTACGATGAATAGACTTGACCAAGTCAGGTTTCTCGAGATTCGCTAGTTCTATTGGGCCAATATTAACGCCTGCAGCATAAAGCTCTGTACCCATTGCACCATCAGATAATAAAGAGCCTCGTATTATTCGTTCAGCCAAAGATGAATTAGTCATATGTATTAATTGTACAGTTAAATACCTATCTAGTGCGTTGCCAGTAACGAATATACCGTCTATGCTGCTCGAAATTAAGAGTTATTATGAATGGTCCTGATTTAAACATTGTGAATTGGCTACTAGCTAGTTCACCTGTCGTACTACTTGTCGTCGCAATACTTTGGCGTAATTGGGGCGCACCTAAGGCTGGTGCTGCCGCATGGATTCTAGCGGCATTACTCGCGTTTGTTAGCTTTGGAAGCGAGAGCGATCATATTGCTATCGCAACGGCAAAAGGGCTGAGCCTTTCGGTCTTCGTCTTAACTATAGTGTGGACCTCAGTATATATGTTCAATCTTGTTGATCGCCTTAAAGGTATAAACGTGATCGGTCAGACAATGGCACGACTGACAGAAGACCAACTAATGCAAGCCTTGTTAGTTGGTTGGGGATTTTCTAGCTTTATCCAAGGAATCACAGGGTTTGGCGTTCCTGTTGCTGTTTCGGCTCCACTCCTGATCATGCTCGGATTTACACCCGCTAGAGCAGCAGCCATGGCGTTAGTAGGACACGGATGGGCAGTCACATTTGGCTCAATGGGTTCTAGCTACTACACAATCCAACTAGTAACCGGAATCGATGGGCAAATTATTGGGCCACACATGGCTTTATTGTTTGCACCTGTGATCATTCTAAGTGGTTTCCTAGTCGCGCATATTTACGGAGGCATAGAGGCAGTAAAGCGCAGCTTTTTGATAGTTCTAATTGCTGGATCATTTATGGCTGCTAGCATGTATTGGCTTGCTGACATTGGGGCACCTCAAATCGCTTCGAGTGTTCCTGCAGTCATTGGGATGGTCATTATTGGATTGCTTGCAAGAACCCCGCTCGCTCGAAAATCCACGGACAGTGATTCTTTAAAAACACAAACTGAAAAATCCGAAGATATGCCTTTCTTACTTGCGTTCATGCCTTATATTCTCTTAATTGGTTTGAGTGTAGTCTCGCAAATAACTGTGATAAAGGAGGCAGTTTCACATATACGTTGGGGATTAGATTATCCCGGGTTTGTATCTTCAGCAGGCTTTGTAGTACCTGCGGTTGAGAGTTACGCACCTATTAGGATCTTAAATCATCCTGCTCCGCTCATTGCGTTCTCTGTCCTCATTAGCGCTATTGCTTATATGGCCACCGGTAGATGGCAGCGAGGCGCAGCCTGGGAATCCTTGAAACTCACCTATACACAGTGTTTGGGCACCACTATTGGTGTAGCTACCATGGTCATGATGGCAGTCGTGATGGCCGATTCAGGAATGACTGTACTTTTAGCACAAGGGATTGCCAACGTATCAGGACCTATTTTCCCTTTGGTCTCGCCATTTATTGGGCTCTTAGGTTCATTTATGAGTGGAAGTAACACAAATTCGAATGTAATGTTTGGCTTATTGCAGTTAGAAACGGCCAATGCGCTGGGCATTGGTTCAGTTACAATTTCCAGTATTCAATCTATCGGTGCTTCAGTTGGGAGCCCAATGGCACCGGCCAAGGTACTAGTCGGAGCTGCGGTAGTCGGACTTGCAGGTAAAGAGCGTGATATATTCAAAATTGTAATTCCTTACATTCTAGCTCTGGTATTGTTAGCTGGAATTGAGGCCATAATTATCGTTGAACTAATACCAAGTTTGGAAAAGTGAAAATGATTTCAGCAAATCTGAAAAAAAGATTACGTCACCTGGTCTTAATCGGAACGATCCTCAGCTTCCCGCTTCTATATATTGGCCCGATTACGCTAGAAAATTCAGTCATCACCCTAGCTGGTTTAGCATTAGCTACGATCACAGCAATAATTGCTTGGTTAGTATTTTGAAATTATAAACGGAATTAGATGAACAAAAATCAAGAACCTAGAATATCAGCTCAAAATCAATTTGGGCGTTTAGCTGAATCCTATAAAAACAGTAAGACGCACACGCAGTCTAATGCCTTAAACTCAGCTTCAACTTATCTCAATAATCGAACCTATAGAATTGCTATAGACATTGGTGCAGGTCCAGGTTTCACAGCGTTTGATATAGCAAGCCAATGTGAATCTGTTATCGCTACAGATATCACGCCCGAGATGCTTGAACAAGTCCGTTATTTGCGTAAAGAAAAAGGAGCTCCTCGCACAGAAATGATGCTGGTGCAAGCTGAATTTCTTCCGTATGCAGATGAATCGATAGATTTAATCACCTGTCGCACTGCGTCCCATCATTTCGTAGATATGGCCCAGTGGATGAATGAGGTTTCGCGAGTATTAGCGCCTAAAGGGGAATTAATTGTTATCGATACTATATCGCCTGAAAATCAACGTGCAGCTGAGTGGATGCATGAAATTGAAATTTGGCGAGACCCATCACATGTCAAAAATTTCTCATTACAAGAATGGCGTGACCTGACAAATCAGGCTAAGTTAACAATTGAGATTGAAACATTGTCCAAAGTACTACTTGAGTATCCAGATTGGACGCAAAGAGCTGGAATGGATCTTGATGAAGAAGTAAAAATTGGACTTGCGTTAGAACACGCACCAAACGAAGCCCGAAAAGCATTCGGTATAGAAGGAACACAAGCTAAGGGAATCAATTTTTACTGGCCGATACTAAATCTTCGAGCTACAAAAAATTAGTCTACTGCCCTTAATGATCTCTGTGCGGCGGCAACACCTGCTCCCGAATTAACTTCTAAGCCTTGCTGAGCAAGTGCATCCTCTAGTGCGCTAAGGACCATCAGTACATTGTTCGGGGTACTATTATGGCCCATAGTGCCTATTCTCCAAACTTTACCCGCAAGAGGTCCGAGACCGCCACTTAATTCAATATTGTGATGGCCAAGCATGTATTTCCTTGCTTCTCCTTCATCTACTCCATCAGGTGCAAGTACTGTAGTTACACTTGGAAGTGCGATTGAAGAACTCGCCACAACATCTAATCCCATTGCATGCAATCCGGAACGAAGTGCTGCTGCGTTCCGGGTATGACGCTCCCATCGATTTTCAATCCCTTCCTCGACAATTAAAGTAAGGGCTTCTTGAAGTGCATATATCATGGATATCGGCGCTGTGTGGTGATATGCCCGTCGATCCCAATAGCTTCCCAATTCAGTCAAATCTAAATAAAAGCTACGAACTTTTGTCGATCGATTGCTAACCACCTCCATCGCACGCGAACTCATAGTAAATGGAGATAAGCCAGGAGGTGCACCAATGCATTTTTGAGTACAGCTATAGCAAATATCTATGCCCCATTCATCAACATGTAGTTCTACTCCACCGAGCGAAGTGACAGCATCCACAATCAACAATGCTCCAGCTTGATGTGAAATTTCAGCTATCTCTTTTATCGGACTTTCTACCCCAGTAGATGTTTCTGCGTGTACAACTCCGACGGCCTTAACATTATCTATAGAAGAAAGTGCATCTTTTACTCTTGCGGGATCCACTGCATCACCAAATTCATGATTCACAAAAACCACATTAGCGCCGTTTCGCTCCGCTATCTCGGCTAACCTCTGACCAAAATACCCGTTAGCCGCCATTACAAAAGTATCTCCGGGCTCAATGACATTAACTATCGCGGCCTCCATTCCTGCCGTACCTGTTCCTGATATCGGAATAGTGACAGAATTCTCGGTTCGAAATACGTAACGAAGTTTGCTACGTACATCGTCCATTACTTCAAGAAAATGAGGGTCCAAGTGGCCAAGAAGTGAAGAGCTCATTGCTTGCAGAACGCGGGGGTGGACATTGCACGGTCCCGCACCAAGCAAAAGTCGGTTTGGGGGTGAAGATAAACCAGTATTTTGTGTCATATTTTTCTCACGGATAAAAACTAAATTTGTAATTGAGTCGGGAATATAACTACATTATAGCAAGCATAGTGAATCGTTACACTCCTAGGGCATTTAGGCGTAATTTCATGGAGTATTTTTATTAATAATATTTGTTTATTTTTTGAACAAAATTTAAAAAATAAACTACTTATTGAGATAGAAATATTATTTAATACAACCAGTTGTATATCTTTTTTTTCTATATAGTCAATTTAATTATGATAATAGACTGATTCGCTCAACCAATCCAAACATATAAAAGTCATTGAAATGTTAGTAAAACACATTGTAATAATTTTAAACAATGACTAAATTTTTATGACATTAGTATTGAGTTGTTCTGTACACAAGGAGATCTATCTAGTGCAAAAACCGGTAGATACATACCACAAACCTGTGATGCTACATCAGGTTGTAACCGGCCTGGATGTATACCCTGGTGGGGTCTATGTGGACTGCACTTTAGGTGATGGTGGGCATAGCTACGAAATTTTGGCTAAGAGCTCGCCTGATGGCACAGTTCTTGGTATAGATGCCGACCCTGAAGCTATCGATCATACAAGAAAACGGTTGGAACACTATGGTGGTCGTTTCGTTGCAGCCAATGCAAATTTTGGAAGCATCGCGTCCTTAGCAAATAAAAATGGTTTTGTTCCTGTCGATGGAATTCTATTCGATCTAGGACTGTCATCACGTCAGCTAGATGTTGAAAATAGAGGTTTCAGCTTTCGACGTTCTGCACCATTAGACATGCGTTTTGGTACTGAAGGTATAACTGCGGCAGAAATGGTAAATGAATGGAGTGAACAGAGCCTAGCAGATTTAATTTTTCGGTTCGGAGAAGAACGTAAATCAAGGCGAATTGCACGGGCAATAGTTAACTCACGACCGCTTAATGATGCCCTCGAATTAGCTGAGATCATATCCAAGGCTGCTGGCTACAGAAGAGGGAAAATGCATCCTGCTACACGAACATTCCAAGCGTTGCGTATTGCTGCAAATAATGAAATTGAAATCTTAAGAACAGCTCTTAATCAAGCCATTAATATTCTCAAGGTCGGTGGTCGAATAGTAACCATTGCTTACCACTCATTAGAAGACAGGGAAATCAAACACTTTTTTGGTAATCAAAACCTCAAGCCTTTATCTAAAAAAGTTGTGAAACCAGATGCTTTGGAAATCTTAGAAAACCGGCGAAGCCGAAGCGCAAAAATGCGCATCGCGGAAAGAATATAGGCTGTATCATGCTTTGGTCTAAAAAACAGAGAACATATAGTGCTATAGATATTGGCACCACAAAAGTGATTACTTTGGTATGTCAAGTCAGTTCTGATGGGCTGAAAATACTGGCCACTGGATACTCACAATCTGAAGGAATGCAAAAGGGATTAGTAATTGATCCGAATGCTGTTAAAAACAGTATCCGTTCATCAGTCAAACAGGCAGAATTTGCACTAGGTCGGCAGATTCCTCCCGCTTATATAGGGGTAACAGGAGCACATCTTTACTGCACAAATGCTGACGGTGCTATTTCAAACAATCTTAAAATTTTTTCAGAAAGTGATGTTGATTCCTTATTAAAATCAACTGGGCCATCGAGTCTTCCAGGAAAGCAAATTGTTCAAATTATACCTAGATCTTTTCTCGTTGATGGTTCTGAGAGGGTTTCAGACCCCGTAGGCCTGAAAGGATCAAGGCTCAGTGTTGAATCTCATGTAGTGGTAGGAGATTCAGAGCCATTAGAGGTGCTAGCACGGGCTGTTCGGTCCGCAGGAGTAGAGATTAAAGGAATGGTGCTAGAGCACCTTGCAAGTGCAGAAGCTGTATTAACTAAATCTGAAAAAGATTCGGGAGTAGTCCTAGTAGATATCGGGGGAGGTACTTCCGACATGGCAGTCTATAGAAATGGTCTTCTGTGGTACACGCATGCACTCCCCGTAGCAGGTCAGCATTTCACAAGTGACATTGCCGCAGGCTTGGGGATCATTCCATCTATCGCTGAAGCAACGAAATTAGCTAACGGCTCAGCCATAACCGAAGGCGTGGAAACTGATGCTTCAATTGAAGTCGAGACTGGACTCGGAGGACATACCCGCTCTGTCTCGCAATTAGTACTAAACAAACTTATAAGAGATCGTGCTACTGAGTTAGCACGAATGATTATGCATAAGCTCGCTGAAACCGGACTTAAACGTTTGCCTGCTGGAGGAATCGTGCTGACCGGAGGGAGTTCAGCGTTGCCAGGCCTAGTAGATATTGTCGCTGAGCAAAGTAAAAGCTCAGTTCGTGTAGGGGTTCCATCTTCTGCATTGGGCCTGCCGGGGGAATATGAGCGTCCAAGCTATTCGACTTCTATTGGACTACTACTCTGGGCGCTCCAGAAAAAGCATGCTGGTACATTTGTTCCAGCGATTCCGATTTCACAAAAAATGGCGTGGCACGCTCGGCGTATAGCAGCGCGCTTAGAAATGGAGCAGCCAGAAGAAATAAAAGTATAGTTGCGGGTGATCAGTAGCCGGAGATCCTGCAATTCGAAATTTTTATCGTTCATCAAAGCGTTATCTTAAATAAAGCGCAAAAGGGGTTGTAATCATGGTGATGGATTTTTTTAGTAACTCTAGAGATCCGCAAATCGGACTCGCACAAGTTAAAGTGATTGGTGTTGGTGGTGGTGGTTCCAATGCTGTTAACCGAATGTATCGGGAACGCGTCGCTGGCGTTGAGTATCTCGCAGTAAATACAGATGCTCAACATCTTCTCAGGTTGGATATCCCAGTAAAAATCAGGGTTGGGGATAAACTTACTCGTGGATTAGGCGTCGGTGGTGATCCTGAAATTGGAAAAGCCGCTGCGGAGGAATCGAGGGAAGAACTTTACGAAGCTGTTAGAGGCGCAGACATGGTATTCATCGCGTCTGGTATGGGTGGTGGAACCGGAACAGGCGCCGCTCCAGTCGTCGCAGAAGTTGCACGTGAAACCGGTGCACTGACCATTGGAGTCGTAACCAAACCATTTGGATTCGAGGGAAGACGTAGAGAAAAAAATGCTGAGGATGGATTGAGAAGGCTTCAGGAGCATGTGGATACCTTATTGGTAATACCAAATGATAAATTATCAAGCATGTGTGATGAAACTGTCACTGCCGATGCGGCATTTAAATTGGCAGATGAAGTTTTAAGACAAGGGGTCCAATCCATAGCTGAATTAGTCACGACACCAGGTGAAATTAATCTAGATTTTGCCGATGTGAAAACTATTATGACAGGAGCTGGTCCTGCATGGATGTCAATTGGAGCAGCGCAGGGCGAAAACAGAGCAATTGAGGCAGCTCGAAATGCAATAAACAGCCCAATGCTTGATGTAAGCATTGAAGGCGCCCGAGGTGTCCTATTCAACATTACAGGCGGAACTGACTTGACTCTCAAGGAAGTACAGCAAGCCGCAGACGTAATATCCCGAGCAGTAGATCCAGAAGCTAATATCATTTTCGGAATGGTAACTGACATGAAAATGGTTGAGGAAGTACAAGTAACAATCATAGCAACTGGATTACCATCAGTTGAGGCTGAAAATTTACCGGACGATGGAATTGCAGAGATTCTCAGAGGGGCTTTTGGCGAGCAAGCTGAGCTTGATTTGCCGCCTTTTCTACGTGAAAACCGTGCATCAATTTAGTTAGTAAAAAAACTGATAAAAAACGGTGGCTTGAAGGCCACCGTTTTTTATTTGGCTTGAAAATCAAACTTTAACACTTGACATCAGGTATTAATTAAGGAAAGAATTCACTACTGAATTGAATGGCTTATCTAGTAGCCGATGCACTTTAAAATACACTATATTGTTAGTATTACAACCCAATACGATGTATTGGTAGGTGGTTCAAATGCGTTGTCCGACATGTAGTGCACCAGATAGCAGAGTTACTGACTCTCGAGATACGGGCCAAGAAGTACGTCGACGTCGTGAGTGTTCCGATTGTGGAAGCAGATTCACAACCTATGAACGTATACAAAGTACTGCACTTCAAGTTGTAAAACGTGACGGTAGGCGTGACAGCTTTGATAGAGAGAAATTGCTCCGTAGTGTAAGGCTCGCATGTGTCAAAAGGCCGCTACCAGGTGGGACTCTCGAAAAATTAGTTGACGATATTGAAAGTGATCTCCAGGGACTCAATAAATTAGAAATACCTGCGGCAGTCATCGGGGAAACCACGCTTAGGAGATTACGAGACATCGACCCTGTTGCGTATGTCCGGTACGCGAGTGTTTACAGAGATTATGATTCATTAGATGGATTTATCAGTGAGGTACAGCAATACCGAATTACGGATATTCCTGTAACAACTAGCTCTTCTAGTCAGCTTGAGCTAATTCCCAATGAATATTCAATTCCAAGTAAACCAAAAGCTCGGCGAGGAAGAAAACCACGTATCAATGTACCAAGTGAGGATGCTTCAACTAATAATGATTTATAAAAAAGGACTATTGAACAGGCATTTTACGAAAAATAAACCTCCGAACTTCGGAGTCCTGGGCACTCATCTCCCCTGAGATGCCCATCGTTACCCTCCTCCGCAGGCCCCTTCCGATGCGCCACGGGAGTGGGCCGACGGGCCCCGTGAATCCCACGGGGCCCGCCCTTTGAATGTTCAAACAGGAGTATTTAATGAAATCAACAGCCCGAATTGCAATAACGCTCGGAGATCCGACGGGCATTGGGCCTGAGGTAGTAGCCAAGGCGATTTCACATGGTTCTGGTCTATTAGACATCAAACCCATAATTGTAGGTTCTGTTGATATATTAAACCGTGAGCTAGACCGACTGAATTCACCACTAAAGGCACAACTAATAAAAAATGCTGATCAGCTATTAGCCGCTAACACTATAGGTGTCTTATCGCCATACAATAATGAGCGACTAATTAACCTACCCTATGGTGAAATTTCTAGTGAAGCAGGAGAGGCCGCGGTTACTTGGGCTACCACTGCAGGCCAACTAGCGCTTGATGGGCAGGTTGATGCAATCGCCACTGCACCCATTAGCAAAGAAGCTGCTCGGCTTGCAGGATATGAAGATTTTGGGCATCAAGAAATTTATCAAAACCTAGCGGGTTCGCCGCGTGTATTGACAATGCTGGTTACCAAAAACTTGAGAGTCGTGCATTTGACGACTCACCATTCTCTGGCAAAATCCATAAGTTACGTCACTAAAGACGGCATTGTAGAGGCCTTAACCATGACTAATATGTTTCTTCATTCACATGGATTTGATTCGCCCCGGATAGGCGTAGCTGCACTCAATCCTCATGGAGGAGAAGGTGGATTAATTGGAAGGGAAGAAATCGAATATATTTCTCCAGCTGTTGCAGAAGCATTCGCTCAGGGAATACAAGTAATTGGCCCAATTCCGGCAGACACTGTCTTTGGGCAAGCGGTGGAAGGTCAATACGACGCGGTTCTAGCGATGTACCACGATCAAGGGCATATTGCAGTGAAGATGCACAACTGGGTAGAAAGCTTAACTCTGAATATAGGCCTTCCTTTCCTCAGGACCTCTGTGGATCATGGAACAGCATTTAACATTGCAGGTCAGGGAATTGCAGACCCATCAGGAATGATCGAAGCAATAACCTATGCAGCAGTAGTTGCCAATACTTCAAAATTACCTAGTGCAGACTAAAGCCATCTTTATTATATACTTCAGGTTCCGGTGAAATACTTTAATGGAGGAAAAATGCACGTAGCATTCGTAGGTGGCGGAGTGATGGCTGAAGCGATGCTGAGTCAAGCAATTGCAAGTGGCATTTGTTTGGCGAAAGATATTCAGGTTTCGGAGCTTATAGAAGCACGTGTTGATTATCTGAAAAACCAATATGGTGTTCGTGCTGGGTCCATTGCAATCGATTTAAATAACTTCGATGGCCTTGTAGTTATTGCTGTAAAGCCACAACAAATAACTCAAGTATATTCTGAGTTAGGAGGTAGATTTAATGAAAATCACACGGCTGTATCAATAGCTGCTGGAATTACATTGAAATCTCTAGTAAATGGTCTTGGCCATGATCGTATTGTTCGTGTAATGCCCAATACTCCAGCTCAAATCGGCCAAGGAATGTCTGTTTGGACCGCAACAAAACCCGTACCTTTTAAAGACATTGAAGATATAAAAATTCTTTTGTCTACGCTAGGTAGAGAATGGTTCGTAAATGAAGAGGAGTACATTGACAAGGCTACAGCAATTTCCGGAAGTGGCCCTGCTTATGTATTCGCCTTTATTGAAAGCTTAATCAATGCGGCTATAGCAATAGGAATGCCTTTAGATATGGCAGAAGTGCTAGTCAAAGAAACGGTTGCTGGATCTTCCAACCTTGCAAAACTATCTGAGCATAGTCCTTCAAAATTAAGAGAAATGGTAACCTCCCCGGGCGGGACAACTGCGGCAGCATTACCAGAATTATCCAATGGAGGCCTTAATGAAATTGTTAGCAAAGCTGCAGCGGCCGCTCTTAATCGAGCGAAAGAATTAGGAGGCTGAAATGATCAAATTCATTCTTTTATCGGTAATTAACGTTATGACATACGCACTGCTAGCGTATGTGATTCTGTCTTGGCTAATAACTGCAAGAATCGGAGGTCAAACTGTAGGTCGTATATACCTTAGCCTTGCACAGTTACTTGAGCCTATACTTACACCCATCAGGAAAATTGTTCCCATGTTTGGGACGGTGGATCTTGCGCCTTTAATTGCTTTTATTGTCTTGCGCGTACTCAGTTCTTTCATTAACAGAGCACTTTGAAAGTAATGTAATTTGACCGTAGCTATAGTTACAGACTCAAACACATCCCTACCGAATAGCATTATTGGAGATCTACCAATTTTCGTAGCTCCCTTAGAGGTTCATATAAATCAGAAAACCTACCTAGATGGAGTTGATATCAAAGCGAGCGAGTTTTATAGAATGATCGCAAGTGATTATTATTCTCTCGCAACTTCCGCCCCTACCCCACATGCTTTTCTGAACAAATTCAGGTCAGCAAATTTATTGGCTGATGAAATAATTTGCATCACTCTCTCATCTCAATTAAGTGCTACTTATACAAGTGCGCAGCAAGCAGTTGAACTATTCAACGAAGAAACTCATTCCGCTGTGAAAATTCAATTAATTGACTCCAACACCGCTGGCTTAGCAGAAGGTCTAATGGTATTGAATTGTGGATATTGGGCACAACTTGGATACAACATTAATCAAATTAGTGAATACATAACTAGAACTAAGAATTCATACTCCATGATAGGGTGTCTAAATTCTTTAGATTACCTTACAAAAAGCGGAAGGATACCCCATGTTTTCAAATGGTTAGCCAGTACTATCAATATAAAACCCGTCATCCAATTTTCGGCAGGTGATATCAAAACAGTCTCTCGCAAGCGAGGCATTATTAGGGCTATAGACGAAATGGTTGCTATAGCAACACAAAGTATTGGAGACAATTTCGCTTTCGGAGCAATCATGCATTCGAACGAAGAAAAACTTGCAAATACTCTCTTAACTCAGCTTCAAGAAAAAATTAATTTCCGGAGTATATTTGTTACTGAATTAACGCCTGTGATTGGGGCTCATGTTGGAAATGGCTTAGTCGGGTGCGCTTTTTACCCGATACCTAATCAATAATTAACGCTTTCGTTTAAGTCTAAATGCCCTATCGATCTGTTCCCATCCAATATGACGGTAAAATGTTTCTCCTTCTACCGATGAAGTCAGTACAAAATTCACTTCATCACCTGCCTCTCGCTGGACAAGCTCAAGCATAGTTTTACCTATTTTTTTACCTTTATAGTCGGTCGCTACAACAACTTCAGCAATGAGGCAATAATACGCACCATCACTCAACGCTCGGCAAAAACCGATTAT
>CENY01025845.1_pt1 | contig 15958 bp, 16 predicted proteins | sample 356181 | NCBI WGS metagenome assembly CENY01 (sample SAMEA2619840, study PRJEB7988) | marine metagenome | isolation source: saline water (ENVO:00002010), including
CCCCCACTACAATCTATCGGAGAATGGATGCATTCAAAGCGGTGGCGGCTAGCCAACATACAACCAAGGTGGTTGAATGACGGGTATTTCGCTATCAACTTGCTCAATTGAGGAACTAGATTCTAAACCAAATTCAGATGAATATAGACAAAGAATTATTACTGCAAAAAAACAACTTGGAGAGAAAGTGATGATCTTAGGCCACCATTACCAAAGAGATTCAATCATCGAGCACGCTGATGAGGCGGGAGATTCGTTTCTATTGGCTCGCAAAGCTGCCGATTCAGATGCTGAAATCATAATCTTCTGTGGCGTCCACTTCATGGCTGAATCTGCAGATATTTTAACTAATGATAATCAAATTGTTTTGATGCCAAACATTCGTGCAGGCTGCTCGATGGCAGACATGGCAGACTTACCAGATGTGGAAGCTTGCTGGAATGAATTACTTGCAAACAGCAACTTGTTAGACCCGGCAACTAGAGAGGATGCTGAACTCCCTGCAGAATCAGGTTCATCTTATCTTGTACCTGTTACTTACATGAATAGTAGTGCAGACCTCAAGGCTTTCGTGGGTCATCATGGTGGAATTGTTTGCACATCATCTAATGCAGCAGGAGTCCTTGAATGGGCTCTTGAAAGAGCAGGAGAGAATGGAAAAGTACTCTTCTTCCCTGACCAACACTTGGGTAGGAACACTGCATTAGCAATGGGCTACAATAACGATGATTTAGCAGTTTGGAATCCGATGATGGAACCAGATTGGCAATCCCTAAATGCAGCCAAGTTCGTGCTATGGCATGGATATTGTTCAGTTCACCAACGCTTCACTGTTGATCAAATTAATGATTTGAGAGATGCACATCCTGGCGCCCTGATAATCGCACATCCAGAATGTGACCGAACTGTTGTTGATGCTGCAGATGCATCCGGTTCAACTGAAATGATTCGTCGCTATGTGGAAGAAGCACCAAGTGGTTCAGTCATAGGGGTAGGTACTGAGATTCATCTCGTTAAGCGACTTGATGCACAATATTCTGACAAAGAAGTAATTTGTCTTGATCCTGGAGTATGCCCTTGTTCAACCATGTACATGATTCACCCCGCTTTTCTTGCCGAATTACTAGAGAATTTAATTGAGGGAAAAATAGTCAATCAAATTGTTGTTCCCCCCCAAATTGCAGATGATGCCATCCTTGCACTAAATAGAATGCTCTCAATTATTGCTTGAGGTCATTCTTCTTCCGTTCTTTCACTATTTTCTTTCTGGCGCTGAATCATCCAAATTACTAACATTGGAATAAGTAATATCGTTGCCACTTGCATAGTCGTTGAAGAATATGGCTCAAAAGTTTCTTCTAGAGAGAATATTCTCACTTCAGGTGGATCATCCTCTTTTTCTCCTTCTTGAAGCCAAACAATATGATTTATCATGACTTGTGGAGAGGTCTGATTTACTTTATCAACGATATGAAGGGGGTATGAACGATTTTCAGCAATCACATGATAAGATACGTCCCAGTCAAGATCAGCCTCAACAGGATCCAATGAATTGAGGAATTGTTGATGTTGCCAAGCTACATGCCCATATCCTATACTGGGCTCTGCCACTGGAAAAAGAGGGTCACCTAAGATTCGCTGCTCGCCTGTTTCAAGATTAACCATTACTAAACGAGTTACTGCAGATAGATTTACTTCAGCAATTAGGTAATTATTGTCAAATGTAATCCCTGTGATTGTAGCATTATCGTAGTCAACTACTGTTCCAGTAAGTGCCAACACTTGTTCATCCATAGCTGTATTTACTGTAGCGTTAACTTCTACTGAAAGAGTATTTTGAACTCCATCCAATGTGATAATATTTGCAGTCAATGGAGAGGCCTCTGAAACCCACGATAAACTATCACCTTCACCATCAATAAGGATAACATCGCTGTCTGAAATTGGTGTAAATACCTCGCCATGATTGTTACTTTGCAAGTTAAAAATAACACCATTATGGATTGCAAATAACTTAGCATTTTCTCCATCTACACCATCAAGAAGGGCAAGATCCGTATAAAGAGGATCCGTTGTTCTTTCAACCAAAACTGGATTTGAAAAATTAAGAGTAATTATTCTGTAACCTTGCCAAATAATAGCGTGATTTTCTGAAATCAATACTTCTGTTGAAGCATTCAATAACCCCAATTGAGATTGATTACCGCCTTCATTCAAATAGAGATTTTCATGATAAGTAATTTCATTCTCAATATCGATAATCACCGCACTAAGATTGCCTTCATCATCTGCATCAAGAGCTACCAACCATCCATCTGCTGCTGCGGCTCCTGATGGATGGCTAACACCCTCAGCAGGAATATGTTGGTGAGCGGCGTCATACAATAATACGCCACCTGTTGCCGCCATTAACAACATTACAACAACTCCTGTTAGAGTAGCAGATGGTTTTGTCAACCAAGCAAATATCCTCTGACTATAACCAGAAATAACTATTTTTGGATTATTAATATCTGCAAAAAGCCATGCTAACCGAGCGTTAAAGGTTCTTTCATCAAGACGATACCATAACCAATCATGACATTGATCTGCACACCTAACTGCAACATAAGCAACAATAATGCCACCAGTAATGTCAAGTAGCCAGTGAATACCAAGATAAATAATTGAAAAACCAGTTAAGGCGGTAAACCAACCAACAAATATTCTATATTTTTTCCATCTCTCATCATGATCCCAGCGATGTAATCCAAGCCAAACAGCAAATGGTATTCCGATATGTAAACTTGGCATACCATTAGTAAAAGGATCTATTCTTGTAAACCATGTTTGAATTTCAGGAGTAAGATGGTAAGCAAGTGTTTCCATTTCCGGAATATGATCACCAGTAACTCTAACATTGAAGAATAAATAAAATGGGACTGCTAAAGCATAGACAAAGAACATCGACAATAATATTCGGTCTGACATCCACCTATCATCAAAATATGTAAAATAAAATGTTGCTGTAAAAACCAATAACATATATCCAGCAACATAAAAATGAGTTAAGACAAAAGTCAAAGCATCATTAAGGAAGGCCTGCTGAATAAATAGAACCAAATCACCTTCAATCGCATAAATGAATGGAGTCATCTCAAGATGTGTATTTGCCATTAATGTTCTATCTAATTTATCTAGAATATCTTTCCATACGTAAATACTGAACACTAAAGCAATATGAATCCAATAGCGCCTAAATACATCAACAAAACCTGCCAAAGTAACCCTTTTACCGCTTACACGAAATACTGGCATTAGTAAAATACCACTTAACAATGATACCGTTACCCATGTCACATAGACTCCTGCTCCAGCCATGGATAACCCTTCCCTCAAACAATGCTTCTCGTCTTTTGGCTTTGTCAATTGCGCTAAATTATTCAATTCAAAGGCGTTCTAATTTGATTTCTTCATACACTATATACGATACAATGATTCAAGAATGATTGCAAAGTGGCGACTACAATGTCCGATTCACCTGTGACGCACCATAAAGGAGAGGCTAACAACAACTCTCCTGAAAATGCAACTAATGAACAGAAAGCGCAAATGGAGCAAGCTTATGCCCAAATGCGTAGAAAATTAAGAATGACACAACTTTCTGAGAAAATAAAACACAAGATTATGGTGCTATCTGGAAAAGGTGGGGTTGGCAAATCAACAGTTGCAACCGGTCTTGCATTATCCCTAGCGCAACAAGGGCACAAAGTAGGTTTGCTAGATATCGACATTACTGGACCAAATGTACCCAAAATGATGGGATTGAGTGGTCAAGGGTTACACGTCGACGAGGGGCTAATTCACCCGGCCGTAGGCCACTTAGGCGTCAAGGTGATTTCAATGGCATTCTTACTAGAGGATGAAGACACACCGGTTGTTTGGCGCGGGCCAATTAAGCTTGGAGCAATTCAGCAATTTATTGCGGATGTAGAATGGGGTGAGCTTGATTACTTGATTCTAGATTTCCCACCTGGGACTAGTGACGAACCACTAACTGTCACTCAAAGTCTACCTGATATTGATGGAATTGTAATTGTCACTACCCCTCAAGAAGTTGCTTTATTAGATAGTCGTAAATCCATATCTTTTGCTAAGAATCTAAATGTTCCAGTACTAGGTGTGGTTGAGAATATGAGTGGATTTACAATACGCGGAAAGGTGGAACCTAACACTAAGGTAGAATTAGAGGCCCCCGGAGGGAAGAATGTTGAAACCATGGCTGACGAAGATGGTAAATGGTCTGCCACACTAGATATTTTCAAGCAAGGTGGCGGCAAGGATACAGCGGAGGAACTAGAAGTACCGTTTCTCGGAGCTTTACCTTTTGATCCAGGAGTAGTAAGGGGTGGAGATGATGGTGTACATCGTATAGTTGCAGAACCTGATGGGGAAAGCGCATTAGCATTCTCTAACATTGTAACAGCAATAACTGAACAATTATCAGAAGAAAATGAACCAGGAATAAACATCATTTGAGGTGATTTTTTGAGTGAAATTCCTAAATTAATTGAATTAGAGCGTACCGAAAAGAATGCAATACTAAGATGGAACGATGGAAGTGAGCACACCGTTCTCTGGAAGGATATTAGATACTACTGCCCTTGTGCTAGATGTTCGCCTAGTCGAGATGATGAAGGGAGGGCTGATGAGTTACGTCAATTAATCAAATCATTTCCTTCTGAGAAACCATCAGTTAGGACTGTTGGCCGTTATGCGTTGGCCTTTGAATGGTCTCAAGGATGTAGTAGCGGCATAAACAAATTTGAGAGATTATGGGATATTGCTAATGGAGATGATCCTGATCATGGAAAGCCATATGTTCATGGTGCTTGGTAGAATTCTAATATATTCATTTCTTCAGAATGGTGCGAGCGCCGGAATTTGAATCCGGGTTCAGGCGTTGGCAACGCCCGGTGATAACCGCTACACTACGCTCGCAACATTATAGCCCAAACCCATTCAGTATAAACAGATTACCGTATGAAATAACTAATTGGTGAAAAGTAAATCAATCAATTCATTCAAATTACATACCGCACTCCGACAAATGAGGGAGAAGAAGATGCGTACAATTTATGTTGGACGAAAACCCGTACATTCCTATGTTGCAGCAGTATTAAGGGCAATGCAGGATGGAGATAGAGAAGTTGAAATTGTTGCTAGAGGAAATTCAATGAGGGTTGCAATAGATGCGGCTGAAATTTGTAGGAGACGAAATGGAAAGATTGCGGGTTTATTACCTGAAGAAATGGTAAATAATGGAGTTGAAATTGGTACTGAAGAAATAGATATGGATGGTTCAACAAGAATTATTTCATTCATCAAAATACAATTAGAAGGCATTGGGGAAATGCCTGCAGATTCAGATGAATAGTATCCATTAGAGTAATTCCCTAATTCGCCTTTCGATTTCATCTCTTGTTTTACGATAGGCATCTAATTCTTGCCCAAATGGATCATCTAATTCCCAATCTCCGTTTAGTGGTAAGTTCGGACAATAAACCCCACAACCCATACTGAATATTAAATCGTACAAAGACACATCTACATCATCAATATGTTTTGGATATTGTTCACCAATGTCAATTCCTTTCTCCGCCATCACAGTAACAGCATTAGGTGCGACCTTTCTTTGATTAGTAGATGTACCAGCAGATGCTGCTTCAAACCCAAGATGTTTTGCCCAACCTTCAGCCATTTGACTACGACAAGTATTTCCTACACAGACAAATAATATTCGCATAAATTCACCAATACCTAACCCTTAATGAATGATTCAAAATAATATACATTTCAATTATTGTGATTCGTTTGATAGACCTAATTGCTCATTTAAAGACCCACCCCTTCCAATCATCACTACAATAGCAACACCAGAACCAATCATTACCACACCAAGCAAAATTAGTACCACCATAACAGTAGAGCCCCATTCAGTTAATGCATCGGTTGGATCTGTTATTGGATCAATTTCACCTTCTGACAATGATACCGTGACTTCAAACACTGGTTCTGTACTTGCCAAATAAACATCAATACCTCGGAAATCTAGTACCATATTATTTGCAGGAAGCCCCTCGCGAACATTTACTTGAATACTGTAAATTCCGTCACCTGCAACCTCATCCCCATTTTGCCCATCATCGAACAAAGATTGCCAAGTAGTATCTTGTCCCACTGGAGCAAGCATGTCAAGTCTTCCTTGAACAACAGTGATCAAATCATGATCACTAACATTTACTGAAAGAACATAGGTGCTAGCACCATCTCCAACATCTGGAACTATAATTTCTTCAACAATTTCTCCATCTTTAAAAATAGTGAAATTTGAAATTTGGGGGCCACTATTTGCAATCTTTAATACCGGAATACTAGTTGTTGATGCATCCCAAGAATCACCACCCAATCCAACTTGACTACTAGGTAAGTTAAGACGTGTTACTGTTGCCATACCTCCACCACTATCCTCAAGCCTTACTGGCAAAAATAAATCACCAGGACTCAATGATACGGGAATATCAATTACTCCACTCCAAACACCTCCTGCATCTTCAACTAGATTGAACAAATCACCACCTTCACTACGTAAATCAATTCCAACACTAGCGACGCCCAGAGAATCGTATGGCTTAGCTGAAACTGTAACATTATCGCCCCTATTAACACTATATCTGCTCAAGGTAAAATCAACCAACCTAGGAGCTCGGTGAGCAACTTCTATTGTCATAGAACTACTATTGGTTGTCCAAGCATCAACAGCATCAATACCAATTGATATATTTCCAGCATCTGTTCCAAAATAAATGAATGAACCTGTGAAATTATCATCATGGACTATAATGTCTCCATCTTCTCCAATGTCATTTAACTCAATAATTCCTAGACCTAAAGTTGCTAGGTCAACAGTAACATTACGTAGATTCCAATCAGGATCTTCAATCTCAACTTCTATATGAACCAAGTTACCTCCTTCATTAACAACTCTTCCTTCATGTAGACGGACATCAACAATTGATGGTGGAGTATTTTCTCCTGCTGTAACTATACTTGGTGAAAGCACTCGCTCAAGAGATTGGTTCTCCCAGAACCAAACATCTTCAGTAGTATTCAAATCGATATAAACTTCACGTGATACTTCAGCTACTAATCCTGCAAGAATACCTTCATTGATTACCAAACCGTTAGCTGTACTAAAATCACTAAGATATGAGCCACTCCACGAAGTAACTTGCATTGTATGTCCATCACGAGTATATGTTTGGTAGGAATTAGCAGTTAATTCTAGTTTCATTAATTCACCAGAATAAAGACCAAGATTATCATTAATCAACAATTCTGATGGTGCATATCCACTTTCGCGACTAATATCAATATCACCTAAACCTGATTCTTCTACTGTTGTATTTTCCTTTTCCATTGGTATTGGTGAATTATCCGGCCATTCTTCACCTTGGCTAGGATCATCACTTTGTTCATACCAATTATAGTAAACTGTTCTGTTTGTATAATTCTCGTAAATCACTTCATGGTCCCATGTTTCATTGTAGTACTGGCTAGGCCCCAAACCATCTAGAAGTCCACCGCCTGTTAAATTAAACCAATTTTCCTCATGAATTCTATTTACATCCCACATTACCCCTGTAGAATTAGCAGTCTGTCCTGTACCATCAATACGCCTTAACACACCAAACTCGCCTGTCGTAGCTCCTGAAATATCAGCATCAATATGAATGGTGTCTGCTGTTTTAGTTCCGTTAACACTCTCTTGATGAAATGCCAATACATCGCCATCAATCACGATTGAACCATTTTCATCATTAGTATCTGAAAAGAAAAAGGTTCCATCACCAAGGAATTTTGAATGTTGTAAAACCACTACACCATTTTCCTCTCTTTCGATGTTATATAACTGCTCTAAATCAATGTAAATATAACTTCCATTTGCTTGTATTTCCATTTCTGCTGTAGCTTCAAACTGATTATGATCTAATATCCTAACACCATCTAAATCATGTAATTCAACAAGCAATAAAGAAACATCTCCATCAATATAAATTTCTTCATCAGAACTCTGTGATGATATGTTGAGATTCCCATTTGCTTCAAGACGCATCTTCTCTTCAATAACACCATCAACCATAGAACGAAGAACATATGAGTCAACAACTGAGGCTTGAATAATTGTATTTTCACCCTCTTCTTGGCTAGAAACTGTCATGTTACCTGACCCAGCCATCTCAAAAATTTGGCTGGTTAATTCCGAACCTTGCATTGTCTCATTAAGCCAAATTTTATTCAAATTAAGTACAAGATAGATATTTGACCCATCCTCATCAGTTTCGTCAATAGTTAGATTCCCATTTCCTAACTCATCATGAATCAAAACACCATCACTTCTCTCTTGCCAACCTTGTCCTGTGAAATCAAGAAGATACTCGTTTGTAGTTTCGTTTTCCATCAAATGTCGTAATGTCCAATCTGTTGAGACTGTAATTTCATGGTCTGCTAATGGTTGATTCCATAAGGTGACTTGAACAATTCTTGATGATAAAAGTTGATTTGTAGAACTATCATAAACGGTAATTACAATCTCATCACCAAATGACAGATTGGAAGGTAGAGTAATTCTATGGCTTGTTAAATTGATTGGAGAGATTGTATAATTGGCATCATCCCAAGTAAAATTCCAAGATCCTATTTGGGTGGAATTTTCCATGTAATGAGTAACCTTGACATAAAAATCTGCAGCATTAGTTGTAGAGTTAAAGGCAATGATGTATGAATGATCGGCGTTACCGTCTTCATCATAATCAAGCCAATCAACTGAAATGGTAGGATATGTTGGTTCGTCTGCTAAAGAAAGAGGTAAAGCCAGAGAACCAAGGAAAAGTAGTATGGAAAATATCGCAGGGCACCTTGATGAGACTCTGTCCATGTACACACCTTGTGCCTGTTCCTTATTGAATCCTAACCCTAATTGTTCATAATCTTAGAAATGGACTTACAACCATAAATAATCCAAAACACAGACCTAGGATGATATTCATTCGGAATATCTTAGGATATTCCTCTTTTGATCCCCAAGAAAATGTTTTCCGAATCCATACTTTCTGATTGAGTAAACAATTAGCAACATACAATAATATTACTACACCGATGGCAATCCGAATCAAAGCCGAAATTGTTAGTTCCATATTGGTTCCACCGCCATTTACTCAATAAATATACATGCTGTCCCAAGGGTATGAATCAACGACAGCGTAAGCGTCTTTCACTACAGATTTTTACTGTTGTAACTCTTACGTGGCTGATTTTGTGCTATTTGACTTGGATTGGTAATGGATGTAAAGCATATATGCCATTCATATCTGATTTCGATCTTTATCAACCAGGAGATTTCATTTTCAGCTTCGGAACATTTCTTTCTTCTATTACTGTGATATGGGTCATGTTTGAACTTCAAATGCATAACCGGGAAGAACTAATTCAAGATGATGCAAAAATAATATGGCATTTACTAAATCATTGTGCTATAGTTCCTGGAATAATTGCTGCTCACTCTTGTTATTTGGTGGGACAGACGCCTTGGAATGTAGATGGATATATGCATGGTAGTTATGCATTTGATATCTTTTACAAAGGAATTTATTGGTGTGTTTTAGTGAATATCGTGACCATTCGTATTCACTGGAACAGTTCTTCACTTCGCACAATCCTCACTGCTCGTTTAGTTCCTTCTTTAATTGCAATTATAGGACTGTGGCAGATGATTGCCGCCCAATCTAAAGTTTGGACAGAAGGTTTTGATTGGGATACATGGAACTCATCTAGCCACAATATGCTAGAATTCTGTACATCTTCAGTTTATCCAATTTTAAACTATGCAGCCATGTGGGAATATTTCCTTGTTCTAGGAATCGTGTTTACTGTATTCAGTTTCATGCTAGATCTAAGACCGGTAGATAACAATGAATTATTGAGTGAAGAAGAATGAATTTTCAATCTTAGTTCTGATATAGAAGTCCTTGGTGGAAGAAGCATGCATCGCCGCGCTACCGTACCTGCAAGGGTCAACATTATCGGTGAGCATACAGACTATGAAGGGGGTTTAGCCCTTCCATTCGCAATTGATGATTATCTTGTTCTAGATGTTATTGAAAGAGAAAACGGATTTTTAGGTGAACAAAATTTAGTCAAACTTTGGTGTGCTGTTGGCGGGGGCCCTGCTGAACTGACAATTTCTAGTAGCATCCCAATTGGCAAAGGAATGGCCTCATCAGCAGCTTTATGTCTTGCAATAGTGCTTTGTGCTAAAGGTAATATTGACCCACTTGAAGCATGTAAAGAAGCACAACGAATTGAGAATGAAGTATTGAAAACACCATGTGGTTTGCTTGACCAAATGGCAATCATGTTTGCAAAAAAGGGGTGTGCTACTCTTATTGACTTCTCAGATAATTCAATTGAATACAGCGTAATTCCTGAAACTTGGATCTTTAAATTAGTTGATTCAAAGATTCATAGAATCTTAGCCAACACTGATTATAACAAAGATAGTGAATATATTCACAAACATGTACCAAAAGAAAATGAGCGAGTAAAATATGCACTTTCTGCATCTGCCAGAAAATTAGGAGAATTGATGAATCAGTCACATGATTCATTGTCAAAACTAGGAGTTAGTCTTACAGAAATAGATGAACAAGTAAAATCACTTCAAGAAACCAACGGTGTACTAGGCGCTAGAATGATGGGGGGTGGATTTGGAGGGATGATTCTAGTTCTTGTAGAAAATTCAGAGGTTCTGCCAGAACTACCTGTTGTTGTTTCATCAGGGCCGGCTTTGGTTGAAGAAATCAACTAGTAGTGCCAATCTTTCTGGAGTACCCATATCCCAGAATTTTGTATTATCATAATGAGCTATGATTTCACCTGATAACTTTGGATAAACTGTCTCTTCCCAACTCCATTTACCGTCGCGACCAAAATTTTCTACTACTACTTTGTTGACAACACTTGTACCAGCCTCATATCCATTGAAATTATCTAATTTAGTTTCTAACTTATTATATGCAATTACCTTTCCATTTTCATGTTGTAGATTCATTGTATCATGTGATTCTGTTACAGTCATAGTGATAGGGGCCTTTTCATGACGATGATGTGATACTAATGAATGATAATTAATGGGATGAAAATCATCGCCCCATAACAAAATAAATTCATCATCCAAATATTCCTTAGCATTCCATAATGCTCCGCCCGTGCCAAGTGGAGTTATCTCTTGATGAAATTTCAGACTCATCCCTTGATGTGAAAAGCCCTCGAATTGTTCCCCTAAATGTCCTGTCAAAATTAGTGCATTGGTACAACCTTGAGTTTGAGCCCAATCCAAGATATGACTCAATATTGGCTTATTACCCACATTAATCAGAGATTTTGGTGTCTTTTTAGACACCTCTTTCATCCTAGTGCCTAAACCACCTGCTAGAATAACAACCTGTGGCATACGATGGGACTTTACTATATTTGAATACAATTTACCACTTTCTTTGAGATTACGTTCTTGAGTTTCGTAATTTACATGATAAAGTCCAAATCTTAAATCATAGCCTTCAGCCCATTCGAAATTGTCCATTAAACTCCAATGAAAGAATCCACGTATATCCATCCCATTTGCAATTGCTTCAGATGTTAATAGTAAATGTCTACGAATATGTTCAGGCCTCATGTCGTCGTCATCATCAGCCACACCATTTTCAGTTACAATTATTGGAATTTTTAATTTTGATACCATTTCAAACGAACGTTGCAAACCTTCTGCATACATTGGATAACGGAAGTCAGTTCTTTCTTCCCAGGGACGAATAATTGGATCAATTTCTACTTTAGTAGGCATAAAAGGAGTTGTTAGAAGATGAGTGTAATAATTTAGACCAATAAAATCGCTACTTCCTTTAAGCCCGGGTATTTTTTCGGAAAATAATCCACTAGGGGATTTGAATCTCCCTGTATGAATTCCATTTATCCAGCACCTGTTAAACATACCATCTAGTAATAATGATTGTATCCAATGCAAAGGATTCCAACGACGATACGGGTCGAAAATATTGATGTTTTTTACTAGACCAACTTTTACACTTTTTCCATTTCTCATTGATTTGATTTTACTGTAACAATTTGCGTGAGCAATCATCAAATTTCTTGATACGATTTTCATTCGCTTGAAGGAACGTACACCTGGAGGAAATTCACCTAAAACATAACCCATTGTTGCAAATACTGCAGGTTCATTTATGGTGCACCACCATTTAACACGATCAGATAATAATTCAAACATTTTCTCACAAAACCGCACCCAATGTTCGATGTTGTCTTCCTTCTCGAAACCACCTTTTTCTTGCCACCAAATAGGGTGGGTGAAATGATGTAAAGTTGCCATCGGTTGAATTCCCCTAACTAACAACTTATCTACTAATTTAGAATACCAATCTAAAGCATCTTGATTCCATTGTCCATTAACTGGTTCTATGCGACTCCATTCTATCGAAAAACGATAATGATTAACATTTAGGTTTACAATTAATTCAATATCTTCTTCCATGCGATTCCAATGATCACATGCATCTCCACTCAATTGCCCACTCTTAGATTTGGGTTCAAATTCTGTCCAGTTATTTTTATTCCCACCTTCAATTTGATGCGATGCTGTTGCGACACCCCACATAAAATCTGGAGGGAAACCTAAGCCATTATGAAGAGTAGAATAATCCACATTAGACCAATCTCTATGAAATTCATACCAAGTCCAATTACCTAACCACAGTACTACAATTATCATTAAAAATTGAACAAGCATTCTCAAAATATGTCCAATTGGTGATAAAGATGTACCATCTCCTAATTCTAAATCATTTACCCACATGTTTAGATTTGCGGCATATAATACAATAAGAAATAATGCAGTTAAAGGCCCCGACCATGAACGAGTTTTGGGTAACATAATTGCAAATCCAAGAAAGATTTCAACAACACCACTGGCATATACCCAGAAAGTTGCATTTCCTAATATTGATGGAACAATTGGTTCAAACCAAGTCGGATCTAGAAAATGTTGTACTCCTACATTGAGGAAAAAAAGACCGAATATGAAAGCTGCAACGTTTTGCATTACTAACTTCAAGTTGGCCATTAGGCAGCGGCATGGGTCACTCACTAATGATTTTGGATAGTCATAATTTCCACTTTTGCTTCTTTTGGCGTTTGCTACCACCCCTAGACTTGATTTGTTTTCTCTGAGAACGAGCTTGGCGGTCTCCTGTTTTTGGACCTGCCTTTTTCGCAGCCTCTTCTTTTTCTTTCAAATCGGATTGTTGAGTATTCCATTTACTTCCAATTGTCTTAATCGCAGCCTCTTTACTAGAGACCCCTAAAGTAGATTGTAAGTCTTTTTTGGATAACCACAATCTTCCCTCTTTTAATGAAGGTCGTTTGGGATGAGATATCTCAGCATCTCTTTTCATCTTTGATAAACCAACACTACGAGCAGCAAGAGCAAGTGTGTCTAAAGTAGGATTTGCAACAGATGAGTCTTTGGAAACTCTTCTTCCTTGTTTTCGTGATAATTTAGAATTAAAGTACCCTGGCCATAGAACTATTCGGTCAGGATTGTGCTCGGACATATGTCTACCTCATTGTCCCGAAAACATCAGCCCATATCAGGGCTACGATACTCACTCTACGAGAAGAACGCCATTTAGCACTCCATCCTTTCCGGGACGAGAGGTTAAACGCACCTTACCCATATCAGTTTCAACTACTGCACCCTTAGTTAGAATATTTCTACGAACGTAGTTCACATCTGCAGGACTATCTACCACTGTAACCAACTTTGCTTGTTTTGTTATGCCCTTACTTGGGTCATTAACATTTACAATTTCATCTGCTAGAATACGAACTGTTTGAAGACCAGATCTTTTTCTGTATACTTTGCGAACAGGTTCACCAATTGTTGCAAATTGTTTTTCCGATGCAATTTCGGTTCTTCGCTTACCGCGATATCGATTTGGACGCTTCAAACGACCGCCTGTTGGCTTACGTCTTGAGATACCATGCCAGTGTGCCATAATCATCCCTCTGGGATGCGGCCGACCTGCTTCCCTTATTTGAAAGCCACTATAATGCCACACTTTCGCCAATAGTGGTAAATAATGAAGCGAAGCCGAGACAAATGAGGCTGATATGTATGATGGAAATTAGTATGGAACTTGTTGACCAACCCGGTTCTTTAGCAATAGTTGCTGAAGCATTGGCAGAGGCGAATATCAATATTGAGACAATATGTGCTATTGGAAAGGTAGCACCAAACGTCGCATTAGTAACTGAACAAATACCACAAACAAAAGCGGTATTGGATAAACTGGGTGTGAAATATACTGTTGCAGAATTAATCAAGGTGGTTATGCCAGATGAACCTGGAGTACTTGCCCAGTTTTCACGAAGGCTTTCAGATGCTGGTGTGAATCTAAATTCAATTTATATTCTATCAAAATACCGTGGCGATACTGAAGTAGTTTTCAGTGCAGATGATATTGAAAAAGCACGACAAGCGCTAAATTTACACGAATCTGTACCACCTTGAATCATTTACAAATGGCTAAGAAATAACTCATTATTGATTGTTGATCATCCTTTAGCCAAGCTTTAACTTTATCACCAGGAGTTAGAGAACCCACTCCTGCTGGAGTTCCTGTAAAAATCAAATCACCTTCTATCAAATTCTCTTTTTCACTAAGTGCTGATATCAAAACTTCAACAGAATGAATCATCAATGAGGTGTTAGAAATCTGCCTAAGTTCTCCATTAACTGTAAGTCCGATTTCATATTCTCCTGACTTGTAAGGAACCCATGTACCAATAACTGCTGCACCAGGAAACCCTTTTGCTTCTATCCAAGAAATACCCTTTCTTTTTGCCTCTGCTTGAATTGTCCGATCTGTAGTATCGCAGCCAATAGCCATTAGAACTGGTTTGTTATGCTTTCCAAGTTTCACGACTAACTCGACTTCATGTTCGATTTGGTTTTCTGAATTACCCAGAGACATTGCAACATTACCTTGTTTATCAGCCTCCACTACTGCTGTGGGTGGCATGAAGAAAAAGTTTGGAGTAGAAGGCGCCTCACCCCCCATTTCCTTTGCATGTGCATGGTAATTTCTCTTAACCCCCCACGCACCGTTCATGATTATGGCAAGGGGGGTTAGTTCTCAAGTTTAGCCCAAATAAGAAGAGGGTTGAAGGATTGTCGGCTACACCGAACTAACATGGCGAGGGATTGGAAACTCAAGCAACGTAAGCCAGTCCGGCACAAAAAAATCAAGGGATTGATTGAAAGACTAAGTCAGCCACTTGAATTAGAAGTAGATCTTTCATCCACTTTTTTAGAACAAGCAGAATATGGACCTTGGTCATTATTGATTGTGAATAAATCACCTCTGGCTATGGAAGTTTCACCTAACGAAGGAAGTGAGCGAATAGCATTTCCTACACTGCGTGGGTGTCTTGCTTGGGATTTGGAAATGAAGTGGTGTGAAGTTGACCACGGAGCAATTCCTTTCTTATTGAACGGTGCAGACTGTATGGCAGCAGGGATTCATTCTGCTTGTGAATCAATTGAAGAAGGAGATCTGATATGGATTCGAGACCAAGAACATCGTAAACCATTGGCAATTGGTTGGGCAAAAATGAATGCTGATGAGATGGTTACCGCAACATCTGGAAAAGCAGTTAAATCAATTCATTATGTTGGAGATGAATTGTGGGAATTAGAATTATAGTAATTATAATAATTATGACATTAACGCGGAAACATGCGTAAGGAAGTAATTGCACCCATACTAGTTCTGCTAATGTTAGT
>CENY01171951.1_pt1 | contig 15911 bp, 15 predicted proteins | sample 356181 | NCBI WGS metagenome assembly CENY01 (sample SAMEA2619840, study PRJEB7988) | marine metagenome | isolation source: saline water (ENVO:00002010), including
AAAGCAGCCCGAGACGCATTCGAATCCGGCGTGTGGTCGCAGATGGCGCCAGCAAGGCGTAAGCGGACCCTGCAAAAATTCGCCCAGAAAATGCGCGACAACAGAGAGGAACTAGCGCTGCTCGAGTCTCTGGATGTCGGAAAGCCCATTCGCGACACCACCCGAATCGACATCCCTGCATCGGCGGCGAGTATCGACTGGTTTGCGGAGCTGATCGACAAGGTTTACGACGAAATTGCTCCCTCAGATCCCGCGTTCCTCGGCATGATCACGCGAGAGGCGCTGGGTGTTGTTGGCATTATCGTGCCGTGGAATTTCCCGCTTCTCATGGCATCCTGGAAGCTGGGCCCGGCCCTGGCGTCTGGAAACAGCGTCATTCTCAAACCGGCATCCGTCTCCTCCCTCACCGCGCTGCGGGTTGCCGAATTGGCATCGGAAGCGGGCATTCCTGACGGCGTGTTCAATGTCATCACTGGCAGTGGCAGCAAGGTCGGCATGGCCATGGGACTGCACATGGACATCGATGGCATTGGCTTCACCGGGTCCACCGAAGTCGGCAAACAACTCATGCAGTATGCCGGGCAATCAAACCTGAAGCGTCTCGGCCTCGAACTCGGCGGGAAGTCGCCCAACATCGTGCTGGCCGATTCGCCGGACCTCGACTATGCGGCAAAAGCGGCGTGCTTCGGAATTTTCTTCAATCAGGGAGAAATCTGCAACGCCGGATCTCGCCTGCTTGTTCAGGACTCCATCAAGGATGAGTTCATGGAGTTGATGACCAATGCCGCAGGTCGGCATGTGCCCGGCGAACCCCTCGATCCGGGCACCCGCATGGGAGCCATTGTCGACAAGAGCCAGATGGACAAGGTTCTCTATTACATCGGCGAGGGTCGGAGTGAAGGCGCAAATCTGCTTTATGGCGGCAATCAGGTTCGAGAAGATACCGGCGGTTTTTATGTTGAACCCACCATCTTCGACAAGGTGAGCAACGACATGAAGATCGCCCAGGAAGAGATTTTCGGCCCGGTGCTTTCCGTCATAACGTTCAAGGATGTCGACGAGGCCATCGAGATCGCCAACGACACGATCTATGGACTGGCATCAGCTGTATGGACCAGCAACCTTGCTACAGCCCATAAGACGGCCCGCGCCATCAAGGCCGGAACCGTGTGGATCAACAATTACGACCAAGCCGATATGACCGTGCCGTTCGGGGGATACAAGCAATCCGGCTTCGGCCGCGACAAGTCGATCCACGCACTCGACAAGTTCACTCAGTTGAAGACGACCTGGATAAATCTGGCGGTTTAGTCCAGCCAACAGATTGGCAGTACCGTCTGCTCACCGGTCTCCGGCTGACACCAGTTTTGAGGGTGAGCCGACATGCCTAAGCACATACCTCTCTTGAGCTCTGGGGGAACATAGAGAGGAGAGTGATGTGGTGTAGAGCTGTCCTCAAATGGCGATCAGCATCGCCCCCACTCCACCACCTCCGAATTCGGGGGGAGCGTAGAGGGGGAGTGTTTCGCTTTTCAGAGGCTCGAGTGCCGCAACTGGCATCGGGTTAGACCGAGAAGAAAAGTTCGAGACCTTAAACGGTGACGACCTGATTGCGGCCCTGATTCTTGGCTGTATAGAGGGCCTCGTCCGCGCGTCGTAGCAAGCCGTCAGTGCTGACTTCGGTCCCATCGTAAACGGTCCCTCCGATACTGGCGGTAACGGTGATCGTGCCCACGTCAGCACTGACCTCGAACGGTTCCTCGGCCACATTCTGACGCAACCGCTCGGCCACCATCTTGGCGACCTCAAGATCCGTTTCGGGCAACACCACGACAAACTCCTCGCCCCCGTATCGAACGGCAAGGTCTATGCCGCGCACGTTGCGTTTGATCCGCTCGGCGAACTCCTGAAGTACTTCGTCACCAACGGCGTGGCCGTAATTGTCGTTGACGTTCTTGAAATGATCGATGTCCATGATCAAAAGGGCCACAGGGCGACCGCTCTCCCGCCCGCGTTCCATCAATGTGTCGAGGTGGCTGACCATGTAACGCCGGTTATGGAGACCGGTCAGGCTGTCCGTAACCGCCAGAGCCAGGCTGGTTTCATAGTTCGCGCACAAACGGTCCTGATACATCTTGCGCTTTATCTGCGTTCGAACCCGCGCCATCATTTCATCGGTGTTTACGGGCACCTTGAGATAGTCACTGACACCAATCTCGAGCGCCCGAACCAGCATCTCAGATGAGTCGGGCTCGGTGATCACGAGAATTGCAGTCTGTCGCGTTTCTTCCATCGTTCGAAGGTGCGAACACAGCCGCAAACCATCACTCCCGTCCATCGTCAGACTCACAACGATCAGATCGAATTCCCCGTCACCCGCCACCGCCATCGCCCGATCAGGATCGCGCTCGCTCGTCACCTGATATGAAGAGGCAAGGGCCATGGAAATCCGACCAACGGTTTCTGCATCATCATCGATAACGAGAATTCGCCTCCCCAGGACATCGGAGTCGATCAGATCCTCTTCACTATCCAGTACACCAAGCTGATTGCTGGTTTGTTCACGTCGCCGGAACTCGTCCATCATCAATTTGGAACGTACCAACGAACGAATTCTTGCCAGGACGACCACATCGTCGAAGAGTTTCTCGAGATAGTCATCCGCCCCGGCCTTCAGGCCTTGGACGACGTCCTCCGGCTCGCTCTTTACTGACAGCATGACGATGGGCACATGAAGCAGTTCGGGATCACTGCGCATTCGTTCGCACACTTCGTACCCGTTGATGCCCGGCATCACGACGTCGAGAAGAACGATATCTGGCGGGTCAGCCTTCATCTGCTCCAGGCCCTGCTCGCCATCATCCGCCGTAGAGACCTCGAAATATTCCTCAGACAGTCTCATCTCCAAGGCGGCGAGGGCCGTGGGATCATCATCGACGATGAGCACGCGTGCCGGCATCGATCACGATTTAGCTGTGAAGTGAAAAATCACGGTCAGGTCTTTCAAAGACTACTGCCAAATTCCCCGGAACCGTCTACCCGCAAACTGCGGCGCGCAGCAGCCAACTGGAAAACAATAAGTTCGACTCGGACGATCCGATCTATTCCCCGTTTCGACTGCCCAAAAAATTGGCCGAAATCGGACTCGCGGCGGCCGCGCAACCCCTTGGCAAATCCCCAAAATAGTCTTCTTCTCTAACATCTTGCTTCCATGAGGCCAAGGTGCTTGCCTGGCGTCCGCACTTCGGGCAAAACCCATGTCGTCGCTCCCACGAAGAGAAGTCACAGGATCGGGCACCAAGCGGACACAAATGGATACTGCCACGGCCGAGACCTTCGCGCTGCAAGCGCTGGCATACTTCGTTTCGGATGAAGGAATCCTGAGAGGGTTTCTCGGCCAAACGGGCGCGTCCGTGGATGACTTGCGGTCGGGCGCCGGAAATCCGGAGTTTCTTGCCGGAGTTCTGGACTTTCTTCTAGAACAAGATCAACGGTTGATGGCGTTCTGCGAACAGGCGGGCGTAACGCCCGAGCAGGCCCAGAGCGCGCGCGCAGCGTTGCCCGGCGCGCCTCTTCCGATGTGAAGCAACGGTCCTGTATCGATGCCTGAAGAGCTCCCTGCCGAAATTTGCCAGCAAATCGATTCCGTACCGCTTCTGAGTTCCCGTCCGTTGATCATCTGTGACGCCGATGGCGTTCTGGTCGAGTTCATGTTCGCATTCGAAGCTTATCTTGAATATCGGGGATGTTATTTCGATTGGTCGTCATTCCGCCTGGTGGGAAATGTTCGCAGGCTAACCGATGACCAGCCGATCGAGAGTGAAGAGGTGCGTGGTCTCCTCGATGATTTCTACAGCGAGAAAACTGAAGAGTTGGAACCCCTGCCGGGCGCCGCATCCGCACTCACAAAGTTCTCGGGTCGGGCTCAAATTGTCGTTCTTTCCAACATTCCGGTTTTCGCGCGGGAAGGTCGCGCCAGTTGCCTGCGCCGCCACGGGATGGACTTTCCGGTGATCGCCGGTTCGGGCGGCAAAGGCCCGGCCGTGGATCGTCTCAGCAGTCGAGTCCAAGCGCCCGCCGTTTTCATCGACGACATTCCCAGAAATCATACTTCCGTCGCCCAGGTCGCCGAGCATGTCACGCGGATTTACTTCTCGGCCGATACACGCCTCACGAACCTCTTTGGTCCTTCCGAAGACAGTCAGCACTTCGCTGCAGACTGGACGGAGGCATCCGCCATTATCGATCGCTGTCTCTCAGACAAAGGCTATTGAAGTTGCAGGACGCCGCGGACCATCTTGAGACCGACACCCGCTACGGTGTGGACGTCGGCGGCACCAAAATCGAGGCGATCGCCCTGTCATCAGACGGGAAAGTGCATGACCGCAAGCGAATTCCCACACCACGGGGAGATTATGGCGGCACAGTGCGCGCTATCGCCGACCTTGTATGCGCCATGGAACGTCGAGCCGGGCATTCGGGCACCGTTGGCGTCGGTATTCCGGGTACCGTGTCACCGTCTACAGGACTGGTAAAGAACGCCAACTCCACCTGGCTGATCGGAAAACCATTCGACAGGGATCTCGCTGAGGCACTGGAACGGCCCGTCCGCGTTGCCAACGACGCCAACTGTTTCGCACTTTCCGAAGCGGTCGACGGGGCCGGCCGACAAGCAGCGGTAGTATTCGGCGTAATCATTGGTACGGGAACGGGAGGAGGCCTGGTGGTCAATGGAGAAGTGATCATCGGACCCAACGCCATCGCGGGGGAATGGGGGCATAATCCTTTGCCATGGCCCGCCGAAAACGAGTCTCCCGGCCCCAGGTGTTACTGCGGTAAGCGCGGTTGTATTGAAACTTTCCTCTCAGGACCCGGATTGGCGCGAGATCACGCCATGATCAACCAAGGTGACCTGACCGCCGAAGCGATCGCCACGCATGCGGAAGAAAGCGATGAGAGAGCTCTGAACACAATCGCCCGATATGAGGAGCGTATGGCCCGGGCGCTCGCCTCAGTAATCAATGTGATCGACCCCAACGTCATCGTTCTGGGGGGCGGATGCTCAAAAATCGGCCGGTTGTACAGGAACGTTCCTCGCCTGTGGAATCGCTATGTCTTCTCTGACGAGATTACGACCGAACTGCGGCCAAACGTCCACGGTGACTCGAGCGGCGTACGCGGCGCGGCATGGCTATGGCCCTCGAAGCAATCGAGGTCGGCAGCCTCGCAGTACAGCTAGTGAAGCAACCGCCCAAACTTCGGCATAATCGGAGAGTTCGACGCGACGCGTCGGGTCCAGAAACTACTCCGGAGTATATCGTCAGCGATCAGCATCCCGACACGGGAAGCGCCTCGAAGTGGGCGATCTTGGACCCCACGACGAAATCTCCATAGTCCATGACAAGCTGATCGGCCACGCCATTGGCAAACATTCTGAATCCGACCTCGTAATCCGGCAATCCGGAGGTATCTCCGACCCGAAAATAGGCCATGCGCATGCGCCAAGCCTCATGATCATCAAGCTCGGCAAGGCCCGTCCCAGATTCTCCGCCCGCGACATGACCCGTCACGAAAGCGATCGCATCGAACAAACCTTCTTCCCCGGTTCCGTCAAACACACGAACTTCGATCCGCTTGGCGCCCTTCAGCGCCTCCTGCACCAATATGCTTGCATGTTCGGAAGGGAATACCGTCCCTGCAGGCAAGGCGATCGTCGAGACAGATGGGATCCTCATGCGAACGATGCCCTCTTTCCGGGAATCTTCCCGATCCGCCAGGCCACCGAATTCCTCAACGACATTTCCGTCGATCACATTTCGAATTTTGAACCGAAACTGGTTTCCGTCTTTTGACTCCCACGAAGCCACTGAAAAGTCGCTGTCGATGAGCCGGCCCGCTGCCTGCTCGATTCGCATCCGAATCTGTTGATTGGTGGTGTAGCCTTCACAGCCATCAGCCCACTCCAACACCATCCGCCCGCGGACGCCCGTAATCCCACTGTCAGAGTCAGACGTCTCCAGATCGAGGTCATAAACCGCCCGATGGGGCAATGGATCGATCCCGGCCGCCGTCGGCATCCGAGGCACAACGACGAGCACAAAAACGGCACTGGCCAATGCCAGGAGGCACGTCCCCATATACCAGTTTGAAATTTTGTTTCTCATAGGCCTCGCAGTGTACACCACACAAGACAGGTGGCACGCTGGTCGATGAAAAGAAACGTTGAGTACAGAAGGTCGTTGAAATGCCGGACAAGCCGCGAGTTCTCGTCACCAGGAAACTGCCGGACGCCGTGCTGGCGCGCCTCGCCAGAGACTTTGATGCGGTTTTCAATCCTGACGACACCCCTTATGACGCTGAAACCTTGATCGAACGTTCTCAGGGCTGCGAGGCATTGTTGATATGCGGAACAGACAAGCTGACTGCGGACGTCATTCAGAGTCTGCCCGCGGGAATTCGAGCAATCGCGACGTTTTCCGTGGGTTATGAGCATGTTGATATTCGTGCAGCTGACGCACGCAGCATCATCGTCACGAATACGCCCGGGGTCCTGAATGCGGCAACCGCCGACCTCACCATGATGCTGATGCTTGGTGCGGCCAGACGGGCCTCCGAGGGTGAAGCAATGATTCGCGAGGGGCGTTGGGAAGCCTGGACACCAACCGGCATGCTGGGAACTGATCTCACTGGAAAAACACTTGGCATCTTCGGCATGGGAGGAATTGGCCGTGCCGTTGCCGTGCGAGCGCGCGGATTCGAACTGGAAATCCACTACCACAACCGAAATCGGCTTTCCCCGGAACAAGAGAACGGCGCTCAGTACCACGACACCGCAAATTCTCTGTTGGCCGTCAGCGAAGTGCTCTCTCTTCACGCGCCCCTGACACCGGAAACCCGGCATTTTCTGACCCGGGACCGAATCGCGCTGCTGCCGAACAGGTCAATCGTCATCAATACAGCGCGAGGCGATCTGGTCGTTGACGAGGACCTGATCGCCGCACTCAAGTCGGGCAAACTAGCTGCCGCAGGTCTCGATGTGTTCCCGGGAGAACCAAACATCCACCCGGAGTACCGGACGATGCAGAACACGTTCCTGCTGCCCCATATGGGAACCTCAACGGTCGAAACCCGTGATGCGATGGGATTCTGTGCTCTCGATAACCTGGATGCGATCTTCGCGGACCAGGCACCGCCGAACGCAGTTACGATCGATTCCTACTAGAGGACCTTCCCTGAGGCGAGAGCCGGGAGAAAGTGACCGGGTAAATCCTGCCGGTAGGCAATTTTTGTCTTATGGTTAACGCGACATACCCTTGATTCTATTAGATTAATTGGTGGAACACCCCTTGCGCAGTGTGACTTGTCGGGAAAACCGTTAACGGGCCCGACGAGTGCCAATAGATAAGGAAAACAGATGATGAGGCCTCTATCGCAGTTGCCTTGAATTCACCACCAAACTCCCGCGTGAATGGTCGCGCCGGCATGCTGGCGAATCGCCTACTGGAATCGGTGAAGGATGGAAATTCCCTCACTGATCCCGAACCCTGGTCACTACTGGAAGAAGTACTAGGAATTGTCGCGACTGCAGAGAAGCGGATCGCCGAACAGCGGAATCGTATCGAGGCCTTGGAATCCATGGTCATGACCGATCCGCTGACCAGCCTCGAAAGTCGGCGTGGATTTGAAACCCACCTGGAGAGGATTCTGGGGGTAGCACGGCGACACAACGACACCGGCGTGCTGGTCTACATCGATATGGACAACTTCAAGATCACGAACGACAAGTACGGTTACCAAGCTGGCGATGCCGTCCTGATGAATGTGGCGGACGTGCTCCGCAAGAACACCCGTACGTCTGACGTGGTTGCACGAATCGGTGGCGACGAGTTCGCCGTCCTGCTGACGCATACGGGACCCGCCGAGAGTCTGTACCGGGCGCGACACCTCAATACTCTTCTTACCCAATCAGAAGCCCATTATCGCGACCTGATGTTGCCTCTCAGTGCCAGCTTCGGCACGGCCCCTTACGGTCCGGAGACGGACAAGAAGGATCTGCTGCGCCGGGCTGATTCGGAGATGTACAAGGAGAAACGCGAGAGGAAGACTCCACGCGTGGTAGCCGCTTAGTCCCCTCTTCAAGCAACTGACCCTATGAAATGGCCGGGGCCGCATCAGCCGCCTCGGCCATTCTTTGTCCGTCCCGACGCCGCCAAGTCAGTCCAGAGCTATTCGCCCAGCGTGAACAGTTCCTGCGCCTCCCGGACTCCCCTGAGTTCATGGAAACCCAAAGACCTCAGCCCCTTTGCCGTGCCCGACGACACGGTGAGATCGTAGAGCTTACGTGAGACCAGCACGGACACGCCCAATTCACCACACAGCGCTTCCATACGGCTGGCTTCATTCACGGCCGGCCCAATGACAGTGAAATCGAGTCGATCACGGGAGCCTATGTTGCCGTACATCACCTCGCCCTGGTGCAGGGCGATATCGACGTCGAACACCGGTTGATTGGCCGCCTGCCTCGCTTCGTTCAACGCTGCCAGTGCCTCTCGGACTGCTACCACGCCATCAAGAGCCGCGCGGCACACTTCAGCCTCGCCCATGGCCCCGAGATCTTACGTCGCGATGAATCCGTCACCCATAAACTTGAGAATCTGCCCGCCGCCATCCTCAACGGGCCGTGCAACATATTCGAGATAATCGTTCAGCATGGTGATCAGCTCGTTCCAGGGCATCCAATAGGTCGCCGCCGTGAATCCTCGAATGTCACAGTTCCACAAAACGGCGTCGATTATCTCCATCGAGCCACGCTGTATCTCGCCACGAAGCACCCGCCAACCGGCGTCGCGTCCGAGGTAGGTCTCGACGATGCTCGCGCCCATCTTCAGCATTCCGGCAGCCTTGATCGCGAGACCAAACGGACCGAGAAGCTTGCGGAGAGTATCGAGGTCTTTTTCGGAGAATCCCCCGGGGGCGTCAGTGGCCCAGGAAGCGCCGTAGCCTTCCAAAGCCTCCAATTCGTGCGCCGTCCCCAAGGAACCAGGAACGCAGCGTACTCCGTAGCCCCCTCCCCGCGTAAGTCCTCGAGGACAGGGAAGGGAAGTGGCTCGTTCGTCTGCTCCAACCTCGATCGATACTCTGACATTCGGTTTTCGATCATGTGAACAAACGGACTGCGCAACCAGTTCTCACGGTTCTCCGACTCGTGCGCAAAACTTCGATGCTCGACGCCTTCGCCTCGGCGCCATTGAGAGGCATAGGCGCCAATCAGGGGGTGAAGCGTTCGCCGCGCGACGTGGGCCCGGGTAACGGAAACACCGCTGGCGTTGAGCCGCTCGCAAAGTCCTTCGAGAAGCTCCAACTCATTGGTGCCACGAAGTCCCTCTCCGGTGACCCAATCGGCGATTTCAGGCGCTTCGGTGGTCCATGGAATTTCAGGATGGAGATACGGATTGGTCATAAGTGGTCACGGTGAGCTTGTCGCCATCCAAGCATCATATCTAACACCCGTGGTGGCGCGGACAAGTGGTGGTCGAAAATTCCTGACAACCGTTCTGGAAGCATCTGAACTGGTGCGGTAATACCTTAGGTGAAATTCCGAAATCGATCCCAAGGATGAGCACATGGCCAGGTTGGAAGGAAAAATCGCTCTGATCACGGGCGGCGCCGGTGGACTAGGCAGCGCAACGGCCCAACGCTTTATCGAAGAAGGTTGCCGTGTGACGATCGCGGATATTAACGAGGGAGAGGGCAAAAGGGTCGCTGGTGAGTTGGGCGACGACTGCGCGTTTGTCCACAACGACCACCTCGATAATGAGAGTAACGCTGCGGCCGTCAAATTCGCGGTGGAAACGTTCGGCGGCCTCGACATCCTTCTCAACAATGCGGGCGCGCCCTATACGGGAAAGATCGAGACGGCAGACGACGAGGCAGTCCAACGCTCTTTCGATTTGAATTTGCTAGGTCCTTTCCGGATGACAAAAGCCGCCGTTCCCGCCCTGCGTGCACGAGCGCAAGAAACTGGGAAGACTGCGTCCATTCTCTATACCGCTTCGGGCCAGGCCGTGAACGCCAAACCGAATATTTCTGCCTACACCGCCGCCAAACACGGTGTCCGTGGTCTGATGCGCAGCGTCGCGCTTGAACTGGCGCTAGACAATATCCGGGTCAACTGCGTCTGCCCCGTTGCGACGGACACACCGTTGTTCCGCTCCATGACCGAGGAGCTTGGCGGCTCGTTCGAGGGCGCCGTCGCCAGTTTCCAGGAGACCGTTCCCTTGGGCCGCCTGGCACGACCGGTCGACACTGCGAACGCCTTCCTCTTTTTGGCCTCCGATGAAGCGGAAATGGTCACGGGCGTCGCCCTTCCCGTCGACGGCGGCGTATCGGCGTATTAGCGTATGAGCCGTATGGTTGAGGAGACCCGTAAATGACTGGTGGACTGACGGCCGCGCAGATTGCTCGTTGCGAAGACGACGGTTTCGTATTTCCCATCGATATCCTCACGCGGGATGAAGCCAAAACCTGTCACCAACTCTATCGAGATGCCCTTCGGCTCAGCGCGGAACACGACCAAAATTTGGTCAATGTCAAAGGACACCTCGTTCTCAAATGGATTGCGGATCTCGCCCGGGATGCGCGTATTCTCGATGCGGTAGAAAGTGTCCTCGGACCCAACATCCTGTGCTGGACGACCAACTTTTTCGTCAAAGAGCCAGGAGATCGAACTTTTGTCTCCTGGCATCAGGATGCGACGTACTGGGGCCTGGGCGGACAACAGATTTGTTCTGCCTGGCTCGCGTTCACACCGAGCAACCGCGAAAGCGGATGCATGCGTGTCATCCCCGGCTCTCATCGGAAGCTGGTTCCTCACGCCGACACTTTCGACGACAGGAATCTATTGTCGCGGGGACAGGAAATCAGTGTTGAAGTCGATGAAGATAATGCGGTCGATATCGAGCTCGAGCCAGGACAGATGTCCCTGCACCACGTGCAGATCGTACATGGTTCAGATTCCAATAACTCTCCACTCCCTCGGATTGGGTTCGTGATCCGATACATCTCGACGGAGGTCGAACAGACGACGGGATTCCGCGATTCAGCGATGCTCGTTCGGGGAGAAGACAGGTTCGGTCATTTCGACCTGGAGACAGCGCCCACGAGTGATTTCGACCCGAATGCCCTTGCGCACCTCGACGAACTTCGCGAAAAGCGTCGGCAAATCCTCTACCGCGAGGTTTCCTAGTATTCTTGCCGCGGGCTGCCCGCGGAGTACACTTCAGTCAATTCCCCAACATTTCATCGGGAGATGCGCTCGATGGCCACGCAAATCAAAGAACATTGGCAAAACTACATTGACGGAGAGTGGGTAGACGGTTCGACCAAGGAAACCATCCCGGTCGTAAACCCGGCGAACGGCGAACAGATCGCGGAGATCGCCCGCGCCACCCCGGATGATGTCGATCGCGCCGTGTCGGCCGCGCGTGAGGCTTATGAGCGCCGGACGTTGTACGACATGCGTCCGGCGCAACGTGGCGAGCTCATGCTGGAAGTCGCGCAAATATTCAAGGAAATGGCCGAGGATGTGGCTCTAGTCGACTGCCTCGATTCGGGTCGTACCCTGGGAGGTGGCCGTAACGAAGCCATGGCCGCGGCCCGATATTTTAGCTACTACGGCGGCGCAATTGCACAGTTTGAAGGTAAATCGATCCCGTTGGGAGATGGGTATGTCGACTACACCATCAACGCGCCATTCGGTGTGTCCGCCCAAATCGTGCCCTGGAACTTTCCGCTCCAGATCGGCGCGAGGTCGGTGGTGTGCGCGCTGGCTACTGCAAACACGGTCGTCCTCAAGACACCGGAGCTTTGCCCACTCTCCTTGGCAATGCTTGGTGAAGCCTGTGAAAGGGCCGGCGTACCCAAGGGGTACGTGAATATCCTTTGCGGATATGGACATGACACCGGAGCGGCGCTAGCCGCGCACCCAGATGTCGATCACATCGTCTTTACGGGATCTGTCGCGACGGGGAAAAGCATCCTGCACGCCGCAGCTGAGCGCATCATTCCGTGCGTCATGGAACTCGGTGGAAAATCAGCGGCAATCGCCTACGCCGATGCCGACCCCGAACAGGTCATTGGCTCAAGCGCCGTCGGCATCTTCAGTCACGCCGGACAAGTCTGTTCTGCCCAATCACGACTCGTGGTTCACAAGTCGATTCACGATCAAATCGTCGATGGTCTGGTGGAGAAGTCCCAAGCCCTGACGATCGGGCCCGGAATTGAAGATCACGATCTTGGTCCGCTGATTTCAGAGAAGCAGCTCGAAAAGGTTGAGGGCTACTGCATGACAGGCCAACAGGCCGGGGCAACGGCACTGACTGGCGGGCGCCGCTGCGACATGCCAGGCTACTTCATGCAACCGACCGTTTTTGCGGGCGCGTCTCCAGACATGACGATTGCCCAGGAAGAGATTTTTGGCCCGGTCATGGCAGTGATTCCATTCGAGGAGCGGGAAGAAGCCATCGAGATCGCCAACGGTACCGATTACGGCCTTTGCGCCGGGGTCTACACGCGTGACCTCGAAACAGCACACTGGACGGCCGACCGCCTCAGCGCAGGGCAGGTCTTTATCAATGAGTGGTTCGCGGGCGGAATGGAAACCCCATTCGGCGGCACAAAGCGTTCCGGCTACGGCCGGGAAAAGGGCGCGGAAGCCCTGCTCAACTATGTCCAGACCAAAAACATAGCCGTGAAGCTTGGCGCTGGTGCTGGCGGGCGCCCTGGCGGCTGAACATCGTCTGTATCATCACAAACAAAACAGGGAGAACATCATGGCGGGAAAAATCGACGCGCGGCTTGCTGAGCTGGGGATCGAATTGCCTGAGGCCGCAGTACCAGTCGCAAACTACGTCGCTTACGCGATCAGTGGAAACATCGTGCATGTCGCGGGGCAACTGCCCATGGAAAACGGTGCGGTAAAGTACGTCGGGATCGTGGGCGACGAAGTTTCCGTCGATGATGGTGTCGCTGCCGCTCACCTGTGTGCCTTGAATATCATTGCGCAAGTTAAGGCAGCCTGCGGTGGGGATCTGGACCGCGTGGTGCGAGTTCTGAAGTTGAATGGGTTCGTGAACGCACCAGCAGGATTCGCCGATCAACCTGCTGTCATCAACGGCGCATCGAACCTGATGGTCGAAGTCTTCGGCGATGCCGGGAAGCACGCCCGAAGCGCAGTCGGAATGGGCTCCTTGCCCTTCAATGCATCCGTTGAAATCGACGCCATCGTGGAAATCAACTGATTCTCTGACATCCCAAACTGGCGGCACTGCGGTGATCGATACCGACTGGTTGACCACTCGGCCAATTGCTCATCGCGGCCTCCACGATTTCAGGGCCGGAATACCAGAGAACTCGCTCAGCGCTTTTGCCCGGGCGGCGGATGCCGGATATCCCATCGAGCTCGACGTACAGGTCTCGGTCGATGGCAAGGCTGTGGTGTTCCACGATGAGTCCCTGGATCGCATGACGGGGGCACGTGGAGAGATCTCGCGCGTCCCGGCAGTCGAGCTTGCCGGTCTTCGTTTGGGTGAGAGCGACCAGAGCATCCCATTGCTGCGGGAAGTCCTCGACCTGATCGACGGTCGCGTGCCTTTGATCATTGAATTGAAGAACCCACGCCGCCGGACTGGCCGCGTGGAGACAGCCGCATCCAAAGACCTGGCCGGTTACGGCGGACCTTGTGCAGTGTCGTCGTTCAATCGTCGGACAGTGGCCTGGTGTGCGCGCAACCTCCCGCACCTGCCTCGAGGTCAAAATGTGATGAAGTTCCGAAGAGGGTGGTTCGCCACGGGCCAATGGCAGTCATCAGTGTTTCGAGAGTTTCGGACCAGGCACTCGACACGGCTTCAGTTTATTGGCTGCCACATCGGTGCCCTGCCAAGCCCGGGTGCGCAACGCTTCCGTGAACGAGGAATTCCCTTGATTGTCTTTACGGTTCGTACGCCGGACCGGCTGGCCCTTGCAAACGCCCACGCCGACAACATCTTTTTTGAGGGATTCATCCCCTGATCGGGTGATACCCGGTAACCGCATTTGCTACAATTGCTGTCACGTGCATGAACACACTCCACACAAATATCGAGAGGCAAATCGCCGTCAATGGGTGACGTCGAGCAACCGGCCGTAACCATCAAGGCCGTCGGCAGTATCGCGATCGTCGACGCCGCCGAATGGGACGCCTGTGCCGGCGATAGCAATCCCTTTTTGTCTCACGCTTTCCTGAAGGCCCTGGAAGACAGCGGAAGCGTGAGGGCAGAGACCGGTTGGATACCGTACCACGTGGTGGTCGAGGGAACGGATGGCGGGATCCGTGCCGCCGCGCCGCTTTATGTAAAATCCCATTCTCAGGGCGAGTATATGTTCGACTACGGTTGGGCAGATGCCTTCGAACGAGCCGGCGGACAGTATTATCCGAAACTTCAACTGGCTGTTCCCTTTACGCCGGTGACGGGCTCACGCCTTCTGGCCCGAGACGACCAGGAGCAGGCCATGAATCGTGAACTGGCGCTTGCGGGTTGCGTGGAGGTCGCCAGTCAGCTGGAAGTTTCTTCCCTTCACATCACGTTTCTGACTGAAAGTGAATGGAAGCAGTGCGGCCAGTCCGGACTGCTTCAGCGGACCAGCGAGCAGTTCCATTGGCTCAACAACGGTTACGCGACGTTCGATGAGTTCCTGTCAGATCTGACGTCACGAAAACGAAAGCAGATTCGGCGCGAGCGTCGCGAAATTCAGGAAAACCCGGACCTTGAGGTGCAGGTGTTCACGGGGGCAGACCTCAAGGAAGAACACTGGGATGCATTTTTCGGCTTTTACATGGATACGGGCAGTCGCAAGTGGGGGCGCCCATACCTGAACCGCCGGTTTTTCTCACTCATCGGTGAGACCATGGCCGACCGGATTGCACTGGTGATGGCCACACGCGGCGGGAATTATATCGCCGGTGCACTGAACTTCATCGGCAGCGACGCCCTATATGGCCGCAACTGGGGTTGCTGCGAGGATCATCGCTTCCTCCATTTCGAGGCCTGCTACTACCAAGCCATACAATTTGCCATCGAACGAGGCCTTGATCGCGTGGAAGCAGGCGCCCAGGGGCCTCATAAGCTTGCCCGAGGATATCTACCCGTTCACACGTACTCGGTTCACTGGATCCGGGAAGCGCAGTTCCGGGAGGCTATCGAACGCTATCTCGTGCATGAACGCCAACAGGTGGATCAGGACATCACGTATCTTTCGACCCACTCACCGTTCCGACACGCCGACGTCGAAGATGACGGTTTTTAGGCCCGCGCCAGGGCCCTAGCCGACGAGTTCCTTCTCACGGGCTTCCCGAAGTGCCTGGCGCTGATCCTCGGTCCGCTTCGCATCAACCGCGGTTCCCGTGGTGTCCAAAATCACGCCATAGGTATCGCGTGCCGAATCAACACTCACAATTTCGTCACAGACGTCCCGGAGTACCCATTCAGGATCTCGATCCAAGGGATCGCCCCAACCACCGCCACCACCTGAAAAGACATCAAGTCTGGACGGTTCGATGTCCATCACCCCATACGTGGGGGCATCGTAGGTGTCACCGCCTGTCGGGGTCAGCGTAACTGTCGAGGTTGTGCCGATCTCTCCTCCATTGGTCCCGTAGGCCCAAGCTTTCTTGACCGCCTCCGCTCGGAAGGCGATCTCGGAGGGAAACATGATATCGGCAACGTAGTGCGCGCCCGAGCCGCCGCGGTACTTTCCGGCGCCTGCCCCGTCCGTTCGGAGTTCCTGGCGTTGGACGCGCACGGGGTATAGCTGCTCACTCATTTCAGCATTGGGCAGGATCAAGGCGCCAAAGGCGCACAAGGGTCCAACCTGCG